>Ga0182741_1006268_pt1 | contig 10513 bp, 9 predicted proteins | sample eDN5th37CBELigOP_FD_128874 | JGI IMG/M metagenome (GOLD analysis project Ga0182741, IMG submission 128874) | Enriched Organic Plus compost microbial communities from Emeryville, California, USA - eDNA 5th pass 37_C BE-Lig OP (version 2) (version 2) ...
CACCCTCCAGAGCTATCGAGTCATTCAGACCACGCTGACGCCGGACCAGCTGCTCCAGCAATTTCGACTCGCTTGCACGAATCTCTTCCAGTAAAGCCTGTGGGTTATCCTTGAGTCCACTCAATACTTCCACACGCCATGACAGCGACAAGGCGTCAGCATCGTTTGCACAATGGCGGGCGTCCGGCTCAGGAGCCTCACCTTGAGGTGGATCTTCGGGCTCCTTCTGGCTCGTGGGTCTGGATAACTCAGTAACAGACTTGAGCGCCTCAGATGATGCCTTGGTTGCGAAGACACTGCTTCTTCGACGCAAACGTGGCATTATGAGAGGTTGCGACACAGAAAACCTGCGGGGGGACTGATTCGATTCTTGTGCAGGAGTGGACATTCGTCTTTTCTCGAAGGTGCTGGAGAGGTTATTCGGAGATGACGAGACAACTTGCGGTTGCCTCCGGGCGGAGGGGGACCGAGGCGATGCCAATTCTGACTCCAACTGAGTGTGCCTAGCCCGTTCCTTTTCACGACATGCAGCTACCGAGCTCTCAATCCAATCTGGGTTTTTGGGAGGGGGTGAGGTTGGATCATAGTTGCGTAATCCGTGTTGCCATGCATTTGTTGCGTGGACAAAGTAGACGTCCTGCACCTGAACTGGCACCGCGGTCCAAGAGGATGAAGTTGTAGAGCGGGAACGCGAGCGTGAATGTGATCTTTCTGAGTGCTGAATACATGCACGCGCTTCGCAGGTACAGAGCTTCACGAATCCATCAATTGTAGCATCGCACCGAGCGCTTGTTGGTGAGATCGGTACAGTAAGTTGCGATTTGCTGCTACTTCGGCTGAGACTTTTCTCACCCTCTATCTCTTGCGATGGATTACTTGAATGCGGAGACTCTCCTCGGACGTCGGGGTTTCTACTGGCGCTTCTGCGATCGTCGTGTGGTGGGAAGAGGATTCTCCTCTGCCGTGGCTGTTGGACTGTCTCAATGGTGGTCGTCGCTGAAACCTCCATTTGTTCCGCTTCGGTCAAGACGAGATCTGCTAGCGCCGACAGCTCAGAAGCGGGGCAGGTGTCTGAATGAGGTCCTGCACACTCAAGTTTTTTTAGTGCTGCAGCATCAGCGCGAGCTTTCCGTGCCGCTTGGAGATACTTGAATGCGCTTCTCAGAGCATCTTGCTTCTCATGCAGGGCGGCGTATCCTGTCATTGTTGGAGGCTCTGAGGGAGGCAGAGGCTGTGATGACTCATCACACGGATTACCCAATATGGGTCGTACTGCCCGTGGCCGTGATGTTGACGCCCTTGGTGTGGCGGCTCGAGGGAGCTGTGGCTTTTTGCTGATTGGAACGCGCGACGAGTCAGATGGTCTGAAACCATCCTTTCTCTCGGGATGATCGATCAGACTCAACTTCGCAGTGTAGATTGAGGGTTCTGATGTTTTTGTACTGTTATTCCACATGGGTCGAGGCTTAACAGGGGTTACGTGCCGTGTTTCTCGGCGTGGTGTCTGTCGGCTCTCGCCACTCTCGTATGCCTGATGGAGACCAAGAGAGATTCCTCGAGTGTCTGTGAAGGGGTGAGGATCTGCATGCCGGTCATAAACACAGGCCTCATCTGGGGAAAAGTAGTCAGAAGCTGGCATTGCAGCTGTGGACATGTCACTTCGAGTGTGCGAGTCTGGTATTGGTGTGACCGTGCCGGTTTGTGGGCTCCAAGTCGTCTGAGGTCTGGCTGGGTCCGCTTCGACGGTCTCTGTGCATCGATCGGGTTGCGTAGTGCCCGTGCCAGTGTGGGATTCTTGTGGTTCATATCGTGGTGATATCACTTGGGTATCAGACGTAGACGCTGCTTGCGAATGCTCCAATGTCGGGGATACTCTCAGTTGTCGGTGAACGACGTTTCGGATCGTTTCCTCCTGTTGGGCAAGGAAATGCAGTATTTGCGCGCCTGCGGATGTCCTGCGATGATTCGTCTCAGCGTTGCCGGATGGTATCATTCCATCTATACTTGCGCTTTGTGTCGTTGCCTGACCCGTTTGCGCCTCCTGAAGACCTCCAGCACAACTCACCAGGTCAGGAAATCCGGCGAGTCGGGTTTTCGAACCTGTGCTCGAGGGACGGTGGCTTTCGCGACTCATACGCGTGTGCACTCAACTCACGCCCACTGCACGAGTCTGGTCAGAGGCGTGGCTACTAACAACACGAATGAACGCGCGAGAAAACGACTGGTTCACAATGTAGCAGAAATAGTTGGAAACTTATCCGTCCTGGCCTAGATTATGGGCCGTAGAAAGCAGTGAGACTCGACTGGACCCGATACGAGCCATGCAGACAGCATGACTTGAATCGGGGCCGAAATCATCCTCTGTGCATCCTACAGACTCTCCTGTCATTGCGAAAAGGACCGAATTAAGCTTGGGAGACAAATTTTGCCAACATGAATTTATTTTGTCTGTTGAGTAGAGCTCGAGGATCCTGTGGTGGAGCGCTCCTGGAGAGCTATTCGAGCATCAGACCTCGAGCCTCTCGGCGCTTGCGCGTCGGATTCAGCAAGTCCATCTTGGGGAGTGTGCTTGTAGTCGGTTTCTTGGTCTTCGCGGATTGCGGGAGCAATGACTGAAGAACTACACCTCCGGCGATGGCTGTATCGCCAATTCTTGCTGCAGCGGCTGCGCCAGCTCCATCCTTCGCTCCTGCAAGAGAGAGTGCTGCACTACGCTCAACAAGTAAACCACCCGCATCGTTCGGTCTCTTCTTGCGAATGAGCGAGTTAACGAGCTGGTACTTGGTTTCGAGAATCTTGCGCAGGGTGATAAGTGATTCGACTGGTTGTTTCTTCAGAGTCGCAACGTAGCGTGGATCGCTCACAGCCAAGAGGATTAAATCCAATACAGGGCCCGGATTAGAAACATCAGGTTGAGTTGTGGTCCGTGGCGCTCCAGATGTTGCAGCCGGGTCCAGCGAGAGCGACTCGTCCTGTGTCAGCGAGTAAGACCCCTGAGACTTGCTCTCTACTGAAACTTGTGGTGTCGCAGCAAGTGAGCCCGACAGCCCCGATGGCGCGTGTGGTCTTACACCAGAAAATAAGTGATACAACGCCAAGAGTGGGTCGGAGGACTCCTTTTCCTCTGCCTCCAGCTGCTCGGCCTTGACTGGATGGGCATGTAGGTCCTGATCCTGTGTGGTTGAAAGCGATCCCTGCTTTAAACCTTGCCCTCGTGTAGGACGGTCAGTACTGGCCTTTGTAGAAGCATACAAGATCTCAAGGATCACTAAGCTCACACCCGCTGCGGCCTCGGTCAGTCTCTGCCGTTCAATGCGGTTTTTCTTTGCGCTTTCGCTAGCAGGAGAGCTCGTTGAGCCTAATGGAGAAGTCGCTGATGTGGTTGTAGATGTCGGAGTTGTTGACTTGGTTTTCGAATCTTGGACTGGTGTAGACCTTGAAGGAACAGCAAACATGCCACTGGTGATCGCATCAGAGTCATCTTCGATAAGCGCAGCTCGCTTTGCCTGACGACCTGTTGACCCTGCAGGGAGTGGGACATTAATTACCGAACCCGGCTCCGAGTTTTGTAGCGCGATGGCCATTGAGTTCGTGCTCTGGCGCTCTGATGGATGCGTGGCCAATTTGTTGAGCTGGGCACTTGTCTCTGGTGTAGTCATCGTTTTCCGCTTTTGCCCCAACAGAATCCTAACATCATCATACTTAGGTGACCAGAACCAGAGGTTTGATAGTGCTAGGAACTCCTCAGATAGCGAATTGAATGGCCCGGCGTCGGCTATGACAAACTCGCCTGCCTCTGTGCACCTCACCCCGAAACCGCGATCTGTCAGCGCATCCACAGAGGCCTTGTCTATTCGAGCAATTGTGTAGTATGGGATGACTACTGGAGGTAGCACTGTAGCTGAAGCCCTTGCCGAAGGTGTAGAGCTCATTGACAACGACGCAAACCCGCTTGGCAGACTCGAAGAAGGGACGAGAACACCCACTCGACGAATCGGAAGTGTTCCTGCGAGGTACAATCCCTCATCGAGTGCATATACGAGCGTGAGTCGTTGGCAAAGGCGATCGGGATTGCCGGCTAAGTCGCAAAAGATGGAAGGAGTTGTCATGTTTAGCTCATCATCCGCTTCATCCACGTCGATAGCATCCTTTGCTTTGTTCACCCCAGGCGGCTTGCGATTGCTAAACGCTGCGACCATTTTATCAGCAATCTCGTTAAACGGCGCAGAGTGGATGCCCACTTCGGTTCGAATATGCCGCTCGATATCACTCGAGCGCAATACAGATTGCCAGAGACGAGAGCCGTCTGTTAGCGACAGCAAGATGCAGCCTAGTGTGGGACTCCACCTAATGTTCAGGATCAGATAGCTGGGGACAACCTGAGTAGTCATGGGACCCCCTGAGGAGCCGCCTGTACCAGCCCCGGCGGGAACGGCGACAGCCGCGCCCACACTCGCCCCGAGCAGCATGCTCTGTGTGATAGGCGCGAGTAGTGGCTCGATGATCAGTCCGGCAGAGGCGCCAATAGGTGTTTCTCCAGCAGCCTGGTGTCCCAGCGTCTGGAGCAGGACATACATACTTTGGTCCTGAGTGGATGCAAAATTCCGCGCATCCGTCGCGAGCGTGGCATATAGTGTCGAGAGTTTCGACTTGGGATCGAGTGTCCGAGGTGATGGTGTAGAAGTAGGCACAATCGTGACGAGGTTGTGCAGTCTCTCTCCGAGCGATACAAACCAAGCAGGGGGTGTAGCGTGGCCCGAGCTCGCCGATCGCGCGGCCCTGGTGACGTGGCTCATGTCTGCAGCGCCAATTCGCCTCGTTCTGGTACTTCGCTCCGAGCTCGAATTAAAAAATCGTACGTCTCAAGAAGTGTGGTGATCTAAAACATACAGATGTGGAAATGTCAGGGTGATTAAAATTTTATGATTCAAGTCCTCACACTTGGTTGCATCCTTGCATCGCATATAGAACCGCGAGAATGTCCGCCCAGGCCTTCAAAACGAGCAATGCTAGGGCCTCGCACATTCGAAATCTCTTCTTCTGGGAGCCCAAGCCGCAGTGGAACCGTGAGAGCGTAGTTTTAATTACGGGTGGTGCGTCGGGTATTGGACGTCAATTGGCACGACTTTACGCCGATCGCGATGCTCGTATCGTGATCTGTGATATCAATCACATTGCACTCGAAGAGACAGTGATTGAGCTCAGAACCATATCACGACGCACCAACGGTGTGAAGGACATCTCGCCCGAGGCCCTCCAACAGCTTGTGCAGGATAACTTCCCAGGCACCCCTGCAGTCTCCACGGGTGGCGCTGCTGCAGCAGCAGAGGGATCTAGCGCCAGCAGTGGCGGCGACCCCAGCATCCTTCTCGATACGAGCCCCAAGGGCAAATGCATCTTTGGTGTCAAAGTTGACGTTACCAAGGAGAGCGACTGTCAGCGCTTCATCGACACCGCCATCAAGTTGTTTGGGCGCATTGACAATCTCATTCTCTGCGCGGGCATCGGTGCTCACAACATTTTTGCAAAGACTAAGGACCTAAGTGTGTTCCATAAGTGTATGGTACGTAATGGATGGCGAGTGACCTTCGCCGCACAGCGCCTGTGAGAGAGTGTGGCGTAATGCCTCAACAGCCACCGAACTCCTGTCAGACACCAATGTCAATCTCGTTCGAGCCTCCTCTCTAACTCGCACTCGATGCTTACAGCTACCACCAACTCGCACCCTCTTCCCGACCTCGTCTAGAATGTGAACTTCTACGGATATCTAAATTGCACCCGCGCCGCACATGAGCACTTGATTCGAAGCAAAGGCACGCTCACGGCGATTACCTCGTTTAGCGGAGAGGTTGGACTTCCTTATCGAACAGCGTACTGCGCAAGTAAGTTCGCTGTCACTGGTTTCCTGGAAGCGCTCAGAGCAGAAATGCAGCACTTGGGAGGATCAAAGTACGATATTGTTGTCGTGTGTCCCCCAACCGTCGCAACCAATCTTCGCAAGAACTCGATCACAATCGACGAAAGCCTGAAGAACGCCCCCGTGGATGACTCAAAGGTTATGAAGGTTGAGGACTGTGCAGCATGCATTCTAGATGCAACCGATCGACGTCTGCGCAAGGCCTTCTTCCCATTAAAGTCCGCAGTTGCGAGCTACCTACGACCGATCGTCCCTGATATCATTGACAAGCGAATCTGGGAACGCTCGAGTTTGTAAGCACGACGTCCAGCGCAATGTTAATCCCTTTGTTACCCTTTGTTACAGCAATTGAGTTCAGTGTTGATTTGCAATGTTCATAAAACTTTGCACCCAATGTCATATTTGGTTTAGGATTGGAATCATACATTCACCATCGCTTGGTCATCCAGACAAGATGCAGCGGAAGAGAAGATGTGTTCCAGCTTTATTAGTATTCACAGCTTGCTTGTTTGAATAGTGTCTACTGACACTAGTTTGGGGTTCTAGAAAATAGAGGTAAGTGCGCATTGAAGTCCATTAGACTACCGCAAGTTCTGGCATGCAATGGCTGACCACCGAGTTCACAGAAAGCTGTGAAAAGCCTAGGTTTCAGAAGGAAGGCAGCATGGAACAAGGTTCTCAACAGGGCGCCCGGAAGAACCTGGCTTTGCGAGCTCGAGGTGCCTCGTATGGGAGCCATTTAGACGCCATGAGATCATCTTCAACAAGACACGTTTTGAACAGAGTATATCACTTCTGGATCTCTTGCTTGTACATACCTTGATCAATAGCAATGTGACATCCACCATAAGTGGCAGAAGCCTTCCCAAACTGAGCAGTGACCCGTTGTCTGCACGCCGTAAGAAGATAAATCAAGAGCAAGGTAAGCAAACTGTCTTATCACCAGCAGACCAAGACCGTCCGTGTACGGAAATAAAAAACTTCGGACTCAACCTCAGAGATCTTGGTGGAATTAGCTTTTCGTCATCGCTTAGCTCAAGAGTAGCAATGATTTTTAGTACATCATCAGTGAGTACGAGAAACAATATGCCTGGACACATGAGATGGAACGTACTCTAGACGAGAGATCGCAGTAGAGAAAATGCAAAGAGGGGTTAAGTGTGGGGTTCCAGAGCTTGTCTTGATAAGCCAGTTGCGCTGAGTCGCTTGAAAGCGTGCAACTCGAATCATTGAGAAAGAATTATGATTCAGACAAATGCCTCGTATTTGTACATCAAGGATAATGTTCTCCTGAAGCTTATATAAGGGCCCGCAGAACGCGAGCACCTCGAAACCCCACTTGAACTTCAGACTCGTCGTCTAATAGTTTGTGTCATCACTATGGCCGTTCTTATAACTCAATATCATCGAAGTTGGTATGGGGACGCAGAAAAAGAACATGTGTAGGATGCGTACCTTATGCATTTGGGAACATGGATCCTCACTCAAGAGGCCGAGATGCAACAAGTTGGCAATTCTACATGTGGAAACAATTGACAAACAAATGCGTCAGGACAACGTTCATATCGAGCTCAAAGCGTTGAATCGATCTTAAATGTTGATCACAAACAATAATAGGCGACGCTGTAGCACAGTCGTAATTACAGCTATGATCGAACAAAAGAGGTCGTGCGTCAGACATCCAAAGAAGGCAATAGTTATTAGTTTCATCAGGACTCAGTACAGGTCCGTGGTTATCATCAGTGCACAGTGGGTGTTCTCGAAACTTGCGATGAAGCAGCTCAAGAGTAATTTACATACCTGAAATGACATCCTGGTGCATTTCTACGTTATGCATCACCCAATCCGAGTTTAACAGCTGGAAATACCAAGTGTAGACAGCGATAAAAAAAACATGACATTGTGTGAGGTTATACGTCAAGCAGTGCCACATGATGACATCATGACTTGGCTCCGGTGGCAATTAAGATCCAAGGAATTTATCTCAGAGACAACTTTCTCGGCACTAGTCCGCAGGGTTTTGAAACGGCTTTGTACGGCCACCCTGCGCACCGCCTACGTCCGCCCGTCACTGTTGTCTGGGTATCGTCATGGAAAAAGGGCATTCCGCTTGGATCGTACATTTTGCAATACAAAAACAGTGGGTCAATACGAACCTAGGTGGAGCAATGAAATGGATAGTGATACAAACACCAGTGAGTGTCATGTAATGCCGCAGAAGAAACCGCTACACGGTGATGTCATTATTCACAAATTGACAAAAGTGCATCGGATAATGGTTTTGTGTCTCATCAAGGAGTTCAGAAGCAGAACTGAAAAGGTTATCATCATTTGCTTGCAAGGACGTGGGATGTCGCATCGGGATCAATACCTGTTCACATACCTTAATTCTCGTCAAATGGAAATTTCCAGTCGTCTCCCTGTCATTGAACCGCGAGGGGTGTGTGCAGGTCTGGAAAGGCAAAGGCAACAAGATACGATGGGACGTATAATAACATGAGTCAACTGCATATGAATGGGACAATCCACGCTGCTATCGTGGTCAGCATCGCGGACTCAAACCAGACACTCAACTAGAACAAAACGAATCGCAACGAGGGTTAACCAAAAGTAGGTATTCAGACTTACTGCTACGTCCTGGCAAGAACGTCGCAGTTCAATCTTGGGTCTCGTCATTGTCGATAAGACGGGGAAAGAAAAGGTGTCATCATTTGGCATACCTCCTTTTGGATCAAACACACCCGCGTACACCCGTTGCTTGCTTGTTTCGTTTACACTCGCAGGGACCATCAATCCGAATCTCTTTCTTGCTTACCTTCGTGGTTCAGGGAATCAATCACCACTAACTACATCGCAGAGCATGCGGAGGCTAACGCCGATGCCGATGCCGATGCCGATCGCACGCGTGGTGACAGAGCAAGCTGTACACTGTGGTTCCACGGATGAATTCACTTCCAACTCGATCCATCCTAGGCCATACCCTAACGTAGATGGCCTAACGTGTGTCGACGAAAGAGAAAGCCGAGACAGGGTGAGATTAAACACAATGCAAGTGAGTGCGAGTTCGTGCATAACGTGCATGTGTGAGTGTGTGGATGGCCAAGTCCTGCCATGCCATGTCATGTGATGTCACGTCACGTCACGTCACGTCACGTCACGTCATGTCCATGGCGGTCCACACCAGGCCGCCTCAGTCGGCCAGTCACAAGTGTCCTGGCCCGGATTTGAGCACATCAGAACGCTCAGTTTTAAAAAGCTCGTTTTAGTTCTCGCATAGTGCGAGCTAAGTTTGATTTCATCAGTGCATTCCTATCTAGTTCCACGCGAGCGCTGGTTCACTACGTAGATTGATTAATATATCAGTCCATGTAACGACCGATTTCGCGTTAAATCGAGACTTTCCTCTTCTCAAATTCGCGCACTTTGCTGAGACCGCCTGAACGGATTTGTCTTTACGTACATATTTGACGACGTAGTGGCGTGTGTAGGAAAATACCAGTGTGTGTAGAGTGTATACTACACTCTACCGCGTCACTTCAGCGTGGATTTCACTCGCCTCACGGGTGTATATATCGCTTTTTACGCATATTATACACTGTTTTCCGGCTCGAAATTTCCCTCAATTTCCCACGGCCGGGTGGCTCACGGTTAAACCTGACCCGGACGGGGGTGACGAAATACTCAGCGTTCCCCATTGTTCCCATTCGTTCGAGTCGCGAGTCGCGAGTCCACGCTCGAGTCCACAGACTACGTGTCTTAAGAGCCTCGTTGTTTGTATTGACGAGCGCCGATGGCCGGTCCTGATGTAGGTTGCTTTGAAATGAGATAATAAGAGGCAACCCCAAGAGTGTCTGACGCAACCGGCGTGAGAGGATTCTACACAAGAGTAACTATGTCACTGTAGTGCGAATGAAAGTAAACCCGAAGAAATATGCAGGACTACCTAGCGGGTCAAGCTGAAAGTTAGCCGTGCTCGCATTGACCCTCCCTATTCTCAAGTCTGAATTATAGAATAATACAAAGCTTCAGTATGGAGAATAAGTGAATACTATACAACATCTTGGCTTGAGCGACGGGAATGCGGGCACCATTGGATATGGAAGGGCTGAGATTTAGCAAGTAAATTGCTAAGACGACATTCGAACGAATGTAGGGGCGAAGAGAAAGAAGCGCGACTGAGACAACGATTAGCGCATCTGAGGGATGACTCCTGATGTAAAGATGACCCAGTGCTGTCTCTTCACTATTGAGTACCAACGTTGGAGAGGGCGGAGGAGAATGGGTGAGGAGGGAGGAGGGCAGGAAGGAAGGAGGGCGGGAGGGACTGACACACGTCGTGTGCAACCTATAATAGCATTACACGCCATTGCCGATAGAGCAGTGGATTCGAAAAGAGTTAATCAAGTCAGCGGCGGAACGATCGATCTATCTTCTGTCTAACTGTCTAATGGTGATCAGACTGCAGTGTCAATGTCTCATGGAATGGAGGACTGGAGAACTGTGATATCTCGAAATACACAGACAGGGAAGCGTTGGAAGCTTGTGTACATTGCTGCTTAGTTTCTTTCAGTCAAGCGAGCGACTCACGCTTCGAAA
>Ga0182741_1006270_pt1 | contig 10512 bp, 9 predicted proteins | sample eDN5th37CBELigOP_FD_128874 | JGI IMG/M metagenome (GOLD analysis project Ga0182741, IMG submission 128874) | Enriched Organic Plus compost microbial communities from Emeryville, California, USA - eDNA 5th pass 37_C BE-Lig OP (version 2) (version 2) ...
CCTGTACGATCTTGCGGGTGCTCGGCTCGACGAGCACGGGGGTGTCGTTGACCACCGTGTATTTGTAGCCCTTCACCTTGTACTGGGCCGGCACCTCGTAATAGGTCACGCCGGATTCCGGCAGGACCGCGCCCACGCGCACCTCTTCCTTGTAGGTGTAGGACGGCACGTGCTGGGTGGTCACGTACGTACGGAACTCCGGCTGCTGCTGGTCGGCGATACCGCCCACGATGGCGCCCGTCACGCCGCCCACGGCTGCGCCGACCGGGCCGCCCACAACCGCACCGCCGACCGCACCCGTGGCCGCACCAGCGGCGGCGCCGCCCTGCGCGAACGCGGCCGCAGGGGCGAGGGAGGCGAGAATAGCACCGGCGAGAAGAATTTTCTTCGACATGGATGAACTCCTGAGCTGTTTCTTCGGGCTTGCTGCCCGTTGCTGATTAAACACGCTCGGGCTCATTCGGTTTCAAATACAATCATCATTATCTTCAGTATAAATACAAATTCATGAAGATGAACGCAATATGAATTCTTCATGGCGCCGCGTCGCCCCGGCACCGCGCCCCTGCAGAGCGCAGAAGGAGTTCCGCGTCCGTCATCCACGTCTTTTTAGCCGATGGGACTTGTCCCCGTGTCGCCTCTCAGCCCTGCATAGAAGAGGTGAAAGCTGTCGGTTATGCCCGACGCGCGGAAGCCGGCGCTGCCGAAAGCCGCCAACTCGTCGACGTTCAGCGAGCGGGCGTAATTCCACTTGTCCTCGGTCAGGAAGGCCGGGACCGATCGATCCTGCGGAACCGCACAATACAGGTCGGCTTCCTTCTTATGCCGGAACAGGTTGTAGGCCAGCTTGGGGCCGTGGGAGTTTGCTGCGTCGTCAGCCATTCACTGTCTCGGTGCCGGGGTCGTGCGATGTCGGCGGGGATAGGCGCGAATCATTGTCATTGGGCCGCGCTTTCACCCGGCAGGTGATCCGCAGCCCAGAGCGCGGCCTGTGTCCGGTTCCCGACGCCGATCTTCCTCAGGATTGTCTTGACGTGCACCTTCACGGTCGCCTCGGTGATCTCCAGTTCGTTGGCTATTCGCTTGTTGGACAGGCCGCGCATCAGCGCTTTCAGGACTTCGTGTTCCCGGCAGGACAGAGCCGGAATTCCGAGAGAACTTCCGTTCGGATGCTGCGATCGGCGCAGAAATGGGTTCTCGCCGTTGCCTGCTCCATCCGTCATGGCCGCAAAGGCCATTTCCGACGGAAGGATGACCTCGCCCAGCATCACAAGCTCGAAGCAATGAATCAGAACGTCCCGACCGGCCGTCGTAAGGCAGAAGCCATCGACTCCGGCGAGGCACGCGGCCACCACGGTTTCGAGATCGAACCGATCCGCCAGAACCACGACACGGGTTGCCGGATGCCGTGTCTTCATCGCCGTGATCAGGTCCGAGAGTCCCGTCGCGTGGTATCTCTCATCGATGACCACAAGATCACACGGCACGTCGTCACCCGCCTGATCGCGCGAGACGACGAAGCGGGTGGATTTGAGGATCTCCTCGAGGCCTGCCCGAACCAGAGGATCGGCGTAGATCCTCAAGATCGTCGACGAGGGAGGTTCGATTGTCCGTGCATCCATCTCCGCACCGCACAGTTCGAAGGGCATGAAATGGTCCTTGTTCATTCTGCCGCGATTGATGGCGGGTATCGACATCGCCGTCGTCACCGGATGATGTAGACGATCTGCCGAGACGTCGCGTCGACGATGGGCCTCTGCCCTTTGACGAGGGCGTAGCGATAGGATGCATGCCCCGGCACCGAACGGAGCGTGATCCATTCAGGGAGCACTTCGCCGACGGCAAGGCGCACATCGTCCTGGTCGCGAGGCGGAGGATCGGACCAGGCCTGCTGATCCGAAGTCGGGATATGCAGGCCGAGCTTCCTGACGACCGCGACGGCCCCGCTGAGGGTTCCGGCCGACGCGCTCGCCACGCTGGGGCCTGATGTTTCCGGAGACGTTCCGGACAATGTCGTCATCGCTCCGAGCGGGAATGCCGCGAAGGCCAGGATGGATATTATCCGCATACGAAACCTCTCACGCCAACTTCATGAGGAACGGATGCAGAGCCGTCTTATTCCGGGACGTTGGAATTTTTCTTGCGACCGGAGACCGGTCGACGTCCGGCTACGGGTGGTGTTCGACGTCGCGCAGCGCCTCGATTTCAGCCGCGTCCAGGAGCGGTTGGCCTGCCCCGGCATTCTGAAGGTAGCTCTCCATCAGGTCGTCCCCTCCGCTCGGGACATAGGCGCCCGTCGCCTCCTCCATCGCGAATGTGATCCTCCATCCGCCATTGCGGCAGGCCACGGCATTCGAGCCTCCAGAGGCGGTCTGGAGCCTGAACTCCCGGCACAGGGTTCGATCGGCCAGGCGGAACGTCGAGACCACCCGGATTCGTCCGTAAGGCAGGTCCTGCTCCTGTCCCGAGCGGCTTTCGCTGAGGATGCGGCCGATCCGCGGATCCGAAAGCTGCGCGATGGGGCCGGCAAGCTGGGCCGATGAGGGAATCTGGCGCCCGACGAGGTATCCGGCTGCGCCGATGAGCAGGCAAGCGATGCCGGCCGCCAGGGCCATCCCGAACGTCCTCGTTCGTACCACGGGCAACCTGAACCCGGCCCGGACCTCGGGCCCGGCCTCCGCGCGCATCGGCTGCTCGAGCGAAGCGATCCGGGCCTGGACCCCCGCCAGGAGTTCAGGAGGAACATCGGCCCCCGTTTCCTCGGGGAATGCCGAGCGCACGAGGCGCCTGCTGCGCAGGAACTCCGTGACGCGCCTTGCAATGGCGGGATTGTCCGCCATGGCCTGCTCGACCGTGGCGGCAACCGGATCGTCGAGCTCCCCGTCCGCGAAGGCCATGAGGACCTCGTCGGTGAGATGAAGCTGTGCCATGTCTCCCTCCACCTTCAGGCTGCGGCCGTCAATTCGATAAGCCGCTTGCGGGCTCGTGCGAGGCGGCTCATCACCGTTCCGATCGGAACACCAAGAACCTCCGCCGCCTCCCGGTAGGCGAGGTTCTCGACGCAGACGAGCAGCAGGACCTCCCGCTGTTCCGGCGGCATCGCATCGATGATCTGCTGAACCTCGGCCAGGAGCAGCCTGTTCAGGATCGGCCCTTCGCCCGCATCGCCCACGAGATGCGTCTGCACGGTCACGTCCTCCGTCATGCCCTCAGTCCTCGTGCGCCTCAGATGGTCGATCCAATGATTGCGCAAAATGCGGAACGCCCAGGCGTCGAAGCGGGTGCCTGGCGTGAAACTCCCGGCATTCGCCAGCGCCCGCTCGCAGGCGCCCTGCACAAGATCATCCGCCAAGGACGGCGAACGACAGAGCACGAGCGCAAAGCGCCTGAGCCGTGGCAGAAGCGCCACGAGTTCCTGTCCGATGGCAGTCGGCATCGCTGCTCCGCGTAGCCCCTTTTCCCTGCAAACGGATTGTAGGGGCGATTATTCCCGGGACCATCGATATGCGCGTTCGGGACGAGAGCGCGAAGCCGCGGCTTGCCGCGCGTAAAAGGAGCGAGGAGCGCGATCGGAACGAAATCTTGCAGCACACCCGGCAAGACGGGAGGAGATTCAATAGGCTGGATCCGCCGAAAATCCTTGCAAATCAATGGCAAGAGGGCGGCCGTCAGGATGAATATGAAAGACCCGGGTGGTCTTTGGAGCGCCGCGAGAGAGGCACATGCGGGCTCTCCGGGTTTCCCGCTTCAAAACAGAAAAGGACGGCGGGCCTCAAGCCCGCCGTCCTGTAGGAGTTTAGCGCTGGACGACAGCCGCAACGTTGCCCTTGCCGAACTGCGCCGACACGGAGGTGTTTGCGAGGCCGCCGGCGGCCGACTGGCTGACGAAGGCCTGGTTGCCGACACCGGCCTGGATCGCCAGCGAGGTGTTGGTGCCGCCGTTGGCCGCCTGAGCCGTCACGATGCCGTTGTCGGAGCCGATCTGGAGCGCAGCCGAGGTGTTCAGGCCGTTTCCGCCCGCGCCCTGGACCGTTCCGGCGAAGTTGCCGTCGCCAAGCTGGGCCACCAGCGAGGTGTTGGAGCCGAGCGGGTTGGCGATCTGCAGCGTCATGGCCTTGTTGTCTCGACCCACCTGCAGGGTGCCGGCAGCGTTGAGGCCCGTCGAGCCAGCCGTGTTCGCCTGCGTCGTCGCGGCGAAGTTGTCACGGCCGATCTGGAGGGTGCCCTGCTGGTCATTGCCGCCCACCTGGGTGGCATAGGCCGCATTGTCCTTGCCGACCTGGACGATCCCCGACAGGTTCGTCTCGGTTGCCCCCGCCAGCTGGAGGGTGCGGGCGCTGTTGCCCTTGCCCAGCTGCACGGTGCCCTGCTGATTGGCCCCCTTGCCGCCGGCCTGCACGGCCAGTGCGTCGTTGCGGGATCCGGCCTGGACCGTGGCCGAACCGTTCCTGGACCGATCCAGCTGAGCGGTTCTCGCAACGTTGCGCCGGCCGACCTGCAGCGTGGTCTGCGCGTTGTCGGCGCCGGCAAGGCTGACCTGGCCCACATAGGCATCGTTGGCGACGCCGATCTGGGTGATCGTCGAGTCATTCCGGCCCGCATCGCTGCCGACCTGCACCGTCAGCGCATTGTTGCCGCGGCCGAACTGGCGCGATGCCTGCGTGTTGCCGCCCCCGGCCTGGGCCGCGACGGAGCTGTTCCGGACACCCACCTGCAGGGTGGTCGAGGCGTTCTCTCCGCTGGCGTCCTGCACGGTCGCAGCAAGATTGCCGGCGCCGAACTGAACGGTGCTCTGGGTATTGGACGCCCCCGTGTCGCCGCCCTGGACGGCAGCGGAGACGTTCCTGAAGCCGCTCTGGATGGTGGTCGAGCCGTTGGTGGATCCGCCCGCCTGCACCGTGCCTGCCACGTTGGCGATGCCCAGCTGCACCGTGCCCTGCGTATTGGCAGCACCGCCATCCGCCTTCTGCAGCGCAGCCGACGTGTTGTATGCGCCGAACTGAACCGTGGATGAGGCGTTGTCGCGCGCGCCGCCGATCTGAGCCGTCATGGCAGTGTTGCGAGCGCCGGCCTGCAATGTCACCTGGCCGTTGTTCCCGTCCGCCTGAGCCGCGAAGGACTTGTTGTCCCGGCCGAACTGCGCCGAGAGGGAGCGGTTCGGCTTGATCACTCCGGCGTTATCGCCGCCGTTGCCGCCGCCGTTGTCACCGCCGCCGTTGTCACCACCGCCGCCGTTTCGCCACCGCCGCCGTTGTCGCCGCCACCGCCGCCGCCGTTGTCGCCGCCACCGCCGTTGTTGCCGTTCCCGTTACTGCCGTTGTTGTTGCCGCTGCTATCGCCGTTGCTGCCGCTATTGTTGCCGCTGCTGTTGCCGTTGTCGCCGCTGTTGCTGCCGTTCCCGTTCCCGTTGCCGTTTCCGTTCCCGTTCCCGTTTCCGTTTCCGTTTCCGTTGCCGCCCTTGGCCGCCATCATCATCATCGGCGCAGGAGTCGCCTGCGTATTCGTCTGGATGGTCGTGGCTTGGTTGCCCTGGCCGACCTGGAGGGTTCCCTGGATGTTGTTTCCACCGGACTGAGCCGCCACAGCCCGGTTCCCGATGCCCAGCTGAACGGCCAGCGACCGGTTCAGGCTTCCGTCGGCGGCTTCCTTCTGGAAGGTATAAGCCTTATTCCGCTTGCCTGCCTGCAATGTACCTTGCGTGTTGCGGCCACCCTTCTGGTTGGCAACAGCCGCGTTGAAATCGCCAATCTGGGCGATGAAAGATTCGTTTGCCGAGGCCAGCGCAGTGCTTGCCAGCAATGCAAACCCGATGATCGTGACTCTTTTCATTGTGAAGCTTCCCCTGCTTGGGACGCCGGGCCGTTCGACCTTTGTGGCAAACCTCAACCCCGCCAGAGGCTTCTTTTAACGTGACGTTAGGGATATTGATTTACCCTCGCGCGAGGTTTTCGGGACATCTTCCGCGCTAATTCGGACGAATGGTGCGCCTGGTGAAATATTGGCCTCGAATTAATTCGTACGGATAATCGGGCGGCCTGTCGCTGCAACTGGCGGGTTCACACGACAGGAATTCCACAACCCTCGGCAATGCGAAGTTGGCACTCATCTTCGTCTGTTAGCGAAAACCGGCCCCATGAAGATGCAAGGTCTGCCATGGATCATGCAGTTATGATCCCCGGCCGTTCAGGGCAGTATCCTATCGAAGAGCCCGCATAGGCCGCTGCTGCGCCGAATGTAAAGAAAGGGCGGGCTCGCGGGCCAAAGTCCTTTGGAGCTTACGCGTCTTGAGGCGCGAGCCGGGCAGGAGAAAGGACGCGCGCATTCTCGCGCATCCTCCGTAACGCCGCAGCAATGTCATCCTCAATGGCGCGCGCGATCGGATGCCGGTAATGGATCTGGTCGATGAAGACATCTGGATTCTTGAGCTCCGACCGATCGAGCCACCAATCCACCACCGCCGTGTTGGGACGCTTCGACGCCAGCTCAATGAAGCGCTGCCTGCAAGCCTGCTCCGAGACGTATCGCGGGGTCCCCGCCGGGGGCTGCTTTGCGGTGAACACCGGCGGGAATACCAGCACGACCGAGAGATTGTCAGGCAGGCTCGTCAGCTTCCGTTCCAATACGCGGACCGCCGGGAATGAGGCGTCGCCATGGGCGTGGCGGCCATCCTCCCGCTTCATGAGGGCTTTGAGCCTGCGAGGAGGGTTTGCCAGGAGCTGTGCGTAAAAGGGCTCGTAGTCCCAGTACCCGTCCTGGGACGATTGAGTCTTCGATCTGCGGATGAGGCCGAGACGTCGGCCTGCCTGCTCGATCGTGCTGACGCTGATCAGGCCCGCGAGGTACTCGGCGGAGGAATCGCTGAAGCGCCAGAACGGGAAGGGGCTCATGCCCGCTTTGTCGGGATCCTTGCCGCACCACGTGTCCCGGTTGATGCCGATGACCAAGGCCGTCGCGGTGTCCCTGTGATGTTTCATGAACCAGTCGATGACGGTGAGCTGCTCGGGAATCTGTGCCCCCGGCACGGACAGCTGGGAGAAGGGAATGCCGGTCAGTTCCGTCAGCCGCGCCGGCATGAGGAGGGCCACCGTCGAGTTGCCGATCACGGCCGCCGTATAGGCGGGGTTGCGCCCCACGCTGGCGGTGGCATTGACCTCCTTCTGACCGCGAAGGTTGGACCCACCCGAGAGAGGCGAGCGGCCCGTGTCATAGGGATCGATCAGGTAGAGGCCGCCCAGGAGCGCCAGGAACAGGCCAACCGTGGAGCAGACGGCCCAAAGGACGAATTGGCTCCAGGCGTGATGGTGAGCGTCTTCGGTCATAAGTCGCCTGTCAGAACTGAAAATAGATGAATTCGTAATTCGCCGCATCGCCGATCTGGAGGAGAACCGCCATGAGCAGGACCGCGAACCCGACCGCAATCGAGGGATGAGGCCGGATGCGCTTCATCACGGTCCAGGTCGTCGGACCGAGGCAGGCCACGGCCGCCGCGATGGCGATGGCGCGCCACTTGAACTCGCTGCCGAGGGAGGCAAGGCCGAACAAGCCCTCATAGATCCGCACCGCCGCTTCGAAACTGGGTGCGCGGAACAGCACCCAGGCCAGCATGACGAACAACATCGTCAGCAGCCATCCGAGCGCCGCCGGCATGCGCAGCCCCGCCTTCCGCCATAGGGCTCCCGCCGCGAGCCCAAGGCCATGGGCCACGCCCCAGGCGACGAAGGTCAGGCCGGCCCCGTGCCAGAGGCCGCCGAGCGCCATCGTGACGAAGAGCGCCCCCATCTGCACGGCAAGGCCGTGCCGGCTGCCGCCCAGGGGAATGTACAGGTAGTCGCGCAGGAAGCGCGACAAAGTCATGTGCCAGCGCCGCCAGAAATCCTGGAGGGACGTGGCCGCATAGGGCTTGTCGAAATTCTGCGGCAGCAGGATGCCGAGCATGAGGGCCATGCCGAGGGCCATGTCCGTGTAGCCGGAGAAGTCAAAGTAGATCTGGAACGTGAAGCCCAGCGTCGCCTGCCAGGCTTCGGCCGCCGACACTGCATGTCCGGCGGCAGCCTGGGCAAAGATCGGGTTGACATATCCCGCCAGAGGATCGCTGAGGAACACCTTCTTGACGAGGCCCATGGCGAGCAACATGAACCCCTGCCCGAAGCGTTGCGCAGCGTCCGGGCGATCGTAGGGCCGCTCGTCGAGCTGGTGCATGATCTCGCTCCAGCGAACGAGCGGACCGGCCAGCACCTGCGGGAAGAAGGCGATGTAGAGAGCATAGCGCATCAGGCTGTAACGCGGAGCGCGGCCGGCCTTGAGATCCACCAGATACATCACATGGTGGAACGTGAAGAACGAGATGCCGAGCGGCAGGCCGATGTCCCATTTCGGAACCGTGAGCCCGGGAACGAGATCCGCCAGCCCCATGAAGAAGTTGAAATACTTGAAGATTCCCAGAACGATCAAGTTCGACACGAGGGCGAGCGTGATCAGCGCCCCCTGCCCGCTTCGCAGAAAGGCCTGCGCGACAAGCCAGTTCACGACGATAGAGGACGCGAGAAGCGGCGCGAAGCGCCAATCCCAGTACCCGTAGAACAGGAAGGACAGGACGAGCAGGAGCGGCAGCCGCCATTGCGGCCGGAAGCACTCGACCAGCCAGTGAAGGACCAAGGAAGCGGGAAGAAAGACAAGCAGGAATGCAAATGAATTGAAGAGCATCAGTAACTGGAACTTCGCTGAACGTACCTGAATGAGGCCAATGGCGCACAGCAACCAGCCGCCTGAAGCCCGCAATACTCATCGCGGACAATTTTACGCAACGTCAAGCATTTGAGCTCTGATTGGAAGCGCTCAATCGCCGTATGTGCTCAATCAGCTACAGACGCATGGCGTCAAAGGATCCGATATAGCATTAGCTTCGAAACATCGTGGAATGGCGACGTCCAGCAGCCAAGCGCCGAACTTCCACGCCTTCGCGGAATGGGTCGGCTCCATGACGGGCCTCCAATCCAGAGCTGCCGCTGGAGCGATGTTCCGGCTCGCCATCACATTGGATCAAGCCGAAGATCGATGATTACGAAAGCAACCGTCGTGGTCTGCTGAACGACCACTTACGATCTGCGGAAGGGCACCGCGTGGATGGGCTCACAGGCTGGGGTGACGAGCGCCGCTATCGCGCTCGCCAGTTCATCCTGCCGGAATGGCTTCGTCAGACGCGGAACGGCCAGCCCGGCCCGTTCCGGCAGCTCAGCATGACCACTGGCCAGCAGGATCGGCATATCAGGCCACTCTACCCGGATTTGCTCCGCCAGTTCCAAGCCTGTCAGCCCGGGCATGGCATGATCGGTCACAACCAGGTCGATCGAAGCATTTACCCGCAGGAGCCGAAGAGCTTCCTCGCCTGAGGAGGCTTCCACCACGCTGTGGTCGAGATCCTCCAGCATCGCAGCGGTGCCGCTCATCACCAGGGGGTCATCCTCGACCAGCAGCACCGTGCAGGCGCGATGCTCGGGGCGGGCTTTATCGCCGCTTGCTGGCGCCGCTGCAATCGCTTCGCTCTGGGGCAGCCAGATCTCGGCCGTCGTGCCCTTCCCCGCCTCGCTCTTCAACTTCAAGGTGCCGCCGGACTGGACTGCGAAACCATGGATCATCGACAGGCCCAGGCCTGTGCCCTTGCCAACGCCTTTGGTCGTGAAGAAGGGCTCGATGGCACGGGCCAGGGTGGCTTCATCCATGCCCGTGCCGGTATCGCTCACCGACACGCACACGTAGGAGCCCGGGCTCAAGCTGTGGTCGTTCCCGACGGCCGCTTCTTCTCTCCGCGCCGAGATGGTGATCGTGCCGCTGGTCGGCATGGCGTCACGGGCATTCACCGCCAGGTTCAGCAACGCCATCTCGAGCTGGTTCGGATCAACCTTGACCGACGGTAGGCCTGATGGGAACCGGGTCACGATCTGGATGCTCGGTCCCAGCGAGCGGGCAAGCAGGTCCGTTATGCTGGATACGAGCCGCGGCACGTCGATGGCTTGAGGGGTGAGATCCTGACGGCGGGAGAAAGCCAGCAGCCGCTGGGTCAGAGCAGCCCCGCGCTGGGCACCCTGGAACGCTCCCTCCAGCAGCCGCTTGGAACGATCATCATCCCCAATGCGCTTGCGCAGCAGTTCGAGGTTTCCGAGGATCACTGCCAGCAGATTGTTGAAGTCATGGGCTACACCACCCGTGAGCTGACCGATGCTCTCCATCTTCTGCGCCTGCAGCAGGCGCTGCTCAGCGGCATGACGCTGCTCACTCTCGTGCCGGAGTCGGACCAGCGCCTCCTGCTCCGCCTTAGCCCTGCGCAGGGCGAGCCCCGAGACCAGCAGAAGCGTCAGGGCCGACAGGAGCGCCACGGCGCCATAGAGCTGGAGGTTGCGGTACCACCGCCCCATGACAACATCAGCGTCGACGCCGAAAGCGACATAGACCGGGTAGGCTCCTACCTGCCGATAGGCATAGCGCCGCTCGCGCTGGTCGGTCGAGGACACCCCG
>Ga0182741_1006275_pt1 | contig 10503 bp, 7 predicted proteins | sample eDN5th37CBELigOP_FD_128874 | JGI IMG/M metagenome (GOLD analysis project Ga0182741, IMG submission 128874) | Enriched Organic Plus compost microbial communities from Emeryville, California, USA - eDNA 5th pass 37_C BE-Lig OP (version 2) (version 2) ...
CGTCATCAGCTCCGGTTCGGCCGGGACCGGGGTCGGCGACACCGTCGTGGTGGGCGGCATCGTCGTCGTGGGGATCGTCGTGTCCGGGTACTCGGTACGCGCTTCGTCGCGCTCGATGGTGCACCCCGTGACGGCCACCGCACCGCTCACGACCGCGCCCAGCGCGACGCGAAAGCGGCCTGTCATCCGAAACCTCGTCCGCCGGCATCGTTCGGCTGCACACACGCGACGTGGGTCTCTCGGTAAGCGCGGACGAAATGACAGAGCTGATCGGGGACCGCGCCCGGAGCGGGAAAGAAGCGGGCGTCGATCTCGGCTCGAGCCGCAGGCAACGATGTTGCTTGACCGTCGGGCCTGAAGGCCAAGGCGCCGGCGAAGCGGACTCGATGGTCGACCGTGTCGAGCGCGTCGGCATCACCTTCGGCCGCGTCGCGCAGGACCGATGCGAGCATCGTGCTGCTCGGCCGGGCCGCGGCTTCATCGAAGGTGTTGCGGAATTCGGGGACGACGCGTGCGCCGTCGTTGCTCACCGCAAAGCGTCGGAGTTCCATGGCACTGTCGTCGTAGCCCGACGACTTGAGACTGATCCGCGGGAACTCTGTGCCTTCCTCGGTGATGTGCTGCAGGCTCATTCCTGCGCAGCGAACGACCCACTTGCCGTCATCGAACCAGTGCACCGACAACGGCTGATCGTCGGTTTCCCAGGTCACGGACTCGGGAGAGACGGTGACCCCGGGTGGATACTCCAGCAACGTTCCCACCGGCTGCGCTCGAATGCGCTGATCGTCGGCCCCGAACACCGCGAAGTCTTCGATGCGCATCGACGACGTGAGCGCCATGCATCCATCGGTCTGCTCCGGAACCAGAAGGCGCGCGGCCAACCGCCGGATCGGACCCGATGCACGCCACCGCAGAACTTCACCATCGGGGATACGAGGGTCGTCCAACACCCGAAGCACGAGATCGGATCCCTCGACCCGCAGCTCCAATTGGCGGTCCACGAGGTCGAACTCGCATCCGAGCATGTCGTAGGCACAGGCGCCGCCGGAGCCCCGGAGGTCGTTCCAGTGTGGGTCATGACTCGGCGGATTCGACTCCGTCCACGTGACGTGGGGCACGCTCACGAACGTGCCGACACGGGGCCCCGCGGTCACCGTGTCGACGCCGATGCCCACGAACATCGACTCGCCGGTCGCGGTGCGAACTTCGAGACCGAAGGTCTGGGCGTAGTAGGCAGTGTCACCCCTGAGGCGGAACTGCACGCGGTGGGCTGGCTGTGACAGGTCGAATGGAAGTGTCGCCGACTGGGTCGTGAACGCGTGCACCTCCGCCCATTCGGCGTCCGCTCCGTGCTCTCGCTCAGTCGCGCGGCCGTTGGGATCGCGATCGGCGTAGATACCCGGATCGATCGCTCCATCGCGATCGGCGTCGACCGAGGGCCGCGGTGGCGACGTCGGCTCTTCGTGTGTCCCGGGAAGCGAACACCCGGCCGGCGCGAGGACCGCGGCTGGAGTCACGAGCGTTGCCGCCCACCTGCGCAATCTCATTTGTACCTCCGCCGACGATCGGTCGGACATTGTGGCGGAGTCACCCATTGCGTGGCGATTCCGCCGCAGATGTAACGAGGAGTCCGATTCCGGTACCGTCACCGTTTCGTTCGTCCCTGAGGTTCCCCATGTCGCACACTTCCTGGCCGACGCCGCACGCTTCCTGGCCGACGCGCCGACCCGCACCGCTGCTCGACGATCGGCACACCGAAGAACCGCGACCCATCACCGCCGACCGGGTGCGGGCCTGCGATGACGAGAGTCCTGGGACGAGCGCGGCCGCGGACATGTTCATCAAGGGCATCGAGGACGCGGTGCGACAACGACGCGAAGGACGCGTCGTCGCTCTCGTCGAACTCGGCCGGGTCCTGTTCGCAGAACGAGTGCTGCATCTCCACCGTGTGCTCAACGCCGCGGACCGCATCGAGCCAACCGGAGCACTGGTGATCGACATCGCGATGCTGCGGTTGCGGCGCTCCCTCTGTCGACAGCTCGCCGGTGTGATCGATGCGTCGCCGAGTCAGCGCCCCATCTACGAAGCCCGGGCCGCCGCCCTAACCGAGCGCATTGCAGTACTCGAGGGCGACCGCGAGCGTGACCAACGGGCATCGCGCGGGGTTCTGGCGGGTGGAGACGTGAAGCGCGGGCGGGTCCCTCTCGTCCGCCGTCCGCGAGTCGCCTCACGCCGAATCAGCTCCGCGGAACCGGCGCCGACTCTCGAGCCTCTCGAAACGACCGAGAGACCCTCCGCACCGTCAGATGGCCCCAAGGCCCGAACAGCTGACCCGCGCGCCGCCGACCCCGCGTCGGAGATGGCGCGAGCCGCGTTCGCTCGCATCGACCGACTGATGTCGATCCAGCCTGCCGTACGAGGTGACGGTCTCGGTCGCTGACGGCATCGCCTCGAGGGGTCACCGAGCGACATGCTCGACCAGCGCGCCGATGCCTATGAGGTGAGGATCAGATCACTCCGGACGCGGCAAGACCCGAAGACCGAGCTCCTGGAGCTGGGCGGGGTCGATTTCGGTCGGCGCGTTGGTGAGCGGATCGGCACCCTTTTGGGTCTTGGGATACGCGATGACCTCGCGGATGTTCTCCTCACCCGCGATGAGCGCAGTGAGTCGGTCGAGGCCGACGGCGAAACCGGCGTGCGGTGGCGGGCCGTACTTGAAGGCGTCGAGCAGGAATCCGAACCGGGCCTGCGCTTCCTCTTCACTGATCCCGAGCAACGAGAAGATGCGAGCCTGGATGTCGCGCCGGTGGATACGGACTGAACCCGACCCGAGTTCCCATCCGTTGCACACCAGGTCGTAACTCTGCGACCGGACCTTCAGCAGATCAGCCGGATCGTCGGAATCGAGCAGGTCGAAGTCGTCGGCGTGCGGCATCGTGAACGGGTGGTGCGCGGGAATCGGCTTGCCCTGATCGTTCACACCCTCGAACAACGGGAAGTCCACCACCCACAAGAACCGCAGACCCGCCGCGTCGACCGGGGGTTGGCAGAGGTCGAGGCGCAACTGACCAAGCACCTTGTTGCACATCGCCCGCTCCCCTGCCACGAGCAGCAGCAGATCGTTCGACTGCGCACCCAGCGCCGATACCAAGGCCGACTTCTCGTCGTCGGAGAGGAACTTGGCCACGGGCGCCTCGAGTGAGCGGTCTTCGCCAACCTTCATCCACACCAGACCCGCCGCACCCAGCTGCTTGGCCCGTTCGATCAATGCGTCGAGCTTGTTACGGGTGAACTCCGACGCACCGCGTACCGAGATGCCTTTCACGGTGACGCCGCTGAACGCCCGGAACTCGGTCGTCGCGAACACATCCGTGAGGTCGACGAGCTCGTTCCCGAATCGAATGTCGGGCTTGTCGGTCCCGTAGCGCTCCATGGCGTCGGCGTACGTCATGCGTTCGATCGGCGCCGGTGGGAAGCCGGTGACCGCCTCCACTGCGCTGATCACGGCTTCGCTGGTGGCGGCGAGCACGTCTTCTTGTTCGGCGAACGCGATCTCGAGGTCGAGCTGCATGAACTCGAACTGGCGATCAGCGCGCAGGTCCTCATCGCGCAGACAGCGCGCGATCTGGTAGTAGCGAGGAACACCCCCCACCATCAGCAACTGCTTGAAGAGCTGCGGGCTCTGCGGCAAGGCGTAGAACGCGCCGGGGTGCAGTCGCGACGGAACGATGAAGTCGCGCGCACCTTCAGGCGTCGACGCGATCAGCATCGGCGTCTCGACCTCGACGAACTCCTGCGCTTCCATCGACGACCGAATCGCGTGGTTGACCTGGGACCGCAACCGAAGGTTCCGCTGCATGCGCGGTCGGCGCAGGTCGAGGTACCGATGCCGAAGCCGCAGCACCTCGTCGACGTCTTCTTGGTCGAGTGGGAACGGCAACGCCTCACATTCGGCGAGCACTTCGAAACTCGTGACGCCAACTTCGACTTCGCCGGTGTCGAGATCGTCGTTCACGGTGCCTTCGGGCCGCGGTCGCACCTCGCCGGTGACCGCGATCACCCACTCGCCGCGCAGTCTGTGCACGGTGTCGAGCCCGGGCGCGGCAGGATCGATGACCACCTGGGCCAGCCCCGTGTGGTCGCGCAGATCCACGAACACCACACCACCGTGGTCGCGGCGAGCGTCGATCCAGCCCGCCAGGGTCACCGTGGTGCCGACGTCGGACGTTCGCAACGTGCCCGCTTCGTGCGTGCGCAGCATCAGATTCCTCAGTTCCTCAGGAAGGCGACGACGTCTTCGCGCGCCACCTCGACCTGCTCGCCCGTCGCGAGCGTCTTGATCGCGACCACGCCGCGTTCGAGTTCTTGCTTTCCGACCAGCACCACGTGCCGGGCCCCGGATCGGTCCGCCACCTTCATCTGGGCCTTGAGTGATCGCCCACCGTAGGCCCGGTCGGTGCGCAACCCGGCGGCCCGTAACTCGTGCACGAGCGCGGCGATGACGTCTTCGCCCGTGGCGTCGACCACGAACACATCGAGCGCGGGTCGACTGGGCGCGGCGTCGCTTTGGGCGAGCAGGAGCCGCTCGATGCCCATACCGAAACCGATCCCCGGCGTGGGCGGTCCGCCCATCTCCTCGACGAGCTTGTCGTAACGCCCTCCACCACACACGGTGCTCTGCGCGGCGTCGAGGGCATCGCTCACGAACTCGAAGGTGGTGCCGGTGTAGTAGTCGAATCCCCGTACGAGACGAGGCTCGACGGTGTAGTCGATCCCGAGCGCGTCGAGTCCGGCGCGCACGCGCGCGAACGACGCCGCGGATTCCGATGTGAGGTGTTCCGGCAACTTCGGCGCTCCGTTGATGACGTCTTGCCACTCGGGTGCCTTGGAGTCGAGCAAGCGCAACGGGTTGGCGGCGACGCGCTCGGCGAACTCGGCGCCCAGCTCGTCGGTGTAGCTGGAGAAGTACCTGACGAGGGCGGCCCGGTGGTTCCTTCGACTCGTTTCGTCGCCCATGGAGTTCACCAACAGCCGGAACGACACACCGAGCTCGGTGAGGAAGCCGTGCGCGAGGTCGATCACCTCGACGTCCACATCGGGGTCGTCGACGCCGAGCACCTCGACGCCCAGCTGGAAGTGCTGCCGGTACCGGCCCTTCTGGGGGGCTTCGTACCGGAAGTTGGGGGCGACGTACCAAACCTTCCATGGCGGCGTCGGGCGGTGTTCGGCGTAGGCCCGCACGACCGATGCCGTCCCTTCGGGACGCAGCGCGATCGCCCGACCGGCCTTGTCCTCGAAGTCGTACATCTCCTTGCGCACGACGTCGGTGTGCTCCCCCACCCGGGTGAACACCTCCCGGTGCTCGAAGATCGGGGTGATCGCCAGCCCGAAGCCGTAGCGGGCCGCCCGGTCAGCAAAACGACCGACCACCTCGATCCAGCGCCCGGATTCGGGCGGGAGTACGTCTCGGGTGCCTTTCGGGGCACGAAACACGTCGTCGGACACGGCGGGCGAGTCTAGGGACGGGGCCCTCCCCTCAGCCGCGGGTTCCCCAGTGTGGCGCACTCCCATCTTCCGCATTCGGAAGTGTTGCTTGGGAATTGTCGCTTTCATACACTTTCGACGGGAGGCGGCATGTACTACGGGAACGCGAGCCAGGGCGTGAGCGACCAACTCATGTACATGCTCGACCAGGTCCTGCGGTACCGCGCCGAGCAGGCGCGTCAGCAGCGCGAGATGCAGCGATTGGCCGAGGAGCAAGCCCGCGAGCACGCGGAAGCTGCCCGCCAGCAACATGTCCTCATCACCATCGAGACCGCGATCAGCCGGGCGGTTCTCGCCGCCGGACTCATCGGCGTCGCCGCGGATCTCCGCCAGGTGGCTCCCGACGGTCGGCGACGCGAAGCGTCGGATCCCACCCAAATCTCGACCCGGGACGACCGGTGGCTCGATCAGTTCGACTCACCCGAGGGGCGGGCCTTCGCCGAAGCCATCCGCGAGGCCGTGGCCGACCCAACGAATCGCGAGGCCGGTCAGCGGGCCATCGAGACCGCGCAGGAGCTCGGTTACCGCATCCACGAAGGTGACCCCGCCCTCGCCGATGCCGTGCACCGGACCGGCGTGCAAGCGCGTGCGGGCGTCACCATCACCCCGATCGTCAACCACCTCGCCGCGATCGAAGGCCAAGATGGCGCCGCGTTCGAGCAACTCCGAACGAAGTGGCCCCACCTCGCGCCCTACTTCGACGCCGCGCACATACAGACGGTCGAATCCGGGCGAGCCGCGATCGTCGCGGAGCCGACTCTCGACGCATCGCGCGAGTACTGGTGGGCCGCTCCCGAACGAGTCACAGCCACCGACCAGGTGATCGACGATCTGCTCCTCGATCAAGACCGCACGGGCGAAGGCATCGCCTTCGCCGACGCGGTCCGCGCCTACCGCGACGACCCGACGGCCGAGCACGCCGCCCACCTCCGGGCGGCGGCCGACCGATTCTCGCTGCACGCGGACAGCCCCGTGATGGCGGAGTACGCGCACCTCACGGCGCAGCAGGCGGAGCGCGGCGAGGCCGTGACTCCGATGGCCAACCTGGGAACCGCCGTCCACCTCTTCGACCCGACCGCGCTGAACACCCTCGAACAACAGCATCCCGATGCCAGCCCCCTCTTCACGGAGGCCCGCACGGCCGGTGACCACCTGCGGCCGACCTGGGAACATGAACGGGCCGGAGCACCTGCGCCCCGTTACCAATGGGCGCAGGACCGCGACGGTCGCCGCGCGACCGATCCCGCACCGCCGCGCTATGCCTGGGCGGACACGCCGAATCCGGCGAGCGGGCCCCAACCCGTCGCGACGCGTCCGACCATCGACACGAGCATGGGTATCTGACGACGCGCGTCAGGTCTGCGGATTCTCGACCTCCGACCACACGGCCACACCCCACGCCGCGGCCACCGGGTCCAAGAACTTCGGTGGCTCGAGGTAACGCAACCGTTGGTCGTACACGTACTCCTTCGCGTAACCCGACTGAATGGTCGTACCCGAGAAGGTTCCAACCGGTCCGCGGTAGCGCTGAGCAATCGCGCCGTTGACGTAGAGGTTGTCGAGTGGTGCGCCGAGACCCCACTGCTGCACCCGGAAGCTGTGATTGACCGAGAGGATCGCGGCATCGATGCGGACGTTGCGCAACGGCGTGGAGCGACCCGGCGGCGTGATGTTGCAAGAAGAAGATGTACCCGAGGTGCAACTCACCGGGTGGTACACCTCGACGAAGTTGTTGGCGACGAGACCGAGCAGGTCATCTCCGGCGAGTCCGCCCTTGTACACGATGTTCCACATGACGACGATGTTGTTCTCGGCCGCGATCGTGAGCTGGCCGTCGAGGGTCCCTTCGACGAACGCGTCACCATTGCGACATCCGTAGGTCGTTTGGTCGTTCTGAATGGGCAGCCCGAGCGGATGCGCTCGTTGGGGCTGGCCGGCGCGGTTCTCGAAACGCACGTTGTACGGACAGCCGTTGGTGTAGTTGGGGTTGGCCGCCGCTGATGGAACGTTCTGTACGTAGATCACACCGTTGACCGGCAGCGGGCCCGTGCCGTTGGTGGGGCAACCGTTGTTGGTCTGCTTACTGAACGGGCTCGTCACCGTCATCGTGCCGTTGTTGTTGAGCACGATGCGCGTGGGTCCGGTGTACAGACACCCTCCGAAGCGTTCACCGTCGAGCGGTGCGGTCTCGGCCTTGATCGCCGAGTTACTCGGCGGCATCGTGAGTGGATCGGCCAGGGCCGCGTCGCCCGGACGAGACCATTGGGGGTTCGAGCTGCAGCCACTCCCATTACGCCAACGCGTTCCCCCGGTGAGACTGCCGTTGTAGGAGGTGGACGCGTCACCGTTGTACGTGGGATTCCCGCAGATCAGCATCGCGTCGTTCGTGTGCAGCGGCCCGTTGATCACGTCGCGCGTGATGAACGAAATGTTCGTGCAGTTGGCGTTACGACCCGCGTAGAAGTACTTCGGGCACTGCGTTTGGGCCTGAGCCGGTGTGTACGGGCTTCCCGTGTACAGCGCCGGATCGAGCGTCTCGAAGTCGGTGAAGTACAGGTAGTCGATGAACGACCGCCGGCGCAGCGTCGCGCTCACCGTGCGTTCGGTGTCGCGCACCCGTCCGGTCGAAATGAGCCGAACCGTTCCGTCTTGCGCGATGCGCGAGATGTCGGGTGTGTAGCGGTACTCGCTCTCCGTCTCGGCACCCGGCACCGGAACGAACCCGTCGAACGCGTCGTTCTGATAGCCCCCCGGGGGCTGATTTCCGGAGTGGTACTGCCAATAGCGACCGTTCTCGTTGAGGCGCAGGATGTAGTCGTCGATGCCCGCCTCGGCCGCCGCCAACGCCGCGTTCCAGTCCTGATCGCGACGAGAGAGGTTCTGAGAACCGAGACCGAAACCGAGTGCGGCCAGGGCCAGTGAACTCAGCACGAGCATCACCAAGATGACGGTGACCAGCGCCATGCCGTCTTCGCCGCCCGAGGTCGGCGTCCGGTCTGCCCGCTCGAACCCGATCATCCGACCACCGCCGTGTAACCGAGGTTGGGTAGCCGCACTTCGTTCACGAGCGTGGTGGCCGCGACCGACAGATTCGTCGACTTGCGGATCGAGAGGCTCACCGCGACGGATCGCACTTGGTTGCGCTTCGTCTGGTTCAACGGCAGCGGACCGAGCACGTTGCCGTCGGCGTCCTTGTACGTGAAGATCGGCTCCGCGGCGCTGTTGGCCACGTACTGGCCTACGAACCGACGCCGCGGTTGATTCTGCGTATAGGTGTACGCGGGCGGGATGGACGTGACATCGGGATCGATGATCTCTTCCACGAGCTGCGTGTTCGCGTCCACGTAGATCCGCACCAGCTTCGGGCCCGTCGTCGGGTTGAGGTTGGCATAGAAGCGCACTTCGTGGCTGTCGGCAGTGAGGAACGGCACCGTGTCGGCCGTCAAGCGCGTGGCCGTACGAATGTCCTTGCTCGCCGTTGCCATCACGAGCCGCGCCTCACCGATGTTGATGAGGCGCTGTTCGGTTCCGTTCACGGCGTTCGAACCCGATGCCATCGTCCCGTAGATCATCACCATCACGAAACTGAGCATTCCGATCGCCACCACGAGTTCGGTGATGGAGATCCCCTGCTCGTTGATCATCAGGCGACGGCGCGCGCGTGCGATCCATCTCATAGGACGATCACCTTGACGTCGAACGGACCGGCCGGATCACCCGCGATCGCATCGCGAGGGTCGATCGTCACCGAGTACGCCGCCCACGATCCGCCCGCGGGCGACATCAACGACACTTGGAAGAACCATTCACCGAACGGCAACGCGGTCGACAGCTGCCCGTTCGCGTCGGTGGTGCCGAGCACCATGTCGATCCCGCCGGGGCACCGTACGTCGGCGGCGCGACGGGCGCGTACCGAGCGGCCGGCCACTGGCTCCTCCACTCCACCCACGTCCTTGACGACGGTCAGATTCACCGTGCTCAGTTCGACGTCGACGTCGGTGGTGACTCCCGGCTGGGCGTGTACCGGATCGGCGCGCAGGGCGTCTTCCCAGAAACGAATCTGCACACCCTCGCTGGGCGAGTAGTACCCCTCGGGGTCGGCATCGGGACACGAGCCTGCCCACATCGTGTAGCCCGCGGCGCTCGGGAACAGCGACGAGATCGTGTGGGGGTTCCCGGTCAGCGTGTGGGTGCGCGTGCCGGACGGCGCAAAGGTCGTGTTGCCCAACGTCACCGGGTAGGTGTTCGGAATCGTTCCGCCCTCCGGTGCAGTCAACGACACCCGCAGTGCGGCGGCACGGTCGTAGTCGAACTCGGCCGACTTGATCTGGCCGGTGCCGAGCGCGATCACCTGCGACGGGAACTCGGTTCCCTGCCCGTCGACGTAACCAACCGTACGCAGCGACACCGTGTACGTGTTCGCCGGGAGGTAGCCGAAGAACGCGCACCCCTCGGTCGTGGTCGTGATGTTGAGCGTGACTCCTGGACCGGTCACACGCACCACATGACCACCCGCCGGTTCTGCGTTCAGGTCACGCACCTTCACCGCGATGTGACCCGACGTCGGGTCGTACGCCCCGACCGGTGGCGTGAGGACCGTGGCCGACTCCACCGGGTCGACACCGCGCATCGCATCCCACAGCACGTACACCGTGACGCGGAGATAGTTCGGGGTTGCGCCACCGGTTTCGCACGCGCTCGCGCTCGCGTCGGTCGCCACCCATTCGGTCTCGCGTCGCACCGTGTAGGTCACACCGTCGACGACCTGGGTCGACTCCACGCGCCCGAGCGGAAGCTGGGCGAACTCGGTGGAACGAACCCGGTCCATCTCCTGGCTGGCGAGGTTGGCGCCGATGCTGCGGTTCTTGTTGTTGCGAGCGAGGTTGAGGCCGCTGTCGAGCATGGCGTACACGCCACCGGCGAAGACGGCGAAGATCGTCAGCGCGACGGTCACGGCCA
>Ga0182741_1006276_pt1 | contig 10502 bp, 7 predicted proteins | sample eDN5th37CBELigOP_FD_128874 | JGI IMG/M metagenome (GOLD analysis project Ga0182741, IMG submission 128874) | Enriched Organic Plus compost microbial communities from Emeryville, California, USA - eDNA 5th pass 37_C BE-Lig OP (version 2) (version 2) ...
CCACCTCTGCCTCGGCCTCTTTGCGGCGGGCGTTCAGGTTCTCCCACCACAGGCGGGTGGTGCGCTGGTAGTGCTCGCGCCAGCCCTCCACGTCGTGCACCTCGAAGCCGAAGCGCTCGAGATTGGCGACCGACATGCCGAGATGGTCGAGCTCCCCGCCCGGGAAGATGTAGCGGGTCAGCGCCCGGTATTCCGGCTTCAGCTTGCGGAAGGCGCGGTCCGTACGCTTGGCGCGCCGGGCGATGCAGTGGTGGAGATAGAGGCCCCGCGGGCGCAGGAGCCGGTGCACGGCGCGGAAATAGGCCGGGTGGTTGGCGATCCCCACATGCTCGAACATGCCGATGGACGAGATCTTGTCGAACTCTCCCTCCATCTGGGTGAAGTCCTTCACCACCACCTCGACCCGGTCCTGCAGGCCGAGCCGGGCGATCTTCTCCCGCGCGAGGGCCGCCTGCTCCTCCGCGAGCGTCACGCCCGTGGCCTTGACGCCGTAATGCTGCGCCGCGTGGCAGATCAGCGCTCCCCAGCCGCAGCCGATGTCGAGCAGGCGCTCGCCGGGCTTCAGCCTCAGCTTGCGGCAGATCATGTCGAGCTTGTCGGTCTGCGCTTTGGCGAGGTCGTCGTGCCAGTCCGGCTGGAAGTACGCGCAGGTATAGACCATCTCGGGGTCGAGAAAGAGCCGGTAGAAGGCGTTCGATACGTCGTAATGATAGGCGATGTTGCCCTTGTTGGTCTCGGGCCGCCCGTCGCGGGCCTCCGGCTTCTCCTCGACCCGGTCGAGGGGGCGCGGCATGTCGGCCGGGGCGCGCCAGAAGCGATAGGCCGCCGTCAGGGCCTTCACCTTGCTCACGCCCCTGAGGCGGCGGGCGATCTTGCCCTGGGGGCGCTGGTCCGCGAGGTCGAAGATCGTGCCGTTCTTCAAATCGAGCAGGCCCGCCACATGGGCGTTGATGAGGGTGTCGAGGGAGGGGCGCCGGACCAGGGTCGAGACGACGTTCTCCTGCCGGATGACGAGGCGCATGGCATAGGGGGGCAGATCCCGGGGCACGGTCGAGCCGTCCCACAATTCGAAGCCGAAGGACAGGCCCAGCGCCTTGTGGGCCTCCTCGAGAAGGCTCCGGAAGGTCTCCAGCCGCTGCGTTGCGCTCATCGTCCACCCCCTGACGGGCGGCAGCGTAGCGGGCCGTGGCGGGCGGGACAATCGCCCGGGAGCCGTCAGGACGGTATGAGCCCCGCCATGCCCGCGAGATGCCGGAGCTTCTCGGGGTTGCGCACGATGTAGACGGCCGTGATCAGGCCGTCCTCGATCTGCAGGGCGAGGCTCTGCGGCAGGCCGTCCTTCTCCAGAGTGACCACGCCCGGCAGGCCGCTGATCGGGCCGCGATAGAGAACGGGCGGGGTCTCGTAGTGCATCTTGCGGGCGAAGCCCGCGAAGAAGCGGGAGACCCGGTCGGAGCCGAACAGGGGGTTGCGGGCCGCGTTCCGGATTCCGCCGCCATCCGTGTAGGTGATGACGTTTTCGGCAAGGAGCGACCGGAGCGTCGCGAGATCGCCGGTCCGCGATGCCGTGAAGAAGGCGTCCGCCATCCGCTGGCCCTCATCGGCCGAGACCGAGAAGCGCGGGCGCGCCTCGCGCACGTGCTTGCGGGCCCGTGCGGCGAGCTGCCGGCAGGCCGCGGGATCCCGGTCGAGGGTCGTGGCGATCTCGTCGAAGCCCATGCCGAACACGTCGTGCAGCAGGAACGAGGCGCGCTCGAGGGGCGAGAGCCTCTCGAGCGCCAGCATGAGGGTGAGCGACAGATCCTCGTCGGCGTCGCCGTCGAAGGCCTGCTCGACCACCGGCTCGGGGAGCCAGGGGCCGATATAGGTTTCCCGCCGCACCCGGGCCGATTTCAGATGGTCGAGGCACAGGCGGCTGACCATGCGCGACAGGAAGGCGGCGGGCTCCCGCACCGCCGCCCTGTCCGTCCCATGCCAGCGCAGATACGCCTCCTGGACGATGTCCTCCGCCTCGGACATGGAGCCGAGCATCCGGTAGGCGAGGCGGGTCAGCCGTCGCCTTTCCGGCTCGAACAGCGCCGCCGCCTCGCCGTCATGCGGCGACACGGCTCGCCCCGACCGGGTGAATGGCTCGGAAGCCGACGGAGAGCCGGTTCCAGGCGTTGATGGTCACAATCAGAAGGCTGAGCTTCGCCTGCTCCTCCGGCGAGAAATGGGCCGCGAGCAGGTCGTAATCCTCGTCCGGCGCCCCGGTCTCAGCGATCAGCGTCAGGGATTCGGTCCAGGCCAGGGCCGCCCGCTCGCGATCCGTATAGAGCGGCGATTCCCGCCAGGCATCGAGCAGGTAGATCCGCTCCTCGGTCTCGCCGTGGGCGCGCGCATCGCGGGTGTGCATGTGGATGCAATAGGCACAGCCGTTGATCTGCGAGGCCCGGATCTTCACGAGTTCGATCAGGCTCTGCTCCAGGCCACTGTTGCGCGCCTGGTGCTCCAGAGCGAGCATCGCCTTCATGGTTTCCGGGCTGGCCGCGGAAAAATCCAAACGGGGTTTCATCGTCGTCATCTCCTTGAAAATCCTGGTGACGAACGAATGACGAGGCGGGCCCCCCGAATGTGACATCGGCGGCGAAAGTTCTTTAGAAATCCGTCGCGAGGCCCTTCACTTCCCAATCCTCGTAGCGGACCGGCTCCAGCCCGCCGCGCCCGCGATGCTCCTTTGCCTTCGCGATTTCGGCCGCCTTCGCGTCGATCTGGCGGCGGCGCTCCTCGGCCTCGCGCAGCGCCCGCTCCGCGGCGGGCGAGAGAGTCTTGCCGGGGGCGGCGCCTGCGGGCGGTCCGGCGCGGTCGGCCGGGACTTCGTTCGGGCTCGTGTGCGTGCTCATGACATCCTCATACCAGCTGCCGGGAGCGCCCGCGAGGCCTTGTGCCGCCGTGCAGGGCCGCATCCCGTGCAGACCGGATCCCATATGGACCGAAACTCTTGGGGGCGGCCCCGGTGCTCCCCACATAGCAACCTTGGAAGGGAATGCTTCGGGCGCTATGCGCTCATCGAGGACGTGGAGACTGCGATGAACACCGTCAAGACCGGGATGCTGCTGGCGGCCCTCACGGCCCTGTTCGGGGTGGTCGGCTATCTGCTCGGCGGCGGCAGCGGCATGCTGATCGCGCTCGGGCTTGCCGTTGCGACGAACCTTTATGCCTACTGGAATTCGGACCGGCTGGCGCTCTCGGCCCATCACGCCGTGGAGGTGGACGAGCGCACGGCGCCGGATCTCGTGCGCATGGTGCGCGAGCTCGCCCAGCGCGCCGAACTCCCCATGCCGCGGGTCTACGTGATCGAGAACCCGCAGCCGAACGCCTTCGCGACTGGGCGCAACCCCGAGAATGCCGCGGTGGCGGCCACCACGGGCCTCCTGAGCATGCTCTCGCCGAACGAGGTGGCGGGCGTGATCGCCCACGAACTCGCCCACATCAAGAATCGCGACACCCTGATCATGACCGTGAGCGCCACGGTGGCCGGCGCCATCGCGAGCCTGGCCCAGTTCGGCTTCCTGTTCGGCGGGCGGGGTGAGGACCGGCCGAGCCCGGTGACCATGCTGCTCATGGTTCTCGTGGCGCCCTTCGCGGCCATGATCCTGCAGATGGCCATCAGCCGCTCGCGGGAATATGACGCCGACCGTGCGGGCGCCCTGATCCTCGGGCAGCCGCTTGCCCTCGCATCGGCACTGGCCAAGATCGCTGGCGGCGTGGCACATGTGCCCAACATGGACGCGGAGCGCCACCCGGCGACCGCGCCGCTCTTCATCGTCAATCCTCTCTCCGGACGCGGCATGGACAATCTCTTCTCGACGCATCCCGCGACCGAAAACCGGATCGCGGCCCTTCAGGCCCTGGCTCAGGAGATGGGCCCCGCGCCTGCCCCCGCCGGCAGCTTCACCCGCACGGCTCCGTCGAGCCCCTGGAACACGGGCGCGCGCCGGGGTCCGTGGGGATGAGCACCGTGGATCGCAGCGAAACTCAGGCGGGCCTCGGCCCGCGCCGCCTGGCCTGGAACGCCGTTACCGAGTCCCTCAAGCGCCGGGTCCCCCTCGACGATGTGCTGGAGGAACTCTCTCCCGCCGAGGGCCTGTCCCCGCGGGACGAGGCCCTGGCGCGGGCCATCGCGGTCGTCACCTTCCGGCGTCTCGGCACCCTGGGCTGGGCCCTGCGCGAGCGGTTGACGAAGGGCACCCGCGACGAGCGCCTCCTCAACCTCCTGGCGATCGGCGCTGCGCAGATCCTGTTCCTCGACGTGCCGGATCATGCGGCTGTCGATACGGCGGTGCAGCTCGCCCAGGACGATTATCGGCTGAAACATGCGGGCGGGCTCGTCAATGCCGTGCTTCGGCGGGTCGCCCGGGAGCGCGAGGCTATCCTGGCCGTGCAGGATCCCTGGCTCGATACGCCGGGCTGGCTCGAAAGGCGCTGGAGCGCCCAATACGGCGAGGATATTGCGGCGCGCATCGCCATGGCGCACCGCTCGACCGCGTCGGTGGACCTGACGGTCAAGGACGATGCGTCCGCCTGGGCCGACCGGATGGACGGCCTCGTCCTGCCCACCGGCAGCGTGCGCCTGACCGAGCGCACGGCGATCCGCGACCTGCCGGGCTACGCGGAGGGAGCCTGGTGGGTGCAGGACGCCGCCGCCGCTCTGCCGGCCCGCCTCCTCGGCGCCCGGCCGGGTGAGCGCGTGGCCGATCTGTGCGCGGCTCCCGGCGGCAAAACCGCCCAGCTCGCCGCTGCGGGCGCAGACGTGCTGGCCGTCGACCGTTCGCCCCGGCGCCTGAAGCGCCTGGAGGAGAACCTCGCGCGCCTCGGCCTGACTGCCCGAACCCTCGCGGCCGATGCGGAGAAGCTTGACGAGGCGCCCTTCGACGCCATCCTGCTCGATGCGCCGTGTTCCGCAACCGGCACCATCCGCCGCCATCCCGACGTGGCCTGGACCAAGGGCGAGGAGGATGTGGGCAAGCTCGCGGCCCTTCAGGCCCGGCTCCTCGACCGGGCAGCGCACCTCCTGAAGGAGGGCGGGCGCCTCGTCTACTGCACCTGCTCCTTGGAGGCCGAGGAGGGCGAGCGGCAGGCGGCTTCCTTCCTCGAAGGCCATCCCGACTTCGTCCGTGCGCCCATTGCGGCCTCGGAGATCGGGGATCTGAGCGAATGCGTGACGCCCGAAGGGGACCTGCGGACGCTGCCCTTCCATCTTGCGGCGGCCGGCGGTGACCGGGGCGGGATGGACGGGTTCTTCGCGGCCCGCTTCGTGAAACGCTCCGCTGCAGCCTCTCCGATTTAAAGAAGCGTTCAGTATAACGTCACGGATTTTCGGATTTCGGATGCGATTCCGGGCACTTCGGAGGCATGCGCCCGAAATTGCCCGGTTCTGGTTACCCGATATTAACCCAACGCCGAGCATCTCTTCTCTGGAGATCGTTAACGTGACCTAAACGAGAGGAGCGCCAGGCGTGGATTGGGGGCCGGACCGCTGGCGGCTATATGGCCTCGCCTTCCGCGAGGGAGGCCGAGCCCTGCGCGAAGCAACGGTCTGGGGCCTGTCGGCGCTCTCGCTCGGCATGCCGGTGCCGACCCGGCTCATCTTCGCGCCCCAGGACCTGCGCACGGCGGATCCCACCATCGCGACGGACATCTATTCGGGCTTCTTCGCCTTCGCGGGCCGCGCCATCACGACAAGCGGGCGCTCGCCCTTCGGCTTCGTGCCGCCGAGCCGCGCCTGGGGCGAGGCGCTCTACGGCTTCGGCTGGCTGAGGCACCTGCGGGCCGCCGGAACGGCGCTCGCCCAGGCCAATGCCCGCTCTCTGGTGGACGAGTTCGTGTCGTCCCGGCTCGGGGACCGGCGCATCGCCTGGGATACGCAGGTCCTGGCCCGGCGGCTGATCTCCTTCATCAGCCAGTCGCCCCTCATCCTTGAAGGCGCAGATCACGGCTTCTATCAGCGCTTCCTGAAGATCATCGGCAGCTGCGTGCGCGACCTGGAGCGCCACGTTCGGGCCGGTGCCCTGCCGCACCAGCAGCTCATGGCCGCCATTGCGCTCTGCTATGCGGGCCTGTGCTGCGAAGGGCTCGACAAGACCTTGCGCAGAGCGTCCCGCCTCCTCGCCCGCGAGCTCGACCGACAGGTCCTCGCGGACGGGGGCCATGCGAGCCGCAACCCGCGTGTCGTGGTCGACCTGCTCTTCGACCTTCTGCCCCTGCGCCAGATGTTCGCCAGCCGCGAGGTGGACACGCCCGAGGCCCTGCTGCGCGCCATCGACCGCATGCTGCCCATGGTGCGCCTGTTCCGCCACGGGGACGGGACGCTCTCGCATTTCAACGGCATGGGCGTCACGGCCGCGGACCACTTGGCGACCCTGCTCACCTACGACGACATGCGCAGCCAGCCGATCCATCACGCGGCCCGCTCGGGCTACGAGCGGATCGAGGCCGGGACTTCGCTCCTCATCGCCGATGTGGGCGCCGCCCCGCCGCCTCTTCTCTCTCTGGAGGCCTGCGCGGGCTGCCTGTCCTTCGAGTTCTCCAGCGGCGCCCAGCGTATCGTGGTCAATTGCGGCACGCCGCGCATCGCCAACGATGCGATCCTCCAGGCGTCCCGCTCCACGGTGGCCCATTCCACGGCCTCCATCGACGACGTCTCCTCCTGCCAGATCACAAGCCTGCGCGGCCGCTGGCCCGACCGGCTGGCGGCGCGGTGGCTGCTCCACAGGCTCGGACCTATCGTCGTGAGCGGCCCCACGCGGGTCGTCGCGGAGCGCGGCGAGCGCGAGCGCGTCCAGACTCTCAACGCCAGCCATGACGGCTATCTCGCCCGCTTCGGCCTGACCCACGAGCGCCGTATCCAGCTCTCCCCGTCCGGTGACCGGCTCGAGGGGGAGGACCTGTTCTGGGGCGAAGGCGCCACCGCTGCATCCCGGGAGGCCATCGTCCGCTTCCATCTCGCGCCGGGCATCCGCGCGAGCCGCGCCCAGGGTGGGCGGGTCGTCATGCTGGTCCTGCCGAACCGGGAGGCCTGGCAATTCTCGGCCGGCCCCGGCGAGGCCTTCGTGGAGGACAGCATCTTCCTGGCGGTGCCCGACGGCATGCGCCGCACGGAGCAGATCGTGCTCGCCTTCCGGCCGAGCGAGACGCCGTCGGTGCGCTGGCGCTTCGAACGGCTTGCGCGCAACTTCAACCCCGCGCCGCCCTCGGCCGAGCCTGCGCCGGATCAGGCCTGAGTTGCCCCTCGCGACGGTTTTCATCGCGGCCCCGGCGTGCTATCGCGCCGCACATCCCTGACGGAGCGGGACCGCGTCCGGCTCCCCATTTTCCGTAGTCGCATCCTGAGGCCGGACATGCCCGCCCGGGGATGCCTGAATGGAGCCGCCGCCATGCCGAGCGATCCCAAGCGCGTCACCCGCGCCCTTCTTTCCGTTTCCGACAAGACCGGCCTCGTGGATTTCGCCCGCGCCCTCGCGGCGCGCGACATCGAGCTGGTTTCCACCGGCGGCACCAAGAAGGCGCTCGAGGAGGCCGGGATCCCGGTCCGGGACGTGAGCGACCTTACGGGCTTCCCCGAGATGATGGACGGGCGCGTGAAGACCCTTCACCCGGCCGTCCATGGCGGGCTCCTCGGCATCCGCAGCAACCCTGAGCACCAGGCCGCCATGCTGGCCCACGGGATCCCGCCCATCGACCTCCTGGTCGTGAACCTCTATCCGTTCGAGGCGACGGTGGCGGCGGGCCGTCCTTACGACGACTGCATCGAGAACATCGATATCGGCGGCCCGGCGATGATCCGCGCAGCCGCCAAGAACCACGGCGACGTGGCCGTGGTGGTGGACGGGGATGACTACAAGGCCGTCCTCGACGACCTCGCGGCCCATGACGGGGCCGTGACCCTGACCCTGCGCCGCCGCCTTGCCCAGAAGGCTTATGCTCGCACCGCCGCCTACGACGCTGCCATCTCCAACTGGTTCGCGGCGGAGCTCAACGAGGCGGCACCCGCCTACCGGGCTCTCGGCGGCTCCATCGCGGAGGTGCTGCGCTACGGCGAGAACCCGCACCAGGCGGCCGCCTTCTACCGCACGCCGGAGAAGCGCCCCGGCGTCGCGACGGTCCGCCAGGTCCAGGGCAAGCAGCTCTCCTACAACAACATCAACGACACCGACGCGGCCTATGAGGCGGTCGCGGAATTCGCGCCGGAGCGTTCCGCCGCCGTGGTCATCGTCAAGCACGCCAATCCTTGCGGCGTCGCCGAGGGCGCGAGCCTGCGCGAAGCCTACGAGAAGGCCCTGCGCTGCGACCCGGTCTCGGCCTTCGGCGGCATCGTGGCCATGAACCGTCCCCTCGACGCCGAGGCCGCGAGGGCCATGGTCGAGATCTTCACCGAGGTCATCATCGCGCCCGAGGCTTCCGAGGAGGCCATCGCCATCGTGGCTGCCAAGAAGAACCTGCGCCTCCTCCTCGCCGGCGCCCTGCCGAATCCCCGCCAGCCCGGCCTGACCCTGCGCACCGTCGCGGGCGGTTTCCTGGCCCAGGGCCGGGACAATGCGGTTGTCGACGACATGGATCTGCGGGTGGTGACGAAGCGCGCCCCGACCGAGCGCGAATTGTCCGACATGCGTTTCGCGTTCCGGGTCGCCAAGCACGTGAAGTCGAACGCCATCGTCTACGTGAAGGACGGCGCCACGGTGGGCATCGGGGCCGGCCAGATGAGCCGGGTCGATTCCTCCCGCATCGCCGCCTGGAAGGCGGCCGAGGCTGCCAAGGCCGCGGGCCTGCCCGAGACCCTTGCCAAGGGCTCGGTGGTCGCCTCCGACGCCTTCTTCCCGTTCGCGGACGGTTTGCTCGCTGCCGCCGAGGCCGGCGCCACGGCGGTCATTCAGCCGGGCGGCTCCATGCGCGACGAGGAGGTGATCCGCGCGGCCGACGAGGCCGGCCTCGCCATGGTCTTCACCGGCCACCGGCATTTCCGGCACTGAGGGGCTCAGCGCGTCAACTCTACAAGGGTCAGGGGAACAGGGTCCTGACCCCCGTCATTCCGGGTCGCCGTAGGCGAGCCCGGAACCCATAAGCGCTGACGATTCAGGATAAAGACCAGCGGGTATCGCAGCTCCCCATTCTGATACGCTGATGGTTATGGGTTCCGGGCTCCGCTTCGCGGCCCCGGAATGACGGAGCTGCATCCTTTCCACCTCTTCCACGCAAGTCGGATGTTTCCGACGTGCGCAGACAAAGACGGATCCCGGATACACCCGAGATCCGCAGGAGTGGAGAGCAGCGCGGCGCTTAGGCCGCCTGCGTGCGCTTGTTCTGGCGGTTGGTCACCAGGTCGTCGACCACGGTCGGGTCGGCGAGGGTCGAGGTGTCGCCGAGATTGCCGTATTCGTCCTCTGCGATCTTGCGCAGGATCCGGCGCATGATCTTGCCCGAGCGGGTCTTGGGCAGGCCCGGCGCGAACTGGATCAGGTCCGGCGACGCGATGGGGCCGATTTCCTTGCGCACCCAGGCGACGAGTTCCTTGCGCAGGTCCTCGGAGGGCGTCTCGCCGGCCATCAGGGTCACGTAGGCGTAGATGCCCTGGCCCTTGATGTCGTGCGGATAGCCGACGACCGCGGCCTCGGACACCTTGGGATGCGCCACGAGGGCGGATTCCACCTCGGCCGTGCCCATGCGGTGGCCCGAGACATTGATCACTTCGTCCACGCGGCCGGTGATCCAGTAATAGCCGTCCTCGTCGCGGCGGCAGCCATCGCCGGTGAAGTACTTCCCGGGATAGGTGCTGAAGTAGGTCTGGAAGAAGCGCTCGTGGTCGCCATAGACCGTGCGCATCTGACCGGGCCAACTGTCGGTGATGACGAGGTTGCCTTCGCAGGCACCCTCAAGAACCTTGCCCTCCGCGTCGACGATCTGCGGCTGGACACCGAAGAACGGTTTGGTGGCGGAGCCTGGCTTGAGATCGGTCGCGCCCGGCAGCGGCGATATGAGGATGCCGCCGGTCTCGGTCTGCCACCAGGTATCGACGATCGGGCAGCGGCTCTCGCCGACGACGCGGTAGTACCACAGCCACGCCTCGGGGTTGATCGGCTCGCCGACCGAACCCAGCAAGCGGATCGACTTGCGCGACGTACGGGTGACGTACTCGTCGCCCTCGCGCATCAGGGCACGCAGGGCGGTCGGTGCCGTATAGACGATGTTGACCGCGTGCTTGTCCGCCACTTCCCAGATGCGGGAGGGCGAGGGGTAGTTGGGCACGCCTTCGAACATCAGGGTCGTTGCACCGTTGGCCAGCGGGCCATAGACCACGTAGCTGTGACCGGTGACCCAGCCGATGTCAGCGGTGCACCAGTAGACCTCGCCGGGGCGGTAGTCGAACACGTACTCATGCGTCATCGACGCATAGACGAGATAACCGCCGGTGGTATGCAGCACGCCCTTGGGCTTGCCTGTGGAACCGGAGGTGTAGAGGATGAACA
>Ga0182741_1006277_pt1 | contig 10499 bp, 10 predicted proteins | sample eDN5th37CBELigOP_FD_128874 | JGI IMG/M metagenome (GOLD analysis project Ga0182741, IMG submission 128874) | Enriched Organic Plus compost microbial communities from Emeryville, California, USA - eDNA 5th pass 37_C BE-Lig OP (version 2) (version 2) ...
CGGGCGACCTCGTCAAGGCCGTCGCGTGCGGCGCCGACGCCGTCATGCTGGGCGCCGCGCTCGCGCGCGCCCAGGAGGCGCCGGGCCGCGGCTGGCACTGGGGTCCGGAGGCGCACCACCCGCAGCTGCCGCGCGGCGAGCGGGTGCGCGTCGGCACCGTCGGCACGCTCGAGCAGATCCTGCTCGGCCCGGGCAGCCAGGCCGACGGCACGCTCAACCTCATCGGCGCGCTGCGCCGCGCGATGGCGACCACGGGCTACTCCGACCTCAAGGAGTTCCAGCGCGTCGAGGTCGTCGTCTCGCCGTACCGCCCCCGCTGACGATCGACCTGCTCGGCCGGAGGTTCAGCGGTCGACGGCGTCGAGCAGCACGTACTCCTGCTCGCCGTGCCGGTCGCGCACGAACGCACCGGCCTCACCGAGCTCCAGGCGCAGCGCACGAGCCCGGGCGTCGTCGCCCGCGGCCAGTGCCGCGGCTCGCTCGGTCAGCAGGTCCGTGACCGGCGCACCCGGGTCGTCGCGTCCCTCGACGAACACGCGGAACGCGCTCTCGCGAGGGTGGCCGGTGCCCGACCAGGGGTAGCCCGCGGACGTGAACGCGCGTCCAAGCCGTCGCACGCCGACGCCGGCGACGGCACCGACGGCGAGCGGGCGGCCGCGCGGGTCGGCGAGCACGAGCTCCTCGCCGTCGACGAACACCTGTGCCACCGCGCTGCGCGGCACCCAGCCCGAGCGCTTGTGGAGGCGGGTGCGGACGCCCTCCGGGTCGAGCGTGCACACGAGGGTCTCCTCCTTCCACCGACCGGCGAACCACAGGCCGACGAGGAGGCCCGCGGCGGCGAGCACGGCGACAGCGACACCGGTCGGCAGCGCGGCTGCGACCCGCACGGGGGCGGGCGCGCTGTCGAACGTGCCCTCGAACCACGCCAGCAGCGCGTCGGAGCCGATCCCGAGCCCGGCCCCGAGCGCGAAGCCCGCCGCGCACACCCCGGCGGTTACGGCGGGGTGCAGCCCGATCGTCGTCCCGTCACGTCGGTCGGTCATCGTCCTCCTCGGTCATGTCCGGCGAGCGGAGATAGGCGGCGACGGCGCGACGCAGCGCCGGCCGCAGGTCGTGCTCGGGGTCGGCGCCCAGGTAGAGGCCGTCGACCATCGCGAGGACCAGCCCGGCTGCGGTGGGCGGGTCGAGCGTCGGGTCGAACCGCCCTGTCCGGACGCCCCGCTCGATCGTCTCGGCGAGTGCCCCACGCGTGATCCTGTCCGTCTCGGCGACGACGCGGGCCAGCTCGGGGTCGACGCCGACGCGGCGGACCAGCTCCGCCGCGAGGACCGGTGCGCCGGGTACGAGCACGTCCGCGGCCAGCCCGTCCACGAGGTGCAGGGCGGCGTTCACAGGGTCGTCCAGACGTCGTGCCTCCTCCGCCAGCCGGCGTGCGCGGGGGAGGTCGTCGGCGAACACCTCGCGAAACAGGGTCGCCTTGTCGCCGAAGTAGTAGAAGACCGTGCCCGACGCCACGCCGGCCCGACGGGCCACGTCGGCGGCCCGGGTGGCGTCGTACCCGCGCACGGCGAACTCCAGCGCCGCCGCCTCGAGGATCGCGGCGCGGCGGTCGGCCCGGCGTGCGAGATCGGAGGGTGGCGTCACGTCCCGAGACTAGGGCTGACTGATCGGTCAGTCAAGCTTGACCCGCCGCCCCCGTCGACGGCGACGTCACGGGGCGGGGTGTGGTGGGACGCGGGCGCGCCGCGGCCTCCCGTGCGCCCAGGTGGTCTCGCGGACGCCGGGCGGCGCGGTGTGCCCGCTGCCGCCCGGGGGCGTTCGCGTCAGAGCGCGGCGAGCACGTCCTGGGACGTCACCGGTGTCGAGAACATCGGGTAGTCGAACCGCAGCGCGTTGTCGTGCTCCTCCTGCGAGGTGGCGGCGGTGCAGTCGGTCAGCGTGATGACGCGGAACCCGTTCTCGTAGCCGGTGCGCATCGTCGACTCGACGCAGCAGTTCGTCAGGAACCCGCCGAGGACGATCGTGTCGATCCCCTTGCTGCGCAGGATGAAGTCGAGGTTCGTGCTCGCGAACGTGTCCAGCCCGCGCTTGCCCTCGATGACGATGTCGCCCTCGCTCGGCGCCAGGTCGTCGACGATCTCCGCGCCCCAGGTGCCCTTGACGAAGGCGTTGCCGTCGACCACGCCCTTGAGGATCCCGTAGGGGTGGCGGGTGAGCTCGCCGTAGCCGGGGGCGAACGTGATCGGCGCATGCATGATCGTCACCCCGGCCGCCCGTGCCTTCTCGACGAGCTCGACGGTGTTGTCGAGCATGCGGGTCGACTCCATCACCGGCGCGACGGCGTCGTGCAGCACCCCGCCGGGGGAGGTGAACTCGTTCTGGTACTCGATGAGCACGAGCGCGGTGCGGGCGGGGTCGATGGTCAGCTCTGACATGGGTCCTCCTGTGGTCGGCGTCGCGCGGCGCGACAGTTGCATGATGCCGCCGGAGGTGCCCCGCCGTCCGGCGATCGGCGTCCGCGAACGGCGCGGCTGCGCCGTCGGGGCGCCCGAGGGCGACACCGCTGTCCGGTGGGCCCCCGACGCGGTCCTCGCGGTGACCGCCAACGCGTGACAAGGCCAGCATCTCGGAGGGTGGACACGGCCTTCGACGCGCGTTCAACACGTGTCACACTCCCGGTCAACACGGGTTGAACAATGGAGTGAACATGCGCGTGATCCTCGACACCGACATGGGTATGGGTGTCCCCGGGACCGAGATCGACGACGGCTTCGCGCTCGCGCTGCTGCTGTCGGAGAGCGACACGATGACGACCGAGCTCGTCACGTCGGTCAACGGCAATATCGACGTGGAGAGCGGGACGTACCTGAGCCTGGAGCTGCTGCAGCGGCTGGGCCGGCCCGAGATCCCGGTCGTGCGCGGTGCGGCAGCGCCGCTCGTGGAGCCGGAGAAGGTCCGGGGCGCCCCGGAGGCCGTGCGCCGCGAGTTCGGGCACCACACGCCCGCGCCGGGCTACGCCGCCGCCGAGATCGCGCGCCGCGTCGTCGAGTCGCCGGGCGAGATCACGATCATCGCGATCGGCCCCCTGACCAACGTCGCCGCCGCCATCGCGCTCGACGAGCGGGTGGCGAGCAGCGTCAAGGAGATCGTCGTCATGGGCGGCGTCTTCCTCGGCCGGCCGCCGTCGCTGGCGATGCCGGGCGAGTTCAACTGGTGGGTCGACCCGCACGCCGCACGCGCCGTCGTCCGCAGCGGCGCGCCGCTGCGCCTCGTCGGGCTCGACGTCACGCTGCAGGTCCGCCTCACCCGCGAGCACGCGGCCGCGATGGCCGCCGGCACCGGCGCATTCGGCCCGTTCGCGGGCGAGTGCACGATCGCCTGGCTCGACAAGCTCGGGCGCGAGAACCCGGGCGACCCCGAGGCCGGCGAGGCCTGCGCGATGCACGACTCGCTCGCCGTCGCCGCGCTGTCGCGCCCCGACCTGCTGACCTGGGCGCCCGCCCACGTCGACGTCGTCACCGACGAGGTCGGTCGCGGTGTCGCGATCACGGACCTGCTCACCCGCAGCGACGCGCCCGCGCCGAACGCCCAGATCGCCGTCGACGTCGACGTCGAGGGCTTCACGTCCTACTTCCTCGAGCGCATCACCGCGCTCTGAGACCGATCGGGGCCGCAGGAGGCCCAGCGGCACCGCCGCCGCACGCACCACATCGAGAGGAAATCATGAACAGACGACACGTCCTCGCCGCAGCATCGGGCATCGCCGCACTCGCCCTCGTCGGCGCGTGCTCCTCGGGGGGCTCGGGCGGCAGCGGCGACTCCGGCGACGCCGACTGGTCGATCCCGGACACCGACCCGACCGCGACGATCCAGGTCCTCGGCCACCAGGACGCCGACGGCATCCAGGAGGTCATCGACGCCTTCAACGAGGACCACCCGACGATCACCGTCGAGTACGAGTCGGTGCCCTTCGACCAGCTCAACTCGGTCCTCGACGCGCGCATCGGCAACCAGGACGGCAACCCGGACGTGTTCTGGGCCGACCAGCCCCGCATCCCGGCGCTCGCCGCACGCGGCTACATGACCGACATCACCGACCAGTTCGCCGCCGACACCGGCGTGTGGGACCCGGCGCCGCTGGCGTCCGGCCAGTACGACGGGCGCATGTGGGCGGTCCCGATCGCGAACTCCACCCAGCTGCTGTACTACAACGTCGAGCTCGTCGAGGCCGCGGGCGACCCGCTGCCGTCGGCTGCCATCGAGGACCGCATGACCTGGGAGGAGGTCACCGAGCGGGCGGCCAACGCCGTCGAGGCCGGTGCCACCAACGGGCTGCTGTTCGGCCAGGTGAACCGCTACTACCAGCTGCAGCCGCTGCCGATGTCGCTCGGCGGCTCCGCGGGCGGCACGGGCGACGACCTGCTGACGCCGGACGTCACCAGCGAGCCCTGGGTGCAGGCGATGGAGTGGTACGGCGAGCTTTTCGCCGAGGGCCTCTCACCGCTGGGCGTGACGCCGGAGCAGTCCGACGCCGAGTTCCTCACCGGCAACACCGCCTACATGGTGCAGGGGCCGTGGCTGCTGCCGAAGCTCACCGACGCCGAGTTCGAGTGGGGCGTCGCGCCGCACCCGTACTTCGAGGGCGGTGAGGTCGTCACGCCGACCGGCTCCTGGTCGCTCGCGATGAGCGCGTTCTCCGACGAGCGGGAGGCCGCCGCGATCTTCATGCGCTGGATGTCGGTCGAGCACGGCGGCGGCTACGCGGCCAACTACGCCTCGCCCGAGCTGCCCGCCAGCCCCGAGGGCAAGGAGCAGTACTTCCAGCGCGACGTGTTCGACTCCGACGCAGGCCAGCTCGCCGCCGAGATCATCGACTTCGAGACCTCCAACACCGCCGTCCCGCGCCTGCAGACGGTCGGCTTCGTGGAGTTCGAGGAGATCATCGGCCGCGCCTTCTCCGACGTCGCCAACGGTGCCGACCCGGCAGCCGCGCTCGAGTCCGCGTCGTCGGAGCTCGAGACGGCCTGGGCCCAGTACCGCTGACGCCTGACGCCACCGCACTGATGAGTCGTTCGTCGTCCGCCGTCAGCGCGGCTCCCTCCGGGGCGCAGCGGCGCCTGGGTGCCTCACCGGCACCCAGGCGCCAGCTCCGCCGCCGCAAGGAGCTGTTCTGGGCCGTCGTGTTCCTCGCGCCGGCTCTCGTCGCCATCGGGTCGCTCCGGATCGCCCCGACCATCAGTGCGGTGGTGTCCAGCCTGTACTCCGGGTTCCCGGGCGGCGTCCGCCCGCCGGTGTTCAGCGGGTTCGACAACTACCTGGACCTCTGGGGGAACGAGGCCTTCCGCGAGACGGTGCTGCGCACCGTCGTGTTCAACGTGATCATCAACCCGCTGCAGGTCGCCATCGCGCTGCTCGTGGCGGTGCTGATGACGCGCAGGATCGCCGCGCCCGGGCTGTGGCGCACGCTGGTGTTCATCCCGGCCGTCGTCCCGATCGTCGGGTCGAGCATCGTGTGGTCGATCGCGCTGCGGCCCGACGGGCCGGTCAACGCGATCATCACCGCGCTCGGCGGGCGGCCCCAGCCGTTCCTCACCTCGCCCGACCAGGCCCTCGCCTCGATCATGCTGATCGCCTCGTGGATCGGCATCGGCTACTGGATGATCTTCCTGATCTCCGGGCTGCGCGCGATCCCGAGCGAGTACTACGAGGCCGCGAAGCTCGACCGCGCCGGTCCGATCCGCACGTTCTTCCAGATCACGATCCCGCTGCTGAAGCGGCCGCTGCTGTTCGTGCTGGTCGCGGACACCGTCGCCAACTTCGTGCTGTTCGTGCCGATCCAGATGCTCACCAACGGCGGCCCCCAGAACAGCACCACGATGCAGATGTTCAACGCCTACCGCACGACCTACACGTACTCGAGCAAGAACCTCGGGGCGGCGGAGGTCGTCATCCTCACGATCATCATGCTCGTCTTCGTCGCGCTGCAGTTCCGGCTGCTCCGCGACGACGACCGGGCGGCGAAGGGGACGTCATGACGGCGGTGCGTCGGCGCACGCGCTCGGAGCGTCGCTCGATCCTGCTGACCGCGCTCGCGGTCGTGGTCGCGGCCCTGTTCATCCTCCCGGCGCTGTGGCTGCTGTCGGGCTCGCTGCGGCCCAGCAACGAGATCTTCGGGACGTTGTCGCCGGTCACGTGGCGCACCCTGGTGCCCAGCGAGGTCAGCCTCGGCAACTACCTGGCGCTGCTCTCGGGGCCGTTCGGGCGGTCGATCCTCATCTCGTTCGCGGTCTGCTTCCTCACGGTGGCGATCGGGCTGGTGGTCTCGGCGCTGGCCGCCTACGCGCTGTCGGTGCTGCGGTTCCGCGGCCGCGGCGCGGTGTTCGCGTTCGTCGTCATCAGCTTCATGGTGCCGTTCGAGGCGATCGCGATCCCGCTGTCGCAGCTGTTCAGCGGCTGGGGGCTCACCAACACCCTCCTCGGGCTGGTGCTGCCGGGCATCGGCAACGGGCTGGCGATCTTCAACCTGCGCCAGCACTTCCTGTCGATCCCCACCTCCTACCGGGAGGCGGCCACGGTCGACGGCGCGGCCGAGCCGCGCGTGCTGTGGTCGGTCTACCTGCCGCTCGGCGGCGCGGCGCTGGCCAACTCCGCGCTCCTGATCTTCCTCGGCCAGTGGTCGGCCTACCTGTGGCCGCTGCTCGTCGTGTCCGACTCCAGCCTCCAGGTCGCACCGGTGGCCCTCGCGCGTACCTTCGGGGAGTACACCTTCGACTTCGGCCAGAACTTCGCCGGTGCGATCGTGCTGTCGGTCGTGCCCGCCCTGATGATGTTCGTCCTGCAGCGCTTCTTCGGAGGCCTCGAGATCGCGAGTGGAGAGAAGTGAGCGGGTCGAGCAGCGCGCCCATCGTCGTCGTCGGGTCCGCCAACCAGGACTACCTGGTGCGGGTGCCGGCCGTGCCCACGGCGGGCGAGACGACGCTGGCGCACACGATGCGCCGCAGCCCCGGCGGCAAGGGCGCGAACCAGGCGGTGGCCGCCGCGCGCCTGGGTGCCGAGGTGCGGTTCGTCGGGTGCGTCGGCGACGACGACGACGGCGCGCTGCTGCTGCGCGAGCTGCGGGCCGAGGGGGTCACCACCACCGACGTCGAGATCATCGGGCGCGAGCCCACCGGCATCGCGCTGGTGCTCGTGGACGACTCCGGCGAGAACTCGATCGTCGTGGTCCCGGGTGCGAACTTCGCGCTCTCGGAGTCGCGTGTGCGGCGCGTCCTCGGCCGGCAGCCGGAGGGCGCCGTCGTCGTCACGCAGGGGGAGGTGCGCTCGGAGATCGTCGCCGCCACAGCCCAGGGCGCCCACGACGCGGGCGTGCGTCTCGTGCTCAACCTGGCGCCGTACGTCCCGCTGCCCGACGAGGTGCTCGCACCGTGCGACCCGCTGGTCGTCAACGAGTCGGAGGCGGCGGCGCTGACCGGCCGCGAGGTCTCGGCGACGAGCGAGGCCCTGGAGACGGCGCGCGACCTGCTCGGCAGGTGCCGCTCGGTGGTCATCACGCTGGGTGCCCGCGGTGCGGTCTGGGCCGACGAGACCGGGTCGGGCCACGTCGCCGCGCCCGCCGTCGCGGACATCGTCGACACCACCGGCGCCGGCGACGCCTTCACGGGCGCGCTCGCGGTCCGGCTCGCCGCGGGCGCCACGCTGCCCGAGGCCGTGGAGCTGGGCGTGCGCGCGGGCTCGTTCGCGGTGACCGGGTCCGGTGCGCAGACCTCCTACCCCCGTGACACCGATCTCGAGGCCGCGCACCGGCGATGAGCCGCCGACGATGAGCACGGCCCGCGCGGGCCGGTCTTGCTACGGTCGGCACGTGGTGGTCGCCGCCACGGCACGAGCGGCGTTGTCTGGAGGTGCGACGTGGCGGTGACGAGGGCGGACGTGGCGCGCCGCGCCGGCGTCTCGCCCGCGCTCGTCTCCTACGTCATCAACGGCGGCCCGCGGCCGGTCTCCGAGCAGGCACGACGCCGGATCGAGGCGGCGATCGAGGCGCTCGGGTACCGCCCGAACGCGATCGCCTCGGCGCTGCGCGGCGGCATGACCCGCACGATCGGGCTGCTCATCCCCAGCCCCGCGAACCCGTTCTTCGCCGAGATGGCCGAGGCGTTCGTCGTCGAGCTCTCCCGCCGGGGCAACACGCTCTCGATCGGCATCACCGACGACAACCCCGACCGCGAGGCGCTGTACGTGCGGTCGTTCATCGACCGCCGGGTGGACGGCCTCGTCACCGCGTCGTCGCGGGTGGCCCGTACCGTCGAGCGCACCGCGACCGACACGCTGCCGATGGTCGTCGTCGACCGCGTGGAGGAGCGGCTCACCGAGCGGCTGTCGAGCGTGCACATGGACAACCCGCGGATGGCGATGCTCGCCGTCGAGCACCTGCAGGCGCACGGCCACACGCGGATCGGGTGCATCGCCGGGCCGTGGCCGCTCGTGGTCTCCGACGACCGTGTCGCGGGCTGGCGGGCGCAGCAGCAGCAGGTGGGCGCCGATGCCGGCGACGCCTGGGTCGAGCACGCCGAGTTCACCGCGGCCGGCGGCCGCGACGCCGCCTACGCGATGCTCGGTCCGCGGGCGCGCCGGGGCCGGCAGCGCCCGACGGCGCTGCTCGTCACCTCCGACGTGCAGGCGATCGGCGTCCTGACGGCGTGCGCCGAGCTGGGGCTGCGCGTCCCCGACGACGTCGCGATCGTCGCCGTCGACGGCACCGCCGCGGCTCGCTACACGCAGCCGCCGCTCACGACGATCCGGCAGCCGCTGACCGAGATGGTGCGGACCGCCGTCGGGCACCTGCTCGACACGATCGCCGACCCGAGCAGCGAGCCCGCGCACACCGTGCTCGAGGGCAACCTCGTGATCGGGTCCTCGTGCGGGTGCGCGGTGGGCGGCGGTCAGCCCAGCAGCTCGCGGTAGCAGGCGACGGTCGCCTCGGCGACGTCGGCCCACCGGTGCCGCAGCGCGTGCGCGCGGCCGCCCTCGCCGAGCCGTGCCACGAGGTCGGGGTCGGCGAGCAGACCGGCCACCGCGTCCACCCAGGTGGCGGTCTCCCAGTCGGGCAGCAGCAGCCCGGTGACGTCGTCGACCACCGACTCCTCGAGCCCGCCCGCCCGGGTGGCGACGACCGGGACACCGCTCGCGGCGGCCTCGAGCGCGACGAGCCCGTAGGTCTCCGAGTGCGACGGCACCAGCACCAGCGTGGCCGACCGCATCAGCGCCGCGAGCTGCTCGCGCCCCTGCGGGCCGAGGAACGTCACGTCGCACGCGACGCCGAGGTCGGCCGCGAGCGCGGCCAGCTCGCGCGGGTAGGACTCGTCGCTGGTCGCACCGCCCGCGACCACCAGCCTCGGCCGGGGCTCGCCGCCCCGCTCGACGACGCCCGCAAGGGTCCGGATCGCCAGGTCGATCGCCTTCAGGGGCTCCAGCCGGGCGGCCGCCAGCAGCGTCGGGCGCGCCGAGCCCTCGCCGGGGTGGAACATCTCGCTGTCGACGCCGGGGTGCACGACCCGCACGGCCTCGGGCGCCGCGCCGAGGCGGTCGACGACCGTGCGCGCCTCCGCCGCCGAGACCGCGACCACGAGGTCGGTGCGGCGCGCGAGCAGCGTCTCGCCGTCCAGCCGGGCGGGGGACTCCGGTGGCTCGCCCGCCGTCAACGGCTGGTCCGGCGGGGCGGCGACGCTGTGGAAGGACTGCACGTGCGGGATGCCGCGCTCGCGCGCGACCTCCAGCGCCGCCATCCCGGAGAACCAGTGGTGGGAGTGCAGCAGGTCGACCGGCGGCTCCTCGCGCAGGAGCCTCCCGAACGGCTCGACCAGGTCGTCGTGGGCGGACTTGAGCAGCGTCGTGGCGGGGCCGGCGGGCAGCCGGCGCAGCAGCACGCCGTCGATCGTCTCGGTCGTCGGTGCGGTCGCGCTGGCGAGCCGCGTCCACACCGTCACCTCGTGCCCCGCCGCCGCCATCGCGACGGCGGTGCTGCGCACGACGACGTTCATGCCCCCGACGTCGCCCGAGCCCGGAGGGGCGAAGGGATCGGTGTGCAGGCACACCACGCCGATGCGCAGCGGGCGGGTCATGGTGGCATTCTCCCGCGCCGCGGACGTCGGTGTGGACGCGGGTCGAGGGTCGGGCGAGCGGCGCCCTGCTCAGGCGGTGCCGAACAGCGCCACGAACGCCGCGCCGGCGATCGCGACACCGACCCAGGGGCCGATGACCCGGAGCAGCACGGCGCCGATGCCCTGCGGCCGACCCCGGCCCTGCGCGATCGCGACGCCGCCCTGGATGATCGCCCACAGGCCGAACCCGAACCACAGCAGCAGGCCGTTGGCGAGACCCAGGGACATGAGCATCGCGACGTTCCCGCTGTCCGGGCCGTCGAACGCGGCCGGCGTGAGCAGCGAGGCGATGACGAGCCCGTTGACGAGCGACCCGACGAGAGCCACGATCCCGGCGACGAG
>Ga0182741_1006280_pt1 | contig 10496 bp, 8 predicted proteins | sample eDN5th37CBELigOP_FD_128874 | JGI IMG/M metagenome (GOLD analysis project Ga0182741, IMG submission 128874) | Enriched Organic Plus compost microbial communities from Emeryville, California, USA - eDNA 5th pass 37_C BE-Lig OP (version 2) (version 2) ...
GCCGCCAGGCGCGCGGTGGCCGCGCCGATGCCGCGGCCGCCTCCGGTGATCAGCAGGACGGGTGCGGTCATGGCCTACATCCGGAACACGCCGAAACGCGCGGGCGCGATCGGTGCATTGAGCGATGCGGACAGGCCGAGGCCCAGCACGCGCCGGGTGTCGGCCGGATCGATGATGCCGTCGTCCCACAGGCGCGCGGTGGCGTACCACGGACTGCCCTGGGTTTCGTACTGCTCGCGGATTGGCGCCTTGAAGGCTTCTTCCTCTCCGGCGTTCCACTGGCCGCCGCCCGCCTCGATGCCGTCGCGCCGGACCGTGGCCAACACGCTGGCGGCCTGTTCGCCGCCCATCACGCTGATGCGCGCGTTCGGCCACATCCACAGGAAACGTGCGCCATACGCCCGCCCGCACATCGCGTAGTTGCCCGCGCCGAAACTGCCGCCGATGACCACGGTGAACTTCGGCACCGAGGAACAGGCCACCGCGGTCACCATCTTGGCGCCGTCCTTGGCGATGCCGGCATTCTCGTACTTGCGGCCGACCATGAAGCCGGTGATGTTCTGCAGGAACACCAGCGGAATGCCGCGCTGGTTGCACAGTTCGATGAAATGGGCGCCCTTGAGCGCGCTTTCGGAAAACAGGATGCCGTTGTTGGCGACGATGCCGACCGGATAACCATGCAGATGGGCGAAGCCGGTCACCAGGGTCTTGCCGTAGCGCGCCTTGAACTCGTCCAGTTCGCTGCCGTCGGTGATGCGGGCGATGACTTCGCGGATGTCGAACGGGCGGCGGGTGTCCTTCGGCACGATGCCGTACAGTTCGTCGGCCGGGTACAGCGGCGGGCGCGGCTCGCGCACCGCGACCGGGACGTCCTTGCGGCGATTGAGGTTGCCGACCAGCCGGCGCGCGATCTGCAGCGCATGGCGGTCGTCCTCGGCGAAATGATCGGCCACGCCGGATACGCTGGTGTGCACGTCCGCGCCGCCCAGCGCTTCGGCGTCGACCACTTCGCCGGTCGCCGCCTTCACCAGCGGCGGACCGCCGAGGAAGATGGTGCCCTGTTCCTTGACGATGATCGACTCGTCGCTCATCGCCGGCACGTACGCGCCGCCCGCGGTGCAGCTGCCCATCACCACCGCGATCTGCGGGATGTTCTCGGCGCTGAGCCGGGCCTGGTTGTAGAAGATGCGGCCGAAATGCTCGCGGTCCGGGAACACCTCGTCCTGCAAGGGCAGGAAGGCGCCGCCCGAATCGACCAGGTAGACGCAGGGCAGGCGGTTCTCGCGCGCGATCTCCTGCGCGCGCAGATGCTTCTTCACCGTCATCGGGAAGTAGGTGCCGCCCTTGACCGTCGCGTCGTTGGCGACCACCACCACTTCCTGGCCCATCACCCGGCCGATGCCGCAGACCATGCCGGCGGCCGGCGCGGCGCCGTCGTACATGTCCTCGGCGGCCAGCGGAGCGATTTCGAGGAACGGCGAACCGGGATCCAGCAGGGCGGTGATGCGATCACGCGGCAGCAGCTTGCCGCGCTCGGTGTGGCGCTGGCGGGCCTTCTCGCCGCCGCCGCCTGCGGCGCGCGCGAGCCTGCGATCGAGTTCGGCGACCAGCGCCCGGTGGTAGTCGGCGTTGTCGAGGAATTCCTGCGAACGCGGATCGAGTTGCGAAGTGATGGCGGACATGCGGCGGCCGGAACGGGAAAGGCGGCATGTAAACACAAAGGCGCAGGTCCGCCAAACTTTCCGCGCCGCAAAAAAACGAGGCCCGCTTGCGCGGGCCTCGTCGTGTTCGGCGCTGGCCGGACGATTACTTCTTGGCTTCTTCAGCCTTGGCGTCAGCCTTGTCGGCCACTTCCGCAGCCTTGTCGGCGGTCGCCTGGGCAGCGTCGGCCACGGCGCCGGCAGCAGCGGCGGCAGCGTCGGTGGTGGCGGCGGCAGCGGCGTCGCCAGCCTGGGCAGCGGCGTCGGCGGTGGCGGCAGCGGCATCGGTCGCAGCGGCGGCAGCGGCGTCGCCGGCAGCAGCGGCGGCGTCACCGGCAGCGGCAGCGGCATCGCCGGCGGCGTTGGCAGCCTGGTCGGCGGCGGCGGCGGCGTCGTTCGCGGCGGCTTCGGTGGTTTCGCTCTTGTTGCAGGCGCTCAGGGCCAGGACGGCGGCGGCCAGCAGGATGTAGAACTTGGTCTTCATTTGGATCCCCAGTGAGGTTTCGGTTGAGAGCAAAACGGGTTGAGCGTCCTTGCCCGCTGGGAACAGCGGCGCCAGTGCCCGGGCCCGGGTACAGAAAAAGCCGCCAATCAACCGGCGGCTTTTTCGATTTTAACGCTATGAAGCGAAGAAGTGATTACTTCTTCTCTTCGGCCGGAGCGGCAGCGTCCTTGGCGGCGTCGGCGGCCTGGCCGGCAGCGTCGGCAGCCTGAGCAGCGGTGTCGGCAGCAGCGTCGGCAGCGGCGGCGGTGCCAGCGGCAGCGGCGTCGGTCGCGGCGGTGGCGGCAGCGTCGGCAGCGGTGGCAGCGGCGTCAGCCGACTGCTGGGCGGCGTCGGCGGTCGCGTCACCGGCCTGGGCGGCGGCGTCGGCAGCAGCCTGGGCTTCGGTCGCAGCGGCGTTGGCGTCGGCAGCGGCGTCAGCAGCCTGTTCCTGGTTCGAGCACGCAGCCAGGGCGAAACCCAGGGCCAGCGCGATCAGAGCCTTGTTCATGGTCATGTTGCATTTCCTCGTCGTTAGTTAGGCAACGCGCTATTGCGCGCCTGCAACATGATGACAAGCCAGTTACGCCTGTCAAGCGGTCCGCTGGTTATTTTTGTCAAACCTTCGTTAAAGCCTTCGACGGACCCCGGAAGCGGCCGTGGTCCGGGCATCCGCGGGATGTCCGCGACCGTCCGGACCACGCCCGAAGGATCAGACGATTTCCACCGCGATGGCGGTCGCTTCGCCGCCGCCGATGCACAGCGAGGCAACGCCGCGCTTGCCGCCGCGCTGGCGCAGTGCATTGATCAGGGTGACCACCAGGCGGGCACCGGAGGCGCCGATGGGGTGGCCGAGCGCGCAGGCGCCGCCGTTGACGTTGAGCTTTGCATGCGGGATGCCGAGATCCTTGATCGGCGCCATCGCGACCACGGCGAACGCTTCGTTGACCTCGAAAAGATCCACCTCATCCACCGTCCAGCCGACCTGCTTCAGCAGTTTGTCGATGGCGCTGACCGGCGAGGTGGTGAACCACTCGGGCTCCTGCGAGAAAGTCGCATGGCCGACGATCTTCGCCAGCGGTTGCAGGCCGCGCCTGGCCGCTTCGTCGGCGGTCAGCAGGACCGTGGCGGCGGCGCCGTCGGAAATGCTGGACGAACTGGCCGCGGTGACCGTGCCGTCCTTCTTGAAGGCCGGCTTGAGCGTCGGAATTTTGGCGAGGTCGGACTTGCCTGGCTGCTCATCGGTGCTGACTTCGATCTCGCCCTTGCGGGTGGCGACCTTGACCGGGACGATTTCGGCGTCGAATGCGCCGGACTGCTGGGCGGCCTGGGCGCGCTTGACCGATTCGGTCGAATAGGCGTCCTGCTCCTCGCGGGTGAAGCCGTACTTGGCGGCGGTGGCTTCGGCGAACACGCCCATCGCCTGGCCGTCATACGGATTGGTCAGGCCGTCCCACGCCATGTGGTCGACCGCCTGGAAGTTGCCGAAGCGGTTGCCGGTGCGCGAGTTCGGGATCATGTGCGGGGCGTTGGTCATGGATTCCATGCCGCCGGCGACGACGATGCTGGCCGAGCCGGCCTTGATCAGATCGTGGCCCAGCATGATGGCCTTCATGCCCGAACCGCAGACCTTGTTGATGGTGGTGCAGCCGACGTTGGTCGGCAGGCCGGCGGCCAGCGATGCCTGCCGGGCGGGCGCCTGGCCGAGGTTGGCCGGCAGCACGCAGCCCATGATGACCTCGGAGACGTCCGCGGCGGGGACGCCGGCCTGTTCCAGCGCCGCGCGGATGGTCGCCGCGCCCAGGGTCGGGGTCGGCACGCCGGTGAACTGGCCCATGAAGGAGCCGATGGCGGTGCGCTTGGCGGCGGCGATGACGATATCGGACATGAAACGGAACCTCGTGTAGGGATGGCCGGATTATCCCGCTCGCGATGCGGTGCAGCAATCGGCCGTTCGGACAGGGGAAGGCCGCCCGGAGCACCGGGCGGCGGGGAGTGCCTGTTCAGGCGCGGCCGTCGAACAATTCGCGGCCGATCAGCATGCGGCGGATTTCGTTGGTGCCGGCGCCGATGGCGTACAGCTTGGCGTCGCGGAGCAGGCGGCCGGTATCGAACTCGTTGATGTAGCCGTTGCCGCCGAGCGCCTGGATCGCCTCCAGGGTGACCTGCACGGCGGCTTCCGAGGCATGCAGCAGACAACCGGCGGCGGCGGCGCGCGAACCCTGGCCGGCGTCGTAATCGCGGGCGACCTGGTAGGCGAATGCGCGACTGGACTGCAGCGCGGTGTACATGTCGGCGAGCTTGCCCTGCATCAGCCCGAAGGTACCGATGGGCGCGTCGAACTGGCGGCGTTCGCGCACGTAGGGCAGGGCGATGTCCAGCGCGGCCTGCATCAGGCCGATCGGTCCGCCGGTCAGCACCAGCCGCTCGGTGTTGAGCCCGCTCATCAGCACGCGCACGCCCTGGTGCACGTCGCCCAGTACGTTCTCGGCGGGAATCTCGCAGTTCTCGAACACCAGTTCGCACGTGTTGCTGCCGCGCATGCCCAGCTTGTCCAGCTTCTGCGCGGTGGAGAAACCCTTCATGCCACGCTCGACGATGAAGGCGGTCATGCACTTGCTGCCCGCTTCCTTGCCGGCGGTGCGCATGTAGACCAGCAGCACGTCGGCTTCCGGTCCGTTGGTGATCCACATCTTGTTGCCGTTGGCGATCCAGACGCCGTCGCGCAGTTCCGCGCGGCAGCCCATCGAGCCGACCACGTCCGAGCCGGCGCCGGGCTCGCTCATCGCCAGCGCGCCCTTCCATTCGCCCGAGCACAGCTTCGGCAGGTACTTGCGGCGCTGGGCGTCGCTGCCGTTGAGGAACAGGTTGGACACGCACAGGTTGGAGTGCGCGCCGTAACTCAGGCCGACCGAACCGGAGGCGCGCGAGATTTCCTCCATCGCCACCAGGTGCGCCAGGTAGCTCATGCCGCTGCCGCCGAAAGCCTCGTCCACGGTCATGCCCAGCAGGCCCATCTCGCCCAGCTTGGGCCACAGGTCCTGCGGGAATGCGTTGTCGTGATCGATCTGCGCGGCGCGCGGGGCAATCTCGGCATCCGCGAACCGGCGCACCGCATCGCGCAGTGCGTCGATTTCCTCGCCAAGTGGAAAAGCAGCGATTGAAACGGGTCGCATTCGGTCCTCCCTCCTATTGCGGCCTGTGGATGTCGGCGATCAACGCTCTCCGCGCAGATGCCCCATGAAGCGTGGCGCGGTCCGGCCCAGCGGCAGCTTGAGCTTGCCGATGGCGGCGATGCGCGCCTCGGCGATGCGATCGGCGGCGTACTGCGGCGCGATGTTCTCGCGTTCGGCCAGATCGAAGATCTTGCCGACCGTGTGATAGATGGTGCGCATCATGCGCATCGCCCGTTCGCGGTTGTAGCCGTCGATTTCCAGCGACACGTTGATCACGCCGCCGGCGTTGACCGCGTAGTCCGGCGCATACAGGATGCCGCGCTTGGCGGCTTCGACGCCGGTGACGTGCGACATCTGGTTGTTGGCGGTGCCACAGATGACCTTGGCCTTCAGGCGCGGCAGGGTTTCGGCGTTGATCGCGTACTCCAGCGCGCACGGGGCGAACACGTCGACCGGCAGATCGTAGATTTCGTCCGGCTTGACCGCCTCGGCGCCGTATTCCTCCACCGCGTACTCCACCAGCCTGGGATTGAGATCGGTGACGAACAGTTTGGCGCCGCGTTCCTTCAGCAGTTTGACGAACTCCATGCCGATGTGGCCCAGGCCCTGCACGGCGAAGCTGTACTTGCCGATTTCCTCGTTGCCGAACTTGCGGTTGAGGGTGGCCATCAGGCCCTGCAGCGCACCGTAGGCGGTGAACGGGGCCGGGTCGCCCGAGCCGCCGTGGACCTGGTGCACGCCGACCACGTATTCGGTCTCGCGGTAGACGTTCTCCATGTCGTTGACGTCGGTGCCGACGTCCTCGGCGGTGATGTAGCGGCCGCCCAGCGAGTCGACATACCGGCCGAAGGAGCGGAACAGCACCTCGGTCTTGTCGGCGGTGCTGTCGCCGATGATCACCGCCTTGCCGCCGCCGACGTTGAGGCCGGCGAGGGCGTTCTTGTAGGTCATGGTGCGGCTGAGCCGGAGCGCATCGGTGAGTGCCGCCTGGCTGTCGGCGTAGGGGCGCATGCGCACGCCGCCGAGGGCCGGACCCAGGACCGTGCTGTGGACCGCGATGATGGCCTTCAGGCCGGCATCGGGGTTGTGGCAGAAGACGACCTGCTCGTGGCCGGACGTATCGAGGGTTTCGAAGATCATCTGGGGCTCCGTGCGGCGTGGGGCCGCTGGCTACGCCGGGTGGCTTGGCTAACCGCTTGTTCACAAAACAAAAAAGCGACGTTTCCGGCTCGCCGTGGTCGTCGCAGGCGGGCATTCTAATCCATACGGGCGACCGGGGGCAGTTTGTGGACGGGATCCCGTTTTAACGCGCCCCGGCGGTGGGCTGACAGAAGCGAACGACCGTGCTATTTTTCCGCCCATGAACCTCTGCGCCGCCACCAGCAAGGGCACCGCCACCCGCGAGATGATCGTCGAGCGGGCCTACGCCATCGCCTGCCGGCATGGCCTGGAAGGCCTGTCCATCGGTGAACTGGCACAGGCCGCGGGCATGTCCAAGAGCGGTGTGTTCGCCCATTTCGGCTCCCGCGAGGATCTGCAGATCACGGTGCTGGACTGGACCGCGCGCCGCTTCGGCGAGGCGGTGATGGCGCCGGCCCTGCGCCAGCCCCGCGGCCTGGCCCGCCTGCGCGCGATCATGGAAGGCTGGTTCGCCTGGGTGCGGGCCAATCCCGATGGCTGCGTGATCCTGGGCGCGGCCAACGAGTACGACGCGCGCCCCGGAATGATGCGCGACCGCGTGGTCGCCTGGTTGACCGAATGGCGCGGCGTCGTCGCGAAGGCCGCGCAGATGTGCATCGACAACGGCGAATTCGCCGCCGACACGGATCCCGTGCTGGTGTCGTTCCAGTTGTTCGCCATCACCGAAGGGCTGCACAACGCCCGCCTGTACGACCCCGCCCAGGCCGAAGCCCTGGCCCGGCGGGCGCTCGATCATCTGTTCGCCTCTTACGCCGCCTGATCCGGAGAGACCCTCATGGCTGCCGTCGTTTCGCCACAAAAAAGCACGACCGTTCGTAAAAATGCCCAGCTGCTGCCGCTGCGCGCGGCATTCGCCATCGGCAGTTGGTTGATGCCCGAAGCCACCCTCCAGCGGGCGTTCCGCCTGTTCGGCACGCCGATGCCGGGCGGACGCGAGAAGGCCCGCCGCAGCGACACCTGGGGCGCGAGCGTGCACGCATTCGTGCATGGCCGCGAACGAGTGGCCTGGTACGCCTGGGGCGATCCCGGACGCCAGCCGGTCGCGCTGCTCGCGCACGGCTGGTCCGGCTATGCGCTGCAGTTGCTGCCCTGGGTGGAACCGTTGCGCCGCGCCGGTTACGCGGTGGTGGCGCTGGATCAGATCGCGCATGGCCGCAGCAGCGGCTACCGGGCCACGCTGCCGATGTTCGCCGACGTCCTGCATCGTTTCGCCGGGCGCTTCGGCAAGGTGGAGGTGCTGGTGGCGCATTCGCTGGGCGGCGCGGCCGCGATGATCGCGCAGGCGCGCGGGCTGCGGGCCGAACGCACGGTACTGATCGCGCCGGCCGCGGATCCGATCGCGGCGGCGCAGCGCTTCGGAGGTTTCGTTGGCCTCGCGACGCATCTTTCCGCGCGCCTGTTCGACGAGTTCGAATCGTTGACCGGCATGGCGGTGGATGGATTCCAGGCGCATCTCAACGCGCCACGTATCGCCAGTCCCGCCTTGATCGTTCACGATCTGGAGGATCGTGAGGTGCCCTGGTCGGAAGGCGAGCGGTATGCGCGCTACTGGCCGGAAGCACGTTTGCTGAGCACCACCGGACTCGGCCACCATCGCATCCTCACCGACCCCGGCGTCATCGCCGCGGCGATGTCCTTCCTCGATGGACGCGCGGTGGGACAGCGGGTCGTCTCCACGCCGAACCTGCCGTACGGGTTCGCCTGAACAGGCCTCCGGCCTCGACACGCCGCCGTCCCGGACGGCGGCGTAGGGTGCGTCCCTCCGGCGTCATGGGGGCGGAACACCGCCGCGCGCTACAATTCCGCCTCTAATGCATGCAATACGCGAGTGAGGGCGCGAATGAGCACACCGGCTTCCCAACTTCCTGCAGCACGCGCGGATGTTTCCCCGCTGCGTTTCGTGACCGCGGCCAGCCTGTTCGATGGCCACGATGCAGCGATCAACATCATGCGCCGCCTGATCCAGGGACAGGGCGCCGAAGTGATCCACCTGGGCCACAACCGCAGCGTCGAGGACGTGGTCCGCGCCGCATTGCAGGAAGACGCCGACGGCATCGCCCTGTCCAGCTATCAGGGCGGCCATGTCGAATACTTCAAATACATGGTCGACATGCTGAAGGAACGTGGCGCCAGCCATATTCGCGTGTTCGGCGGCGGCGGCGGCACCATCACGCCCGAGGAAATCGCCGAACTGCAGGCTTACGGCGTCGAGCGCATCTACCACCCCAACGACGGCATGAAGATGGGGCTGGTGGAGATGATCGAGGATGTGGTGGGACGCGCGGGCGCGGCCCGGGATTCGGGAACCGGGATTCGGGAATTGCAGAAAGCGCAAGCCGACGGCGCCGAGAACGAAGCCATGATCGGCCGGATGCTCAGTGCCATCGAAGATGGAGAATTCCCGGAGTCCGAACTGGACAAGCTGCGCAAGCAGTGGGCAGTGGGCCGTTCTACCGATTCCCCATTCTCCAATCCCCATTCCCTCCGGCGCGTGACGCCGGTCATCGGCATCACCGGCACCGGCGGCGCCGGCAAGTCGTCGGTGACCGACGAACTGTTGAACCGCTTCCTGTCCAGCTTCCCGCAGATGCGGATGGCGGTGATTTCGGTCGATCCCACCCGGCGCCGCACCGGCGGCGCGCTGCTGGGCGATCGCATCCGCATGAATTCGCTGCGCAGCGAGCGTATCTACATGCGTTCGATGGCGACCCGCCGCCAGAACGTGGCGACCAACGCCGTGCTGAAGGATTGCATCGCTTATCTCAAATCGCTGGGCTTCGATCTGATCATCGTCGAGACCGCCGGCATCGGCCAGAGCGATTCGGAAATCGTCGATCTGGTCGATTTCCCGATGTACGTGATGACCAGTGATTACGGCGCGGCCAGCCAGCTCGAGAAGATCGACATGCTCGACTTCGCCGAACTGGTGGTGCTGAACAAATACGACAAGCGCGGCGCGGAAGACGCACTGCGCGACGTACGCAAGCAGTGGAAGCGCAACCGGGTGGCATTCCAGACCCCGGATGCCGACGTCCCGGTCTATCCGACCATCGCCAGCCAGTTCAACGACCCGGGCGTCAGCTGGATGTTCGCCAACCTGTGCCGGCTGCTGCGCGAAAAGCTGCACCTGCCGGCCGACAAGTGGACGCCGGACATCGACACCACGCTGAAGGAACCGCGCGCGACCGTGCTGATTCCCGGCGCGCGCGTGCGCTACCTGGCCGAGATCGCCGAGCAGGGCCGCAGCATCAACCGCCGCATCGAAACCGAAGCGGAGACCGCCGGCCGCGCGCAGTCGTACTGGCAGTCGCTGCGTGATCTCGGCGACCCGGCGCTACCCAAGGCGCTCGAGCTGTATGCCGCCGAAGATCTTCTTCCCCCGCTCGCGGGGGAAGGCGCCCGAAGGGCGGATGGAGGCAAGCCCGGTGATGCCGGCGCCCACGCTGCTCCTCCCGCGCAAGCGGGAGAGGGGGCCATTTTTGTCGACCGCTCCCTGCTGACCCTGCGCCAGCGCTATCAGGACGCCGTGCAGTCGCTGTCCAGCGAGGCGCTGAAGCTGCTGCGCGAATGGCCGGCGCGGCTGAAAGCGGCGACCGACGAGGTCAACGAGTACGAAGTGCGCGGCAAGACCATCCGCATCGACAACTACCGCGAATCGCTGAGCCACCAGAAGATCCCCAAGATCGCCGCGCCGAAGTACCGTGGCTGGGGCGAACTGCTGACCTTCCTGCAGAAGGAAAATCTGCCGGGCAGCTACCCGTACACTGGTGGTGTATATCCGTATCGCCGCACCGGCGAGGACCCGATCCGCATGTTCGCCGGCGAAGGCACGCCGGAACGGACCAACCGCCGTTTCCATTACCTGAGCCTGGGCCAGCCGGCCGCGCGCCTGTCCACCGCCTTCGACAGCGTCACCCTGTACGGCGAGGATCCGGCGCC
>Ga0182741_1006282_pt1 | contig 10488 bp, 8 predicted proteins | sample eDN5th37CBELigOP_FD_128874 | JGI IMG/M metagenome (GOLD analysis project Ga0182741, IMG submission 128874) | Enriched Organic Plus compost microbial communities from Emeryville, California, USA - eDNA 5th pass 37_C BE-Lig OP (version 2) (version 2) ...
ATGATCTCGGCCCCGCCGATCGGGTGTTCATCGCCGCCAGCACCGCCTGGGTGGTGTGGAACATGCTCGTTGATGCCATGATCACCGGCGCCACGATCATCGCCTACGACGGCAGCCCGACCGTCGACGGACCGGACACCCTGTTCCGCATCTGCGGTGCGGAACAGGTCACCCGATTCGGTACCGGGGCGGCCTATCTCAGCTTGTGCGAGAAGTCCGGCGCACAGCCCGGAACAGACTTCGATCTCGGTGCACTGCGGTCGATCATGAGCACCGGATCCCCCCTGCCAGACACCACCTGGCGCTGGATCTACCGCGAGGTGAGCCCCGAGGTGCATCTCGGGTCCGACAGCGGTGGAACCGATGTGGCCACTGCCTTCGTCGGCGCCAATCCCCTCGATCCCGTCTACACCGGTGAACTCCAGGGCCCGTGTCTCGGCGTCGCCGTCGAAGCGTGGGACGAGCAGGGACATCCGGTCGTCGACGAGGTCGGCGAACTGGTGATCACCGCCCCCATGCCCTCGATGCCGATCCACTTCTGGAACGACCCCGACGGGCACCGTTACCACGACGCCTATTTCGACGCCTTCCCCGGCGTCTGGCGGCACGGGGACTGGATCACTGTCACCGACCGCGGGACCTGTCGCATCCACGGCCGCTCCGACTCGACCATCAACCGTGGTGGGGTCCGCATGGGCTCGGCCGACATCTACCAGGCCCTCGATGCCCTTCCCGAGATCGTGGACTCCTTGGTGATCGGCGCCGAACTTCCCGACGGCGGCTATCACATGCCCTTATTCGTGGTGCTGCGCGACGGATTCGACCTCGACGACGCACTGGTCGACCGGATCCGCAGCACGATCCGTATCCAGGTGTCGCCCCGGCACGTCCCCGACGAGATCATCGACGTGCCGGCGGTGCCCATGACCCGCACCGGCAAACGTCTCGAGGTCCCGATCAAGAAGCTCCTCCAGGGAACCCCGCCCGAACGTGCCCTCAACCGGGCCACCGTGGCCGACACCGATGCCCTGGACTGGTACATCGACTATGCCCAGGACTTCCACCGTTCCCACCAGACGCAACACCAGTGAGGACCATCGTGACCGAGACAGCGGACCAACCCACCGTCGACCATCCCACCCCTGTCGACGACACAGCGCTCGCCGCCCTGTTCACCGCGGCACGCACCGCGAACACGTTCGCGCCAACCCCGGTGTCCGATCAACAGCTCACCGACATCTGGGAACTGACCCGATGGGCACCGACCGGAGCGAACACCCAGCCGTTGCGCGTGGTGTTCGTGCGCCCCGGGCCCGGGCGTGAGCGCCTGGTATCGCATATGAACGAGGGAAACAAGGTCAAGACCGCGTCGGCTCCGGCCACCGCGATCCTGGCGATCGACACCCGCTTCCACGAGCACATGGACCGGCTGTTGCCGTTCAAACCCGAACTCGCAGAACTGTATGCGGCCAACGAGCCGGTTCGATCGTCCACCGCGCAGCTCAACGCCGCTCTGCAGGCGGGCTATTTCATCCTGGCGGTGCGAGCGCGGGGTCTGGCGGCCGGCCCGATGAGCGGATTCGATGCCGCGGCCCTCGACGCCGACTTCTTCCCCGACGGCCGGTGGCGGTCTTTGCTGGTGGTCAACATCGGCTATCCGGGTGACAATCCCTGGTTCGACCGGCTTCCCCGCCTCGAGCATTCCGAGTGCCTACGCTGGGAGTGACCGTTCTTCATGTCGGCGCCGCCGTGTCTGCCCCAGCTGGGCATCGTGTGGACGCGGTATCGAGGGCCGCGCTCGGGGGAGACGATCCCGGCATCGAGTGCGCGTCCCTCGTTACTCGGCGAGCTCGTCGAGCAAGGGCCGGACCCGGAAGTCCACCATCTCGCGCATCACCAGCGCGGTGGTGGTGCGTTTGACGCCTTTGATGTCCAGGATGTCGCCGGCGATGCGGTACAGATCGTCGGCGTCGCGGGCGGCGACGTGCACGAGCAGATCCGCGATCCCGGACAGGCCGTGCACCTCGAGCACTTCCGGTATCGCCTCGAGTGCCTCGCCGACCTGGTCGAGTTTGCGTTGTCTGACGTTGGTGAGGATGTACGCCTGCAGCGGATATCCGAGGACCGCCGGGTCGATCCGGCGTTCGAACGAATGCAACGCCCCCGCCTCGTCCAGCTTGGCCAAACGTGCCTGAACAGTGTTCCGCGACAGTCCCGTTCGCTCCGCGACTGCCATCACGGTGGACCGCGGATCGTCGGCCAACGCAGTCAGGATCCGGGCGTCGATCCGGTCGGCTCGATGCGCGCTTGACAAAGTGACAACCTCACTTCCATCCGCACCCCACAACGAAGTGCATATTGCTCATTTTCAACCTCGAGTATTGCGCACATAGTCACCCACAGGTGAACTGGATGCACAACTCCACGTTCGGGAAAGCCTCGCAGACACGATCCGATCGGCCTTCCTGTCCCCGGGCCGGCCGGCCCCGACGCCATCCGTCGCGGGCCGAGCCTGCTCCCCCAGCACCCGACGGCGTGGACCTCCCCGTCTTCCACACGATCGTCCTCGAAAGAGAGTCCCCGATGTCCCAGACCATCTCTCCCGATTCCGTCGTCTCCCACCTGACCGCGACCGCGGCGGTGACCGACGATCTTGCCGCGCTCGAGTCGATCCAGCGGCGGGTACTGTGGCTGTCGACGTCGATGATCCACCACGCCAACCGGGTCCGGCCCAACCCCACCGGCCTGAAGGTCGGCGGACATCAGTCCTCGTGCGCATCGATGGTCTCGATCATGACCTCACTGTGGTTCGAGCACCTGCGCCCCGGAGACCGGGTGTCGGTCAAACCCCACGCCTCCCCGGTGCTGCATGCGATCAACTATCTGCTCGGAGAGCTGGACGAGAAATATCTGACCACGCTGCGCGAATTCGGTGGCCTGCAGTCGTATCCGAGCCGAATCAAGGATCCGGACACCGTCGACTACTCCACCGGCTCGGTCGGCATCGGCGCCACCGCCCCGATCTGGGGTGCGATGGCCCGCCGCTACGTCGACACCCACCTCTCCGATACCGGCCGGGGCCGGCAGTACTCGCTGGTCGGCGACGCCGAACTCGACGAAGGCGCCGTCTGGGAAGCCATCCTCGATCCCGGGATCGCCGACCTCGGCGAGGTGGTGTGGATCGTCGATCTCAACCGCCAGTCCCTCGACCGGGTGGTGCCCAACATCGCCGCCCGGCGCCTCGAGAAGATGTTCGACGCCGCCGGCTGGCAGGTCATCACCGTCAAATTCGGCCGGCTGCTCGAAACCCTGTTCACCCGCCCGGGCGGAGACGCACTGCGCACCCGCATCCTCGCCATGCCCAACCCCGAATATCAGCGGCTGCTGCGCTGCACCCCGGCCGAGGTCCGCGACCGACTGCCCGGCACCGGCCCCGGCAGTACGGAGATCGCCGCGCTGATCTCCACCCTCGACGATGCGACCCTGACCGCGGCGATCCGCAATCTCGGCGGCCACGACCTGCACGCCCTCTCACAGGCCTACGCGCAGATCGACGACACCCGCCCAACGGTGATCATCGCCTACACCATCAAAGGCTACGGCCTGCCCACCGAAGGCCACCCCCAGAACCACTCCGCGCTGCTCACCGTCGACGAATACCACCAGCTCGCCGGCAGTCTCGGCATGAACCCGGACGCCCCCTGGGGCCGCTTCGACGCCGACAGCCCGGAAGGACGACTGTGCACCGCCGCAGCGCAGCACTTGCGGCGCGAGCCGGTGCCGGCACTGCCCGACGTCCAGATTCCCACCGATTTCGGGCGCACCCCCAAGGGCACCGCCACCACCCAGGCCGCCCTCGGCCGGGTCCTGCTGGATCTGACCCGCGAAGCCCCCGACGCCGCCGGACGCGTCGTCACGGTCAGCCCCGACGTCAGCTCCACCACCAACCTCGGCGGCTGGGTCAACAAGGTCGGAGTCTGGTCGCCACGCGAACGGCACAACTGGTTCGCCGACGACCCCGAGACGATCATGCACTGGAACGAACGCCCCACCGGCCAGCACATGGAACTCGGCATCGCCGAGACCAACCTCGTCGGCTTGATCGGGGAACTCGGCGCCACCTGGAGCCGCTGGGGCCAGCCCCTGCTGCCCATCGGGGTGCTCTACGACCCCTTCGTCGAACGGGCCCTCGAGCCGTGGTCCTACGGCATCTACGCCGGCGGTCAATCCATCCTCGTCGGCACCCCCTCCGGCGTCACCCTCGCCGCCGAAGGCGGCGCCCACCAGTCCATCAAGACCCCCTCGATCGGACTCGAACAACCCGGCTGCATCTCCTACGAACCCGCCTTCGCGATCGACACCGAATGGGCCCTGCTGGCCTGCCTCTCCCAGCTGGGTCGCCCCGACGGCAGCTCGGCATATCTGCGCCTGTCCACCCGCCCGGTCGATCAGTCCCTCGCAGCCGTGCCCACCGACCCGGCCGCCCGCGAACGCCGCCGCCGCCAGGTCGTCGCCGGGGGTTATCCGATCCGCCGCCACGACGACGCGCAGGTCACCATCGTCGCGATGGGCGCGATGATCACCGAAGCCCTCGCCGCCGCCGACCGCCTCGACGCGTCCGGGGTGCACGCGGACGTCCTGTGCATCACCAGCCCAGGCCTGCTGTTCGAGGCCTGGCAGGCCCGCCAGGGCCGCGCCACCGGCGAGAGCTGGATCCTCGATCAGCTTCTGCCCGCAGACCGGGCCACCCCGATGGTCACCGTCCTCGATGGTCACCCGCACACCCTGGCCTTTCTTGCCGCCGTCAACCGGGTGCGCAGCACCCACCTCGGCGTCTCCCGCTTCGGTCAGGCGGGCGCCCTCGACGACGTCTACCGCTACCACGGCATCGACACCGACAGCATCGTCTCCGCCGCCCTCGACATCCTCCCCTGACCGACCCCGGATCCGATCCCAGGAACGAAGAGACCACCATGAGCACCGAACAGCTCGCCGGCACCATCGTGCACATGCCGGCGCTCGGCGAGAGCATCGACGAAGGCACCGTCACCCGCTGGCTCAAACAACCCGGCGAACACGTCACCGCCGAAGAGCCCCTCCTCGAAGTGGCCACCGACAAGGTCGACACCGAAATCCCCTCCCCGGTCACCGGTGTGCTGCACCGCATCCTCGCCGAAGAGAACGACGTGGTCGCCGTCGGCGCCGAACTCGCCGTCATCGCCGAACCCGCACCCGACGCGACCGGATCACCGACCACACCCCCCCGGGCCTTCCGAGCCGGCGCCGCCTGCGAGGCCGTCGTCCCCTGCCGCAGCGGCGTCCCCGGTTCCGGTGACGACCACTCCTCTCCCCTCGTCGTCACCGGAACCGGCACCCCCGGCCCCCGCGCCAACTCCGACGGGTTCGGATGGCGTCGTAGTGGAGAAGCTAACCCGGATCCGGCGCACCATCGCCCGACGCATGGTCGAATCACTGCAGATCGCAGCGCAATTAACGTCGGTCGTGGAGGTCGACGTCACCGCGATCGCCGCATTGCGGGCCTCACACAAGGACACCTTCCATGCCCGCACCGGTGTGAAACTGTCGTTCCTGCCGTTCTTCGCCAAAGCCGCCATCACCGCCCTCGCGCAGCACCGCGTGCTCAACGCGTCGCTGAACGAGGACATCACCGAGGTGAGCTTCTACGACCACTGCCATCTCGGCATGGCCGTGGACAGTGACCGCGGCCTGATGGTGCCGGTCATCCGCGACGCCCACACGATGAGCATCGAACAACTCGCCAAAGCGATCGCCGACAAGGCCGAACGGGTCCGCACCGGCACCATCTCCCCGGACGAGTTGTCCGGCGGCACCTTCACTGTCACCAACACCGGCAGCCGCGGCGCACTGTTCGACACTCCCATCATCAACCAACCCCAAACCGGCATCCTCGGCACCGGCACCGTCGTCGAACGCCTCGTCCCCACCCGCCGCGACGGCGAACTGTGCATTGACGTCCGGTCGATGGCGTATCTGTCGCTGAGCTACGACCACCGCATCGTCGACGGCGCCGACGCCGCCCGTTTCCTCACCACCGTCAAAGACATTCTCGAACACGGATTCACCGCCGCCGACCTGACCTGAGACTCCAATTCTTCTGCAGGAGAGAAGACACGATGACCCCTGACGATCGGGCCATGATCGACTTCGTCCTGCGCTGGTCCCCCTCCCACGACGGGGACGAATACATCCTTCCCGAATTCGGCCTGACACCCGAAGTGTTCTACCGCCGCGTTCTCGCCCTCTCCACCGTATGCAGCGGCGAGATCGACGACACGACATCCTCACTCGTGCGAAACATCTGCCTCGCCAAACTTGTCGACTCCCCTGCCCGCCGGACGATCGCAAAGAGACCCTCGTGACTCCACCCACCCTCACCGCCACACCCGCGCCGATCGACACCCCAGCGAAAACGGTGGCATCGTCCACCCCGACGATTCCGACGCCACCCTCCGCACCGATTCCCCTCTCCGGCGCGCAAGCTGTGGTGCGGTCTCTGGAAGCTCTCGGTGTCGAAGCGGTCTTCGGGATCCCGGGCGGGGCGATCCTGCCGCTCTACGACCCTCTGCTCGACTCCCCCCACATCCGGCACGTCCTGGTCCGGCACGAACAGGGCGCCGGCCACGCCGCCACCGGTTACGCCCAGGCCACCGGCAAGGTCGGGGTGTGCATGGCCACCTCCGGACCCGGAGCCACCAACCTGGTCACCGCCCTGACCGATGCCCAGATGGACTCGGTGCCCGTCGTGGCCATCACCGGACAGGTCCCCCAACACCTCCTCGGCACCGATGCCTTCCAGGAAGTCGACATCTGCGGCATCGCCATGCCGATCACCAAACACACCATCGCCGTCACCGACCCGGCCGAGATCTCCACAGCCCTCGCCGATGCCTTCCACCTCGCCTCCACCGGCCGCCCCGGCGTCGTGCTCGTCGACATCCCGAAAGACATCCTGCAGGCCCGCACCACCTTCACCTGGCCACCCGAACGGTCACTGCCCGGCTACCGTGTGGTCACCCGCCCCCACCACAAAGCGCTCCGCGCCGCGATCGACCTGATCACCACAGCCGAACGTCCCGTCCTCTACGTCGGCGGCGGCGTCATCAAAGCCAACGCAGCGCCACAGCTGCGGGACCTTGTCGACACCACCGGCATCCCCGTCGTCACCACCCTCATGGCCCGCGGTGCCTTCCCCGACAGCCACCGACTGCACTACGGCATGCCCGGCATGCACGGCACCGTCGCCGCCGTCGCCGCCCTGCAGCGCAGTGACCTGCTCATCGCCCTCGGCGCCCGCTTCGACGACCGCGTCACCGGCGACCCGGCCTCCTTCGCCCCGCACGCCCAGGTGATCCACGTCGACATCGACCCCGCCGAGATCGGCAAGAACCGCCACGCCGACGTCCCCATCGTCGGAGACTGCCGCAAGGTCCTCACCGTCTTGACCGACCGGCTCCGAACCGAGCGTCCCGACCGTCTCCCGCTCGATCTGGCCGGCTGGCACGACGAACTCGACCGCCTCCGCGACCGTTACCCGCTCGGTTACACCCGACCGGCCGGTGGTCTTCTCGCACCTCAGCAGGTCATCGAGGCCCTCGGCCGCGCGGCCGGCCCGGACGCGATCTACTGCGCCGGCGTCGGCCAGCACCAGATGTGGGCGGCACACCACATCACCTACGACAAGCCCCGCACCTGGCTCAACTCCGGCGGACTGGGCACCATGGGCTACGCCGTGCCCGCCGCACTCGGCGCTAAACTCGGTGCACCCGACCGCGAAGTATGGGCCATCGACGGCGACGGCTGCTTCCAGATGACAGGCCGGGAACTGGCCACCGCCGCCATCGAAGGCATCCCCATCAAGGTCGCCGTCATCGACAACGGCAACCTCGGCATGGTCCGCCAACTCCAGCACGTCCACTGCGACCGCCGCTACACCAACGTCGACCTGGCCACCCACACCCGGCGCATCCCCGACTTCGTCCTGCTCGCCGAAGCCCTCGGCTGTGTCGGCCTGCGCTGCGACCACGAAGCCGACCTCGAGGCCACCATCGCGCGGGCACGCGCGGTCACCGACCGCCCCGTCGTCATCGACTTCGTCGTCGACGACACTGCCCTCGTTTGGCCCATGATCGCCGCCGGCGCCGTCAATGACCAACTCGTCCTCGGCAACGGATTCCGACCGCTGTTCGAAGAATCCGACTGACCACAAGAATGCCGACGAGATCCACGACATTCTCCGCCGCGACAAAACCCCACCCCGCAACGGGAGATCGGCTCTCCCGATCCACGACTCCGGTTCCGTAGTCGAGCGCTGCCGGAAAGGCCGATGTCGGTCCCCCCAGACCATCGAGCCCTGCAAGCCCACACCACAGGGCAGACCTCGGGGAGGCTCCCGTTGATGCTGCACCTCGCGCTCGCCGACGATTCGCCAGCCGCGTCGACGGTCGGCACGCCGATAACGTCTGCAGTCGTTGGGGGCCGGCCTGTTGCTCGTCGAGTGTGCGTTACGTAGGTCTGCAGCCTACGAAACGCACACTGAAGGGTTGGACGGGCTGTGAACGCGACAAAGCGAACACCCCTGCCGACGGAGCCGGCGCGATCCGCGCTGCGCACCTCCCGCCCCCAAGACATCACCCATGTGTATGCCCACCCCGTCCGGATCTGGCATGCCTCACCGATAAAGGCCTCCTGCACAGAGCTACTCCCGGCTACTACATCGTTATCCCACAAGATCAGGTGGGACGTCCTTGACTTCCCGGTCTCGAAGCAGCGGCGCAGTAATCGCCTCGGCAATCTACGGGTCCCGACCACAGTGCACTGATGGGTGTCAGTGCAGCCCGAGCGCTCGGGGACTGCACTCGTCACGAGTCTCGAACAGACAGTGCTCGACCTCGCCCCTCGGCCACTTCTCGGCAATGCAGGAGAAGAGATTCCGGCTGCGATCGCACACCTGTACCGCCGCAGTGACCCCGAACGGCTCGAGGAATCGACCAGGCCCTTCTCGGCGGCCGCGTTGCGGCGCTCCGAGATATGGCGGGAGCGCACCGGTCGCCACACCGGCCCTGATCGTCACGACCCTGACGACAGAGCATCATCCAGCAGGATCTTCAGTACCGCGTGCACGGCCGGGTTGGGATCCTCGTGCCGCCACGCGACCCGCAGATCGACGTCGGGCGTCGATGCGTCGACGGGCACGAACACCACGTGCGGGTCGTCGGCGTTCGCCGCGACGGACGCCAACGTCAGGTGGCAGCCGACTTCCGCACTGACCAGCGCCAACGCGGTCTGGGTATCGGGTGCGACCTGCACGACGTCGGCGACGAACCCGCCGGTGTAGGCGAGCCGGCGCAACCGGTCCGGTAACACTGCCCCTTCGTGGGGTGGCAGTGAGACGAACTGTCGGCCCGCGAGCTGTGCGACCGACAAGCGTTCGACACCGGCCAGCGGATGGGTGTCGGGTACGGCCAGGACGAGTGAATCCTCCATGACGACGCGGGCGGAGACCTCGGCGGGGATGATGTCCCAGCGTCCGAACGCGATGTCGGTCTCCCCCTCGATCAGCTTCTTCATCGCCGGTTGCGCGAAGTTCTGGCTCGAGAGCTCGAGCTGGATGCCGGGGCGTTGCGAGCGCACCACCCGCGCGAGGTGCGCGACGAGGCGATGGGTGGAGGTCCCGGCGAAGGCGATGCGGACGAGTCCGACGTTGCCGTCGTCGGCGGCCCGGACCGCGGCTTCGGCCCGCCGCAGGGCGTCGAGTACCTCGCGGGCGGGACCGACCAGCGCTTCCCCGCTCGCGGTGAGTTTCACCGCGCGGGTGCTGCGGACGAACAGTTCGGTGCCGAGTTCACGTTCGAGCTGCTTGATGGTGCGGCTGAGCGGGGGTTGTGCTCGGTGCAGTTTCTCGGCCGCGCGCCCGAAGTGGAGTTCCTCGGCGACGGCGAGGAACGCCCGGAGTTGGGAGATGTCCACGTCTGTACCCGCCTCTACCTGTATCGATGCCTTCGATGATATTTCAGAACTGACAATTAGGTATTGGACGGATCATAATCGGCTCGTCATAGTCGGGATATGTCCCTCATCGAATCCGAAGTTCCCCACGACGTCTTCGCCGACATCCTCGGCAGTGTCCGAGAATTCGTCCGTACCCGCGTGCTCCCCCGGGAGCAGGAGATCGCCGAGACGAATGCGATCCCCGAGGACATCCGCGCTGCCGCCAAGGAGATGGGCCTGTTCGGATACGCCATCCCGCAGCAATGGGGCGGGCTCGGCCTGAACCTGATGCAGGACGCCGAACTCGCAATGGAGCTCGGCTACACCACCCTGTCGCTGCGCTCGATGTTCGGCACCAACAACGGCATCGCCGGGCAGGTGCTCGTCAACTTCGGCACCGACGAGCAGAAGGCACAGTGGCTCGAGGGCATCGCCTCCGGCGAGGTCGTCGCCTCCTTC
>Ga0182741_1006283_pt1 | contig 10487 bp, 13 predicted proteins | sample eDN5th37CBELigOP_FD_128874 | JGI IMG/M metagenome (GOLD analysis project Ga0182741, IMG submission 128874) | Enriched Organic Plus compost microbial communities from Emeryville, California, USA - eDNA 5th pass 37_C BE-Lig OP (version 2) (version 2) ...
CCGCTCGGGAGCCTGCGCGATGGAGGTTGAGGCCGATGACACCTGGCAGTGCGGCATCCGCCCCGAGCCGCCGATCACCGTGTCGGAATGGGCGGATCGGCATCGCGTGTTGCCGACTAACTTGGACGAGGTTTTCCGCTAGACCTCGGTACTACCAGCCGGCATTCTGGGTGAACGGAGGGGCATGCCCATGGGGATTCTAGACGCGCTAATGGGCCACTCGGAGGTCGATCCAGTCCGGCTGGCAAAATACATGGACGGTGTACTGATCGAGGGAGAATCGGTATGGCTCGCATATCGGGTGATTCGTGATTTCTTTGTGTTCACGCAGGGGCGCCTCATCCTTGTCGACATCCAAGGGATTAGCGGCAGCAAGGTCGACTACCTCTCCATACCTTATCGCGCGATCGTCAGGTTCTCAGTCGAGACAGCCGGCACCTTTGACTATGATGCCGAGTTGAAGATCTGGGTTTCCGGATCATCGGCGCCGATCTCGAAGACACTGAAGCGTGGGGCCGACGTTCGCGGAATTCAGCGGGCTCTGGCGCAAGGCGTCCTGAGCTAAGCTGCCTTCAACAGTGTGTCCGGTACGCTGCCGCTGGTTATAGCCTCTTCGTTTTCAGCAGTTCAGGCGAATTCCGTTTCCTGAAGCACAGTCGCTGCTGGCGTGGCGATCTTAAGCGAAACTCCAGGGGCTGGAATGGCGGCTCGGAGATGGGGTTGCACCCCTACGAACCTTTCGCTCGCCTCATACAAATGAGGCACCGATCGAACCGGCCGCCATGATCAATGTAGACGTACACAGCTACGAGGGTGAGAGTTGAGCGCGTTTCCCGAAAATCTTTCTCTGCTGCACAAAGGCGAGAAAGATCTCCACACCAGGTCAATAGCTTTAGTTGAGGGGAGCGAGGATTTATCGCTCCACGTCTCAATGATCGAGACCTGCATGGACATGCTGCAATACGTCCGAACGAACACACTGGATATGAGTGAGGATCAGGTGATCGTTGCCCTCATTGGAGCAAGTGTCTTTAACTCCATAGCATCGGCTCTGAAGTTGATGCTCGGCGGCTACTATCAATCATCCGGTCTCCAAATCCGCTACATCATGGAGACCGGATGGCTCCTCGACTATTTGCGAACCGATCCCAATCTGGTCCAAGAGTGGAAGGTCACGCCCGAGGAAAAGCGCCAGAGTGTCTTCCGACCCGGCAAGATCCGTGACAAGTTGGATAAACGTGACGGCTTCAAAGAAAAGAAGCGAGAGGCACATTATAAGCGCCTATGCGTGCTTTGCGGACACCCTAGCTTTGCTGGATTCGCTATGCTCCGGCCAGAGGTGAACGCCGACGCCCATATGGGGCCGTTTCTCGTTCTCGGTTTACTCGAAGGCTGTATTCAAGAATTGGTGCAGGTATCAATAACAGCCACACAGGCATTCCTGCGTTTCTTCCCGCCAAAAACGCTACCGGATTACAAAGCCGGCATAAGTTTCATCGAGACCAACGCCCACTGGATGGAGAAGGTGTTTGACAAACGTCCCGATCCCAAACCACTCAATGAACTTAGGAAGCTTATCGCGCAATTGGAGGGCCGCTAGGTATACCCAATTCCCACGCGCTCGCTCCATGGTCATCACTGGAGCCGAGCGCAATGGTGGTCGAGGTGCACGATCGAATGCTTATCCTGCTCGGCCTCACCAATAGGAGCAATGGGAGCGAGGCTCCCTGACGAGGCCGCCGATTTGATGCGGCCTGCGCCTGAAGGGCTGCCGGTGGCCGGTTTCGCCGCGCTTTGGTGGCCCCGCGCGGACGAGGATGACGCGAGCCTGATGAACAGCGTTCGTCGATGAGATCGTAGTATGGCAAATCCCAGATTGGACGGAGTACAGCTAAAGCTCGCAAATGAGCTACTCACCGATATTCGCAAACGATTGGATGAGCTGAGCGGTGGTAATCAGGCTTTGCGTTTCGCCCTCAACCGAAAGATTGCCAAGGAACTCATATATGACGAGCGAAGCAAGCCAGCGGTAAGGCGAAAACTAAAGATACAGAAACATAAAGAGCAGCTTGGCAAATGTGCAGTATGCTCACTCGAACTTCCCGACAAGGGCGCGGTTCTTGATCGATATAGCGCGATAGACGGATACATCGCGCGCAACACTCGGCTAATCTGCGCCTCTTGTGACACCCTCATCCAAAGTGGGCGCAAGTATACTTAGAATGAAGCCGCCGGCAGTTGATCGATGCCTCACGCATACCCTCCCTTGCGTCCGCTGCAGGCCGCACCCCTGTCCATGGATGAAATCGCGTTCATCAAGGACACGGTCGCGCAAATCTACGGCTATGGTGCCGTAGTTCGAAATTTCGACCCTGACCCTGCTTGGTTGGAACTGCATGTGAAAACAGATAGGGCGTAGGCGTGGCCTATTATGATTGCCTCGGTGTATTGATGGCGCGGCTTAATCGTGAGCAGATCACCGTAGATGTGACCAGGCGTGGTAGACGCATACGCGGCAACGCGAAGATTGCTTACCGCCAAGGCATCAACCTTTAACTTCTGCCGCTCCGTTGATGAGAGCAATGGCAGTGCGGCACGCTGACCTCGCGGCCGACCCCAATGACCCGCTGCATCGCCGTCGTGTTCGCGCGAGACGGTAGCGGTCAAGCCGACGACGATCTGGAACTACCACGTCGAGCGCCACCTGATGCCTCGACGCAGGAGCAGTTCTCGGCGTTGCAGGCTAATCCGCTCAAAACGGAATCTGGTACTAGCCCAATAGCGAAAGCAGCCGCCGTCGAAATGTTTCAAGCAGGTCGAATGGGTGAAGCGAAAATAATCCCCTACTCGCGGACGGTGACAACTATAAATCATGCGCTCGCGGACAGGCCGTCGAAGTGTCGCCTTTTTCATAACAACAAGTCGGCCGCGCGCGATCATCGCCTAAGCGAATAGATGCGGCGCTTTTCTTTTCAGCACCTTCGCCTCCCGTTCTGAGACGGTGCACTCCGCCAACATCGCCCACGTGAGGCTGCCATCGGCCTCGGTTATCGGCATGGTCGTGTGACCTTCCGGCGGATGGATCTCTAACAAGACCCCATCCTCGTGGGCCTTGGCCCGGATCAGGCCGATGCTGTGATACATGGCGCTTTTGATCTTCATTCAAATCTCCCTTGTGCTCGCGTGCGCGGAAAATGTTATTGCCTGATAGCTTCGCAGACAGATCGAAACCGAAACCCAGCCGCTTTTATTAAGCTATCTCAAGTGTTTAAGTAGAGCCAAACGGTTTCGGTTTCGGATTTGGTAAAACGATTGGTATTTTGGATTTCACATCGTACCGAAACCGAAACCAATGCGAGCCAGCCTATCTCCTTGAGATAACTGTGAGGTTTCGGGTTTCGGTTTGAAGTCCGAAACACTCGCTCGCTGAGAAACTAAATCGGATCATCGGCCTCGATTTCCTCTTCGGCCTTGGCGGCGCAATAGCGCTTGTATGCCTCAGCCACAGGTGCACGTTCGTAACCCTTCCCTTTGTGCGCTTTGATTTGCTTCGGTTTTATGCCGAAGGGCGTTAACAACCGAGCGAGCCCGCTCTGTGTGAGCGGTTGCCCGCGTCGCCACGACGACCATGGACGGTCCTCCATCCCAGCCAGCTTTTCGACCAGATACGCGGAGGATAGGCTGGGCAATGCGCCAGCGTCGAAAAGGCCGTGAACGTCGCTCAGCGCCATAAGGGCGGCATCATTGTCATCGTGATCCCGCTCACGGTTGAGCGCCCGTGCGGCCTTGCGCGCCGCTTCACCAATCTCGACGCTCATGGCGTCGGCGATTGCGATAAGCAATCGCCAGCAATCCTGGGGGCGATCCCCGAGGTCGTCCGGCATCTCGGGATCTTCCGCGAGCCTATCGAGATTGTCAGCCGTCCACCGGGCGATTCGCGCGGCGAGCGATGAAAGATCTTGCTTTGAACGCCGGAGACGCTCGACTTTCTCGTCGGTGGGCAAACGTCGCCGCAGCGGTATGATGATCGATCGATCTTCGATGGTGCCATGGAGAGCTCCTATGCCAGCCATCGCGATCGCGCCCCAGACCGAGAAGGAGCGAGCCTCATGCTTGTCACCTACACACCGCGTCACGCACCCATCGGGTTCGTACCCTGCATTCAACAGACAACGCAGTTCTTCGTTGTCCTTGAGGAACGTGTCTGCCTCATCGATCAACAGCGTTGGTCGAAATTTTTCCATGACGCGAAAAAGAGCGGCTTGAGATATATGCTCCGTTCGCAGGGGACGAGGAACCAACGCCGCGATGGCTGTTAACAAGACGGTCTTGCCGCAGCCCTTTGTTGGTGCAGTGATATGAAGGCGCGGCGAATGCTCAGCCTTAGCAAGCGCATGGGCGTGGATCGCCCACAACGCTACGGCTAACGCATGATCATCCGCGGGAAAGACCACGTGTCGCTGTAGAAACTCTATGAGATCCTTGATCAGCTCAGGCCCATCAACCGCATCAGGATTTGGATGGATTTCCTTAAAGACAAGCGCGGTGCCTTGTTCGACATCCGACGGCCCGCTGGCCGCGCGTCTCTTCTCGACCTCTTTATCAAGAGTCCTAGACGAGACGCCGAGAGCCTTCGCGGCAAGTTTACGCTCGCGATCGTAGTCAACCCGTGAAAGCTTAGAGAGGCGGTCGAACTCCATCGCGTCCGCGTGGCTACGCGCCCATAACGGCTCGTTGTTCTCCGGCGTCCCTATGACATGGGCGATGAAGGCTTCGAAGCCGCGCTCCTCGATGAAGTCGCTTACGTCACCGTTTTCCGGCAGATCAGTGAACTCTATGATCTTGATGGTGGCGGCCACGCCGCGCAGGCCAGCGCGTACCTTAGCAGCGCCCCTGCGCCCGTTCTCATCATTGTCAACGACAATGACCACGTTCCGCCCGATGAAAAATCGGCCGAATGCATCGTTCCACCCAAGCGCGCCGTCGGAGCCGGTGGTTGCGATCAGGCCATGACTACGGAGGTTGTCAGCATCCTTCTCGCCTTCGCAAACGAATATGGAAGCCTCAGGTTGATCGGCCATCTCCTGACGAAGCTCAGGTAGTCGGTAGAGCATAGGCCCGTGATCCCCACGGCCGGCGCGCTCATGCCACTTGTCTTCTGGATTGAGCCGATCGGAGAAGGACAGCGGATTATACTGATAGAGTCGGTACGCTTTTGTGCCATCTGGATTTTTATATTTCTTTTTGTGATAGGTGGGGTGGTCGGAATCGTCACGATAATCATACGTCGCTGTGAGCTCGGCCTGCGGATGCACCGTTGGGCGATCTGGGTCGTATTCCCAGTTGGAGCCTCTATTCATGATATTCTTCCATTGCAAACTGATCAGAGGGGTTTGCAGCGGAGCAAGAAATCGCTTTTGCTATCGGTCCAGATGGCCGATAATGCAGATTAGATCTTGAGCGTTTCTGGCTTCGCTGCCCGCCCTGCCACTTCCCGGTGGCGGGGCTTTTCGTTCAGCGAGCCAAGGTTCGTCCGTTGGCGGCGCGCTCATGCTGCCAAGCGATCAACTCGTCCTCGAGCCATCCAATGGCGCGGCCGGACTCGTTCAGCTTGATCGGCTTGGGGAACTCGCCGTTGGCGGTCATGTCACGAAGCGCGGTGCGCTTCATGCCTGTGAGGCGTTCGACTTCCTCACGGCGCAGAACTCGAGTCAGTTGGGGCGCTTCGGCCATAGTCCATCTCCTAATCGAAGTTAGGAGACTTCGCTGGGACCTTGGGGAGAGTGGCGGCCCAACTCTGTGCTTTGATTTCGCGACAGTCTCGATCGAGAACGGTTGTAACCGCTCTCCACGTCTTTATGCCTGATTTGGCCTTGCTAGAAAAGCATTTTAAACGAGCTTTTCTTTTAAATGCGGTTCGCAGGTCTGATCGACGTAACGTTGTCCGAGGCAGGGACCCTATCGCAATAGATCGCCCACTCCGTCATCAACCGACGTCGTCGGTCCAGCAGATCGCCGCGCCTGTAGTGCGCCTCTACGCCCTTAACAACATGGGCCAGTGCCATCTCAACGATGTGGTTCTGGTAATTGGTGCGCTCAGCCGCCCAATCGCGGAACGTGGACCGGAAGCCATGAACGGTGACGTCGTCGCGATTCATGCGCTTCAATAGAGTGCCCATCGCCATGTTGGATATTGGCGCGCCTTTCCGACCGCCAATGAAGACGTGTGGGTTGCCGTCCTCTCGCGGACAGGCCCGCAATACTTCGAGCGCCCTGTCGCTCAGCGGCACGCGGTGCTCCCTCTTCATCTTCACGCGTCCAGCGGGCACGATCCAGGTCTTCTGCTCGAAGTCGATCTCATCCCATCGAGCGCCAGTGACCTCACCGGTGCGTGCTGCGGTCAAGATCGTGAACTCCAAAGCGCGCGCCGCCACACCCTCCCGCGCGCGCAACTGCGGAATGAAGATTGGCATCTCCGCCCATGGCAGCGCCGCAAACTTGCGAACCTGAGCGATCTTCGACGGTCGGATCAGTTCATGCTCCAGATTGCCCTTCCAAGCCGCAGGGTTATTTCCGCTCCGGTAGCCCCGGACAGCGGCCCAATCCAGCACCTTCTCAATGCGCTGCCGAACGCGGCTGGCCGTCTCTGTCTTACCTGCCCATATTGGCTCCAGCGCACGCAGCACGTCGCCGCGCTCGATGTCGGCGCAGGCCAGCTCGCCAATGAAGGGAAAGGCATAGGTCTCCAGCGTGGACAGAAATTGAGCCCGGTTCTTGGCGTTCTTCCAGCCATCAGCATGAATCTCAAAGTAGGCCCTCGCCGCCCGCTCGAAGGTTATCGTCCGTGCCTCGGCAGCGGCCCGTTCAGCCTTGCGTGCCCGTTTCTCGGCTAGAGGGTCGCGTCCCTCGGCTAAGGCCCGCCGGGCGTCGCGCGCCCGGTCACGAGCCTCCTCCAAGGTGAAGTCGAGCGCTGACCCGAGCCCCATGGAGAACTCCTTGCCGTCCCGCTCGTAGCGGAACAGCCAACTTTTGGTGCCGGTCTTGGTGACTTGCAGGTACAGCCCACGCCCATCGCTGTAGCGGCCTGGTTTCGCCGCCGTCCGGTGAAGACGCGTAGCGATCACAGATGACGGGTCGGTGACATCGACGACGATGGGGGGCTATTCTGAAGTTGCGAGTTTTGAGAGACGCAAGCTTATCCGGGGGGTTAGGTGGCGTGGACAACGCCGATCCTGATCGTTGCGGTCTGGCCTGCTGCCGGTTTCGCGGGCGCAGTCGCTGATACAGTCCGGTGCAGGCGCGCTTCAACGAGGCGGCGGCCTGGATGGAAGCGGAGCGCCGGCGCCGGGCTCGGCGATTGGATCGGCTGTAAGTCTGCTTGGACAAGGCACCTCCGGATACTATATGTGGGCACATTCCGGGACGGCTCGGTTCTCAAACGAAAGGGAGCCTTGTCATGGCCTGGGTTTGTCTTGTGGTTGCCGGCCTGCTTGAAATCGGCTGGGCCTATTCGATGAAGAGGTCGGAAGGCTTCTCGCTGCTCACGCCCACCATCCTGACAATCGTTTTGATGATCGCGAGCTTCAGCCTGCTGTCGGTTTCGATGCGCACGCTGCCGCTCGGCACGGCCTACACGATCTGGACGGGCATCGGGGCGGTTGGCGCGTTCTTGATTGGCATAGCGGTCCTGGGCGAGGCGGCGACACCGACGCGCTTGCTCGCCGGCGCGCTGATCGTCAGCGGCATCATGCTCATGAAGTTGTCCAGCAGCCCTTGAGGCCGGCCAGGATCATTTCATCGGTTCATTTCAAAACGGGAGAATCTCCGCTTCCCGCCGACCCTCGACATTCGACCGATAGCCGCCTCCGCGCCGAGCGGCATGGTCAACCGCTTCCGCGTAAGCCCGGTGGTCTGACAAGGTCCCAAACTGATTCCGAGAGCGGGTCAGCGGCAGGCGGCGGTTGCGACCCAGCCGCGAAAGGACAAGGCGGCATAGAACAGCGCAACATGCTTGAAGCCGGCCTCATCCAGCAGCGCCTCCTCCTGGGAGGGAGATAGCAACGGCAGGCGTTCAGCCATCGTCCTGCCGGAGGCCATTGCCTTTTCCAGATCCCGGTCGGCACGATCGCCGAAGGCGGCCGAGCGCGCCAGCCAGCGTTCGGCCTCGTCTTGGGGCGGCGCGTGATGGGCAACCACCAGCCTCGCTCCCGGCTTCAGGCGATTGCGAATCTCCAGCAATGTGCACAGCCGCTCGCTCCGATCGAGAAAATGCAGCGTGAGGAGACACGTCGCGCCATCGAACGGGCCGACCGACGCGTGATCGACGGTCCCCGCCACGAGGTCGATTCGATCCTGGAACGGCAAGACCGCTTGCCGCGCCAAGTCGAGCATGGCGGCCGAGGGATCGACGCCCTCGAAGCGCCAGCCCGGCCGTGCTTCGGCCATGGCTTTGAGTTCCAGCCCACCCCCGGCGCCGACAACGAGGATCCGAGCCGCCTCCGGCGCCTGTTCGGCAAGAAGCAGCGTCGCCATGCGATGCAGATCGGTCATCCCCGGCACCTTGCGCGGGGTATCGCCCGCGTAAGACGCGACGGCGACAGGGTCGGCGAAGGGCGAGTGTCGATCCTGCATCATGTCTACCCTTCAAGCGCCGGCGACCGATGGAGCGCCGGCGCGGCCATGACGCCAGCGGCACAGGCGAATGCCACGGCGTGGCTCATGCGCGTGAGGATCGGAGGATTATCATGTATCTTTAAAAGATACGAATGATGATACGCCATGTCAATGGTGCAGAATGCGTTTGCGGCCCACCCAGACGCGGCCAATGCGAAGGTTGCTCGATGAACAAGGACACCCGCCTCTCCGACGTGCTCCATGTCCTCGTGCACATGGCCCAGACGGACGAACCGCTCACCTCCGAGGTGTTGGCGCGGAGCATGGGCACCAATCCGGCCGTGTTCAGGCGCACCATGGCGGGCTTGCGCGAAGCGGGCCTGGTTCGCTCGGAAAAGGGCCATGGCGGCGGGTGGCGACTGACGCGCCCGCTGGGCCAGATCACGCTTCTGACCGTCTACGAGGCGCTCGGACGACCCAACCTCTTTGCCGTCGGCAATCGAAGCCGCAACCCTGACTGCCTGGTGGAGAAGAACGTCAACGCCGTCCTCGTGGACACCATGACTGAGGCGGCGGCGCTGTTTATCAAACGCTTCGGCGAGATCACGCTGGATCAGATTGTCCCGAGCCCGCCGGTGTCGCTCTCGGTGCATGCCAAGGCATGATGCCTATCGCCACCGCGAAGCGCGGGTCGGACGAACATCCGCCCCGTGGCAACGCCAAGAACGTCCCCCATGCCGTACGACGAATGCTCAAATGGCCCGGTGGCTGCAACCGCATGATTCAGCCCGGCAAGGTGACGATGATCGCGCCCCGATCGGTCGCGACAATGGTGTGCTCATATTGCACGACCGGCGCATGGGGTTCGCTGTAGAGCGTCCAACCGTCATCGCCCTCGGTCGCCCATACGCCTCCCATCGACAGAAACGGCTCGACGGTCAGAACGAGTCCCTTGTTGATGCGACGCCTCTCGTCAGGCGTGGCCCAGGTCGCAACCTCCTCGGGATATTCATGGAGCGACCGGCCGACGCCATGGCTGGCGAGATTGCGAATCAAGGTATAGCCCCGGCCCGAGGCGAACCGCTCGATGGCCTTTCCAATACCTGCCAGCGGCTTGTCACTGCCGACCTGCGCAATCCCGATCTGCATGGCGCGCTTGCCATCGCGGCAAAGGCGATCCAGCGAAGGCTTCACGGACGCGACACGATAGGTCGCCCCCGTGTCCGCGAAGTAGCCGTTCTTCGAAGCCGACACGTCGATGTTGACCAGATCGCCCGGCATGATCGCCCTGTCACCGGGAATACCGTGTGCGATCTCCTCATTCACGCTGATACAGGTCGCACCCGGAAAACCGTAAACGGATTGCGGCGCGGACAAGGCCCCGTCACGCTCCAGCAATGCGCGGCCGATTTCATCCAGCTCGCGGGTCGTCATGCCGGGCTCCATCGCCCTGGCCATCGCCTGCATGGTGCTGGCGACGATCCGGCCGATGGCCTTCATCCCGTCCAGTTCGTCTTGCCTTGTGATCGTCATTCGTCAGCCCTAGCTGGTGATCGTTCGCATCAATGTCGCCGCATTGATCTGAAATGCCACGATCGTCTGCGCAGCGTTGATGATCGTCAGCAGCAGAAACTCCGTGTTGTTGAACATCTGGAGCGCCGGCACGGACGCGGCAGCCAACGCGAAGAGAACGATCTGCAAGACCGCAACCGCTCCCATCAACAGCACCTCGTTGATGTTGTTGATCCCAGGCTGCGCGACCTTGATCTGCTCCGCCATCGCGACGACGGCCGCGGTCGCCATCAACACCTCGACCCACGCCAGCCGATAGGTGCCGATGTTGAAAAACGTCTCCCTCGGATCGGGAAAGAAAA
>Ga0182741_1006287_pt1 | contig 10474 bp, 14 predicted proteins | sample eDN5th37CBELigOP_FD_128874 | JGI IMG/M metagenome (GOLD analysis project Ga0182741, IMG submission 128874) | Enriched Organic Plus compost microbial communities from Emeryville, California, USA - eDNA 5th pass 37_C BE-Lig OP (version 2) (version 2) ...
GCCGAGATCGTCGGCCTGCTCAAGACCGGCTCGGCCTACTATGCCCCCGCCACCAGCGCCATCCAGATGGCCGAGAGCTACCTCAAGGATCAGAAGCGCGTCCTGCCCTGCGCCATCCATGTCGATGGGCCCTATGGCATCAAGGACCTCTATGTCGGCCTGCCCTGCGTCATCGGCGGGAAGGGCGTGGAGCGCGTGGTCGAGCTGGAGCTCACCGAAGCCGAGAAGGCGGCGCTCGCCAAGTCGGCCGACGCGGTGAAGGGCCTGATCGCCGCCTGCAAGACGCTGGAACCGAAGCTGGCTTGATCTTGCCGTTTTTCTGCGGCGTTGTAGCGGCATGAGCCGCAGGACATGCGCAGGCCTGGCCGTCGCGCTGGCGCTTCTCGCCTGGGAAGCGCCAGCCTTGGCGCAGGCCCGCGCCACCCTCATCATCACGGTGCAGGGCGTGATCCCGCCCGGCGGGATTTTGCGGCTGGGCGTCTATGATCGCGCCGGCTATGAAACGGACAAGGAAACAGCCTTCGCCGATGTGCCCGCCACGCCCGGGACCACGGTGGTGACGCTGCGCGATATTCCGCCGGGCGAATATGGCGTGATGGTCTATCAGGACGTGAACAGCAACGACAGGGTGGACAGCAATTTCCTGGGCATCCCGCGCGAGCCTTACGGCTTCTCGCGCAACGCCCGCCCGTTCCTCTCCAAGCCCGGCTTCGACGAGGTGAAGTTCACCCTGCATGCGGGCGAGAACCGCCAGACCCTGCGGCTGCAGAACACCGGCGGGAATTGATCGGCCGCGCGCGCCGATGGACCGGATCCTGCTGCGTCCGGGCAAAAGCCTGCCGCTGCTGTTGCCGCCCGGGCGCTACGACCTTTCGGTCTGGACCGAGAAAGAGGGCTGGTCCCAAATCCAGCCCCTGGTTGCCGCCGCCAACTGAGATTTGGGCTGCCATGCGCCTTGGGCGCTTGACGCCCTGCGGGGCTTGGCGCTTCTAGCGGGCCGTGAGCGACTCTCCCCCCATCGCCTACCGCGCCCGCGACGTGCATCACTTCGTGGGGTCGCGCTTCCTCTCCACCTGCGCCATGCAGGTGCAGTCGGTGGCGATCGGCTGGCAGGTCTATGACATGGAGAAGACCGCCCTTTCGCTGGGGCTGGTCGGCCTCTGCCAGTTCCTGCCCATGTTCCTGCTCACCCTGCCCGCGGGCGACATCTCCGACCGCTATGACCAGCGCCGGGTCTATGCCTGGGCGGCGCGGCTGCAATCCTTCTGCAGCCTGCTCTTCGTGGCGCTCACCCTGTTCCAGGTGCGCGAGGTCTGGGCCTTTTACGGCGTGCTGGTGCTGTTCGGCGCGGCGCGCGGCTTCGCCGCCCCTTCCGGCTCCTCGCTGCTGCCCTTCCTGGTGCCGCCGGAAAAGCTGCCCCAGGCGCTGGCCTACAATTCCTCGGTCTTCACCACCGCGGTGATCGCCGGGCCCGCGCTGGGCGGCTTTCTCTATGCCACGGGCGAACCGGCGCTGGTCTATGGCCTGTGCTTCCTGGGCTTCCAGGCGGCGGCCTCCATCGTGGCCCGGCTCAAGGGCCGCCGCTTCACGCCGGAGCGCAGCCTGGCCAGCCGCGGCGAACGCGTCGCCGAGGGCATCCGCTTCGTCAAGGAGCGGCCCATCGTGCTGGGGGCGATCAGCCTCGATCTCTTCGCCGTGCTGCTGGGCGGGGTGACGGCGCTGCTGCCCATCTTCGCCGCCGACATATTGCATGTGGGACCGGTGGGGCTGGGCTTCCTGCGCAGCGCCCCTGCCGTGGGCGCCTGCCTCACCGCGCTCTATCTGGCGCGCTGGCCGCTCAAGCGGAAGATCGGTCCCATCCTCTTCGCCTCGGTGGCGGGCTTTGGCCTGGCGACCATCATCTTCGGATTCTCCACCTCCTTCCCGCTGTCGCTCTTCTGCCTCTTCGTGCTGGGCGCGACCGACATGGTGAGCGTCAATGTGCGCGGGAGCCTGGTGCAGCTTGCCACGCCCGATTCCATGCGCGGCCGCGTCAGCGCCGTCTCGATGCTTTTCATCGGCGCCTCCAACGAGTTGGGCGAGTTCGAATCCGGCGTCACCGCCGCCCTGTTCGGCACCGTCCCCGCCGTGGTGATCGGCGGCGTCGGCACGCTCCTGGTGGTGGGGGCCTGGATGAAGCTGTTCCCGGCGCTGGCGCGGGTCAACAGCTTCGAGGATGTGCGCAGGCTGGCCTAGAAAGCCGCTTAGAAATCATACTGGAAATGCACCAGCCCGCCGCCGCGCGCCGGGCTGAAGCCGGCGCGGATGCCGCGCGCGCGCAGGCGCGGCGTCAGCAGCGCGGCAAAGCCGATGGCGATGGCCTGGCTGGCCGCCACATCGTGCCAGCGATGCTTGTCGGCATCGACGCGGCTGAAGGCGACGAAGCCGGTGGCCAGCGTCGCGGGCAGGCCATATTCCCAGCCATAGCGCGCCCACAGATAGCTGGAGCCCGACGCCGCCAAGGCCGTGGTGTCGGAGGGGAAGGCCTGGAAGTCGCTGCCGTCGGGGCGGCGCTCGCGCACCACCTGTTTCAGGGCATAGGCCGTGCCCAGCGTCGCCACCGTGTCCAGGCCCAGATAGGCCAGGCCCCGCCAGTCGCTCTTGTAGGTGGTGATGCCCGCCGCGATCACCGGCAGGGCGATGGCGACCTGGGTGCCGATGCTCTCGGTGCCCGCGCGGGCGGGCAGCGCCGGAATCAGAAGCAGCGAGGCGAGGAACAGAAGCCGGCGCATGGTGCGAACCTTTTGTGACGGTTCGTTCTAAGCACCTTGCGCGGAAAAGAAAATGTGAGAGCGCCCTGCCGCCTCAGGCGCGGATATAGACGTCCACCCGGTCGGCCGGGCCCGAATCGTCGGCCCCGCCCTGGGCATGGACATTGATGCGGGTGGAGGAGACCCCGGCATCGATCAGGATCTGGCGGATGGCCAGGGCCCGGCGCAGGGTCAGGCGGCGGGCGTCGGAGCTGCGGTCGCCCTTGGCGCCGCCATAGGCCATCAGCTCGACGCGCGACTGGGGCCGGGTGAGGGCGCCGTTGAGCTGCCCCGCCAGCAGGCGGATGGCGTCCAGCGAGCTTTCGGACGGCTCGCCCGCATCCTTGGCGAACAGGATCACGCCCTGCTTGGCCAGGCCCGCGGTGCTGGCGACGCCGCCCGTGTCTTCCTGCGGCGGCTTGGCCTCCGGCTTGGGCGGCGGGGCCATGGAGATGGTGGGCAGGGTCCCCAGCACGCTGCTGCTGCTGGAAGAAGTGGTGGCCGGGGCCGCTGGGGGCTTGGCCGTGGCGGCGGGCGGCGGCGGCGGGGCGCTGGCGACGCGGGGCGGCGGCGGGGGTGCGGGCTTGGGCGCGGGCGCCGGGGCGGCGCTGGCGACACGCGGCGCGGCAGGGGCGCGCGCGGCGGCCCCGCCGCCGCGGATGGCGGGAGCCTCGGCGGGATGGAGCAGGGGCGGCACCAGTCTCAGATACTGGCCGCCCGGATAGAGCAGAAGGTCGCGGCCGCCGGGCGGAATGGGATTGACCTGCACCTCCAGGCCGGTGCTGACCGCCTGGGCCGAGGCAGGCGTCAGGGTCAGCATGGCGGCAAGGGCCATGCCCGGCAGAAGGGCAAGAGACGGAAAGCGCATGAAAACAGCCCGGCCAAACGACGGGCGACCATAGCCCGGGGGCGGGTTCACCTCAACGGCGCGGGTGGGGTCAGGCAGCGTCCCTGCCCGCCGCCTTGAGGAGCTTGAGCAGTTGCGGATGCAGATGCTCGTTGGCGCAGACCACCGCATCGCCCTTCAGCCCGTCGGTGCGGCCCTCAAAGTCGCTGACGATGCCGCCCGCCTCGCGCACCAGCACGATGCCGGCCGCCGTGTCCCACAGGTTGATGCCATGCTCCCAGAAGCCGTCCACGCGGCCCGCCGCCGTCCAGGCCAGGTCCAGCGACGCCGAGCCGAAGCGGCGGATGCCGCCCGACACGGCCATGATCGCCCCGGCCTCGGCCAGGGCGCGCGCCTGACCGGGACGGGTGAGGAAGGGCAGGCCCGTGGCGAAGATGCAGGGCGCCAGCTCCTTGCGCGCGGCGACGCGCAGGCGGCGGGTGTTGAGGAAGGCGCCGGAGCCTTTCTCGCCATGGAACATCTCGTCGGTGACGGGATTGTAGATCATCCCCGCCACCAACTGCCCCTCGCGCTCCAGCGCGATGGAGATGGCGAATTGCGGGATGCCGTGCATGAAGTTGCTGGTGCCGTCGATGGGGTCGATGATGAAGCGGTGGGTCCGGTCCTTGCCCTCGATGACGCCGCCTTCCTCGCCCAGGAAGCCATAGCCGGGACGGGCCTTGGAGAGTTCCTCGATCAGGATGCGCTCGGTGCGCTTGTCGGCATGGGTGACGAAGTCGCCCGGCGTCTTCTGCGAGATCTGGAGATTCTCCAATTCGCCGAAATCGCGCACCAGCGGGCGCGCCGCCTTGCGGGCGGCGGCCATGATCACATTCATGACGGGGGAGATGTAAGCGGCCATCGCTAGTCGGCCCGGCGCAGATAGGAGCCGTCCTCGGTGGCGACGACGATCTTCTCACCCGCCGCGATGAAGGGCGGCACCTGGATCCTCATGCCGTTCTCCAAGACCGCGCCCTTGTAGGAGGGGGCGGCGGTGCCGCCTTTCAGCACCGGATCGGCCTCGGCGACGGTCAGCACCACATTCAGCGGCAGCTTGATGCCGATGGGCTTGCCTTCGTAAAGCTGCACCAGGGTCTTCATCCCGTCCTGCAGGAAGCGCGCCTGGTCCTCGCCGACGAACTCCAGCGGCAGCTCGATCTGCTCATAGGAATCCATGTCCATGAAGGTGAGCATGTCGCCCGCGGCATAGAGGAACTGGAAGTCCTTCTTGTCCAGATACGCCTCGTCCACCGCCTCGTCGGAGCGGAAGCGCTGGTTGAGCTTGGTGCCGGTGGTGACGTTCTTGAGCTCGACCTGGTTGTAGGCACCGCCCTTGCCGGGCTTGACCTTCTGGGTCTTGACCGCGATCCACAACCCGCCCTCGAAATTGATCAGCGTGCCGGGGCTGATGTCGTTGCCGGTGATCTTGGCCATGAGGACGCCTTGCTGCTGGAGCCCGCCGCATGCCGTGCGGCGGACGGGAGAATGGTCGCGGATTCAAAGAGCGCGGGGTCTTACCAGCCCGCCTGCGGGAAGGCCAGTGGGCGAGGGGGCCGCGTGATCCCATACCCGGATTGGGCAGGAAATGTGCGAAACCGTACCAAAATTGCTGCACAATAACACCAGAAACATGGGGTATTTTGCCGCTCCCGGCATTTTGCCATGCAACCGCCCTCGGACTGTCCTAAGCGGGGTGTCGTCATCCTGTAAAACTTCGCCCCGCGGGCCTTCATGAACCCACGCCTTCTGCTCCTGCCAGCCGCCCTTCTGTCGCTGTCGGCCTGTTCCTCGCTCAGCGGCTTCTTCTCGTATGAGGAGGAGCCGCCGCCCCCGCCGGTCCAGGCCGCCGCCGCTCCGGCCGCGGCGCCCGCGCCCGACGATGCCTGGTGCCAGCGGGTCGCCGCCAGCGACCGCGCCCGCGCCCAGGCCTCGGGCTTCGATGCCGCCACGCTCGACCGCATGACGCTGGCCAGCTACCGGCAGTGCCGGACCCTGGCGCCGGGCAACTAGAAAAGCGCGTTGAAGGCGCGCACCGCGGCCTGCGGGCCGTCCGGGTGCTCCCAGACGCCCGCCGCCACGGCCAGGAAATCGGCCCCCGCTTCGACCAGCGCGGGCGCGTTGGCGACGGTGATGCCGCCGATGGCGACGCAGGGCACCACCATCAATTCGCTCCACCAGCGCAGAATGTCGATATCGGCGCGCGTCTTGGGCGCTTTCGTCCGGGTGGGGAAGAAGGCGCCGAAGGCGACATAGTCGGCGCCCGCCTCCGCCGCCTCCATGGCGAGGTGGCGGCTGTCATGGCAGGTGACGCCGACAATGCCGTCCGGCAGCGCCTTGCGGGCCTCGGCATAGGACGCGTCCTCCTGGCCGATATGGACGCCGTCGCAGCCCAGCTCGGCGGCAAGGTCGGGCCGGTCGTTGAGGAGGAAGGCCGTGCCATGGGCCTGCACGATGGGCCTCAAGGCGTCGGCGGCCCGCCGTATCTCGTCATCGCTGACATTCTTCAGGCGCAACTGAAAACTGGCGACATCGCCGCCCTTGAGCGCCTCTTTCAGCACGCCCGCGAAATCGGCAGGCGCGATGCGCGGCGGGGAAATCAGGTACAGACGGCAATCTGTCATGGCTTCTGAGACAATATCCCAAAAAAGAAAGGGCGGAGAGATGCTCCGCCCTTTCTCTATCGCGTAAGCGGCCGATCAGGCCGCCTTGTCTTCCGACTTGTTCCACTTGCCGAGCGCGGCATTGAAGTTCATCAGCGCGCGATGGGCGAAGGCGGCCTTGCCGGCTTCGACATTCTCCGGCTTGCCGCTCCAGGCCTTTTGCGGCGCCGCCTGCAGGGCGCGGCCATAGGAGAAGGTCAGGGGCCAGGGATTGCCGCCGATCTTGTTCATCGCGTCCAGATGCGCGGTGGAATCGAGGTCCGACTGGCCGCCCGACAGGAAGGCGATGCCCGGCACCGCCGACGGCGTGGTGCGGCGAAGCACGCGCAGCGTGCGCTCGGCCACTTCGGCGACGCCCGCCTGCTTGGCGCTCTTCTTGCCCGCCACGATCATGTTGGGCTTGAGGATGATGCCTTCCAGCTCCACCCGCGCCAGGAAGAGCTGGTGGAAGAACTCATGATGCACGAAGGTGGTGACTTCCTCGCAGCGCGCCGCGTCATGGTCGCCGTCCATCAACACTTCCGGCTCGATGATCGGCACGATGCCCGCTTCCTGCGCCAGCGCCGCATAGCGCGCCATCGCCTGGGCGTTGGCATGGACGGCACCATAGGTGGGGATGCCCGCGGCGATGTCGATCACCGCGCGCCACTTGGCGAAGCGGGCGCCCAGCTTGTGGTACTCGGCGAAGCGCTCGCGCAGCCCGTCCAGCCCTTGCGTGATCAATTCGCCCGGAAAGCCCGCCAGCGGCGTGGTGCCGGTGTCCACCTTGATGCCGGGGACCGCGCCCGCGTCCTGGATCAGCTTGACCAGGGGGGTGCCATCCTTGGCCTTCTGGCGGATGGTCTCGTCATAGAGGATCACGCCCGAGATATGGTTCTTCATCGCCACTTCGGTGCGGAACAGGAACTCGCGGTAATCGCGGCGGTTCTCCTCGGTGTTCGGCGTGTTGATGGCGTCGAAGCGCTTGCCGATGGTGCTGTTGGATTCGTCGGCGGCCAGCAGGCCCTTGCCGGGCTCCACCATCTTGCGCGCGATCTTGTTCAATTCGTCCAGATTCATGAAATTCTCCCTTACGCCTTGAGCGCTTCCACGCCGGGCAGCTCTTTTCCTTCCAGCCATTCCAGGAACGCCCCGCCCGCCGTCGAGACGTAGGAGAAATCGTTTTCAACCCCGGAATGGGCCAGGGCCGCGACCGTATCCCCCCCGCCCGCGACAGACAACAAATTCCCGGCCCTTGTGGCTGCGGCAACCGCCCGCGCCGCCGCCACCGTTCCGGCGTCGAAGGGGGGGATTTCGAAGGCCCCGAAGGGCCCGTTCCAGACCAGGGTCCGGGTGGCGGCCAGCCGGTTCTGGAAGGCGGCGATGGTCTTGGGGCCCACATCCAGGGCCATCTCGTCGGCCCCGATCTCTCCCGCCGGGACGGTCCGGTGGGCGGCCCCGGCCTTGAATTCCTTCGCCACCACCAGGTCCACGGGCAGCAGGACCGCCGCCCCGGCCTCGTTGGCCATGTGGATCACTCGCCGGGCGGTGTCCAGCAGGTCGGGCTCGTGCAGGGACTTGCCCACCGCGACGCCCTCGGCCGCCAGGAAGGTGTTGGCCATGGCCCCGCCGATCACCAGCGTCTCGACCTTGGCCACCAGGTTCTGGAGGAGGTCGAGCTTGGTGGAGACCTTGGCCCCGCCCACCACCGCCATCACCGGGCGGTCGGGATTGGCCAGGGCCTTGGAGAGATGCTCCAGCTCCGCCTGCATGGCCCGCCCCGCCACCGCGGGCAGGAGCCGCGCCACGCCCTCGGTGCTGGCATGGGCGCGGTGGGCGGCGGAAAAGGCGTCATTGACGAAAAGATCGCCCAGCGCCGCCAGCTTCCTGGCGAAGCCTTCGTCGTTCTTCTCTTCTTCCGGGTAGAAGCGGGTGTTCTCCAGCAGCAGCACCTCGCCGTCCTTGAGCGCCTTCACCGCCTTCTGTGCTTCCTCGCCCACCGTGTCGGGGACGAAGGCCACGCTGAGGTCCAGCGTGTTCTCCAAAGGCTGCACCAGCGCCTTGAGCGACATGGAGGGCACCACCTTGCCCTTGGGCCGGTCGAAATGGCTTAGCACGATCACCCGCGCGCCCTTTTCCGCCAGCTCGCGGATGGTGGGGGCCTGGCGCTCGATGCGGGTGGCGTCGGTGACGGCGCCATCGTGCATCGGCACATTGAGGTCGGCGCGCACCAGGACGCGCCGGCCCTTCACATTCACGCCGTCAAGAGTGCGATATTTGCTCATCTGGCCATCCCGAAGAGTGACGCCGCCATCCACGCGGCAGCGAAGATGATGAAATTGATGCCCGCATTGCGCGCGATCAACTTGATGTTGGGGCCCAGCATCAGGCGCGCATAGCGGCTGTCTGCCACGCCCATGGCGATCTGGTGCTTCTGGATCGCCGCCGTGGCGCTGAAGGCGAAGCTCGCCCACACCGCGACCGGCACCAGGAGCCAGAGCGGCGTGTGCAGCCACCCGAACAGCAGGCTGCCCGCCCAGTTGGCCCAGATCAGCGCCAACTGGAGGGTGCGCATCAGAGCAGCTTGCCCATCGCCGCGGCGGTGTCCGCCATGCGGTTGGAGAAGCCCCATTCATTGTCGTACCAGCTCATGACGCTGACGAAATTGCCTTCCATCACCTTGGTCTGGTCGAGCGCGAAGCTGGAGGAGGCCGGGCTGTGGTTGAAGTCCGACGAGACCAGCTTGTCGTTCACCACTTCCAGGATGCCCTTGAGGCTGCCCAGCGCCGCCGCCTTGATGGCGTCATTGATCTCCTGCACCGAGGTGGCGCGCCTGGCGACGAATTTCAGGTCCACCAGCGAGACGTTCGGCGTGGGCACGCGCACCGAGATGCCGTCCAGCCGCCCCTTGAGCTCCGGCAGCACCAGGCCCACCGCCTTGGCGGCGCCGGTGGAGGTGGGGATCATGGACAGCGCGGCGGCGCGGGCGCGGTAGAGGTCCTTGTGCATCGTGTCCAGCGTGGGCTGGTCGCCGGTATAGGAATGGATGGTGGTCATCATGCCCTTCTCGATGCCCACCGCCTCGTGCAGCACCTTGGCGACCGGCGCCAGGCAGTTGGTGGTGCAGGAGGCGTTGGAGACGATCACGTCCTCCCTGGTCAGCGTGTCGTGGTTGACGCCATAGACGATGGTGCGGTCGGAGCCGTCGCAGGGCGCGCTGACCAGGACGCGCTTGGCCCCGGCCTGCAGATGCGCCGACGCCTTGTCCTTCGAGGTGAAGATGCCGGTGCATTCCAGGGCGATGTCCACGCCCAGATCCTTGTGCGGCAGCTCGGCGGGGTTCTTGATCGCCGTCACCTTCATGCGGTGGCCCGCGGCCACCAGGATGTCGCCTTCGACCGTCACGGTGGCGGGGAAGCGGCCATGGACGCTGTCATAGCGCAGCAGATGGGCGTTGGTCTCGACCGGGCCCAGATCGTTGATCGCCACCACCTCGATGTCGCGGCGCCCCGATTCCACGATCGCCCGCAGCACCAGGCGGCCGATGCGGCCGAAACCGTTGATTGCAACCCGCAGCGCCATGCCTGATCTCCTTGTCATGGCCCGCCGGCCCCGAAGGGCGCGCAGGCCATCCCGTTGTTTGCCGGAAAATTCCGGCAGGGAACTAAGAGGGGGGCTCGGGCGCCGTCAAGGCCGATTCGACGCAGCTTTGGTTGCCCTCTTGCGCATAGGCGCCTAAGCTTCTGCGGAATCAGCGGAGATGCCCCCGATGAGCCGACTGGAACTGGCTTCGGACCGCCTGAAACAAGCCCTGGATGCCCTGGACGGCAAGCTGGCCGCGGGCGCGGCGGCCTCCGCCGACGCCGCCCGGCTCGCGGTTCGCGTAGCGGAACTGGAAGCCGAGCGCGAGCGGCTGCTGGCGCAGGTGGCGGCGCTGGAGGAGGAGAATGCGGCCCTTTCCGGCGTCACCGAGGAAGTGGAAGAGCGGCTGGACGGCGCCATCGGCGAAATCCGCGCCGCGCTGGCGCGGGTATAGGAGCGCCGGCCCCGCGAAGTGTGAAGCGGTTCGCGTCAGGCCGCGCGACCAAATATAGGGAGCGCCGGCCCCGCGAAGTGTGAAGCGGTTCGCGTCAGGCCGCGCGACCAAATATAGGGAGCGC
>Ga0182741_1006288_pt1 | contig 10471 bp, 8 predicted proteins | sample eDN5th37CBELigOP_FD_128874 | JGI IMG/M metagenome (GOLD analysis project Ga0182741, IMG submission 128874) | Enriched Organic Plus compost microbial communities from Emeryville, California, USA - eDNA 5th pass 37_C BE-Lig OP (version 2) (version 2) ...
CACCGTTTTCCACATCAGGCCGAAGTGCCGCAGCTGCACGAAGCGGGTCCGCAACGTGAAGTAGAGCCCCACCCCGACCAGCACGTAGATGAGCACGTAGCTGTACAGGAAGTCGCTGATGGTGCCGATCAGTTCGCTCATGACGGCTTGCTCGGCCTCTCGGCGGTTTGCATGGTGGCGGCGTCATGCGGTCCGGCGTGTCGTTGCGAACAGCCGGCGATCGCGTGGTATCCGGATGCGGGTCGAGTAGAGGCGGGGGATTGGCCGGCCGGTGCGCCCGGCACCGAGGCGCGGCGGCGGAATGCACGATGGCCACGGAGGCGGACGAGGCTCAGCGGCATGGGCGCTCCTGGACGGCAGCATCGCGAGGCGTGGTACGAATCGCTATGTGGTGGCGGCCGCGCGTTTCGACTAGGGATGCGGCGGCGGTGATTCAAGGCGCGGAATCCGCGCGTCCTTCCCTGTGAAGGCGGCGCCATAGGCATCACCTGCATGCCGGTCGAGTAAAGGGGAAGGCATGGTGCGCGCGGCGGGCAAAGCGATCAGGTCGGCGGGGCGGGAAGCGGTGGAATGCGATGCCGCGTCAATAACTCGATTCCCGAAAGCACGTTTACGTAGCAATGGCTAGATGAATATCTTGCGGAAATCCCGCGCGGGCGAGTACATGGCCGCTCGCCCGCGCGGGAATGGCCGACCGGATCGGTTCGGCCTCAAGGCAGCGCCCTAAGGCAGTTCTCGAAGTCGATCGCCGTGCTGCCGTCGGGGGGAATACTTACAAAGCTACTGCCCAAGATGAGGTTGCCGGATGTGCATAGGCGCTCGCCGTCCAGCAACACCGCGTAGGCATTGTCGACCACGCTTTCATCCTGAAAGTAAACGACCTTCATCGTTACCCGCAGCTGACGTCCGGTCAGCCCTTCCTCCACCGTTACCGCCCCCAAGTCCCGATAGGTCAGGGACATAGCCTGCGGCTGGTCCTGGTCCAGCGCTTCCGGGTCGGTCAGGCATGAGGAGTCGCGATACAGAAAGTGCTGCACTTCGATGGTGCCGGCGGCGGTGAATTGGTACTGGCCTTTGACCCATATATCCAGCGGTTCGCCATCGATGCTGCTCACCCGCTGGCACTGCTCCGTCACCCAGGTGCCGACCAGCGGCGAGGTCTCGACGGTTTGCGGTTCATCGGCGCCGTTTCCACCGCCGCAGGCGGTGAGGAGGGCTGCGCATGTGGCCGCGAATGCAACGGTAGGCAGGGGAAACCGAAACATGAGATGGCATCTCCAGTAAGGGTGCGTGGTGCGCACCGTGTTGTTGTTCTATCGACTAGCGCACCGTTCGCGTCCGAGCACCGGCCACGCATTCCACGAGCGGAAATTCCCTTGCGAGGCCCCCTATTGCGGAAGCCTCGCTTCCCGGCGGAATCGGCGATTGTATTGGAGAGCCATCGAGAAAACGAAGATCGCCTGGCGATCGTGCGCTGGATTTCGGCGCGAAACGGTTGCCGCGAACCTGCCCGCGCTGCCGTCGGCGCAGGGGTTAGGCATGCGACGAAGGTCTGAGCCGGTGGTTCATCAGCACGTATTGTTCTTCGGCCGCGTTTCGTCGACGCTGTGGCACCGGCCCCGCCCAAGCAACGAGAACGAGCATGCAAAGCGACACCGCAACCGCCAAGGCGCACGGCGCAGCCGAACGCTACCGGGTGATCTTCGCCGGCATTTCGGCGTTGATCCTGTCAGTCGGCCTGGCGCGCTTCGCCTACACGCCGCTGCTACCGGTCATGCGCCAGGAGGCGGGGTTGTCGCTGCTGGCCGGCGGCTGGCTGGCGACGCTGAACTACGTCGGTTACATTACCGGCCTGCTGGTGGCGTCGTGGGTCGGCGGCCTGCGGCTGAAGTTCACCATCTATCGGGCCAGCCTGGTCATCGCGGTGGCCAGCACGGTGGCCATGGGCATGACCGAGAACCTGTATCTGTGGGCGCTGCTGCGCTACGTGTCCGGGTTCTCCAGCATCGCCGGCCTGGTGTTGGCGTCGGGGCTGATTCTCGACTGGCTCAACCGGCAGGGCCACCGCCCGGAGCTGGGCTTGCACTTCTCTGGCCTCGGCTTCGGCATCGCGGTGTCGGCCGTCGCCGTCGCCGCCATGGCCGGCCTGCCGTGGAATTGGCAGTGGATAGGCCTGGGGCTGCTCGGCCTCGCGTTCTTCATTCCGGCGTGGTGGTGGCTGCCGCGGCCGGCGGGCGAACACCCCAAGGCGAGCGGCGCGGCCGCGGTGCCGTCCCGGCGCTGGCTCAACCTGATGGTGGCGGCCTATTTCTGCGCCGGGTTCGGCTATGTGATCAGCGCCACCTTCATCGTCGACATTCTGGAGGCGCTGCCGCTGCTCGCCGGCAAGGGCGGTTGGATCTGGCTGGTGGTGGGCGCCGCCGCCATCCCATCGACGTTCGCCTGGGATCGCGTCGCGGCCGCGGCCGGGCAGATTCCGGCGCTGCTTCTCGCCTACGCAATGCAGATCGCCTCGATCGTGCTGCCGCTCGTCACCGACAGCGCCGCGCTCAATCTGCTCAGCGCGGCGCTGTGGGGCGCGACCGCGGTCGGCATCGTCAGCCTGTCGCTGTCGATCGTCGGCCGCCGCTATCCGGCCAACCCGGCGCAAGCCATGGCGCGTCTTACCTTGAGCTATGGCATCGCGCAGATCGTCGCGCCGGCGCTGGCCGGCTACATCGCGTCCTTCACCGGCAGCTATCGCAGCTCGCTGCTGCTGGCCGCGGTGGCGATGGCCGGGGGGATGGTGCTGTTGGTCGTGCTTGGGAGGAACAAGGCGGAATAGTGGCGCGTTTCGGTAGCGCTATGTGCATTCAGCCCGTGGCCTGAGGAGCGTGCGGCGCGACCAGGTAATCAGCTATTTCTAGCGCGCGGAGAACAAAGGCATTCGTGGCGCAGTCGCTCCCACAGAAGAGCAGGAAACATTCTTCCTTCTTCCTTTGTGGGAGCGGCTGCGCCGCGAATGCCTTTCGATCTTCCTCCGCTATCAGAGCCGGTCGAGAACCTCGCGCCGTTTCGCTTCGTATTCCTCGTCGCTGATGAGTTGCTCGTCACGCAGCCATTTCAGCTGCCGCAGCTTGGATTCGGGATCGTCCGCCGTGGTCGTGTCGATGTGGTGAGTGACCGCGGCAGCGGCCGGCCGGGGGCGATAGCGGACGTTGGCCAGCAGTTCCTTGATCAGCGGGCCGATCTTCTCCTCGGTGGTGCCGAACTTGTCGGGCCGGCCGCCGCCGGAGCGCGCGTCGTATTCGACCCGGCCGATCATGTCCTTGCCGCCGTACAGGCGCAGTTCGGCGTACCACAGGAACATGGCCAGATCCCAGCGCCATTGCGCCGTGTAGTCCATCGTGTGTTGGCAACGGGCCGGCGGCGACAACTCGTAAACCGAGGTCGGGACGCCGTGCGCCTCGATCTGGCGCTGAACGGCGGGCAGAAATCCGTCCATCATCACCGTGTTGTTACGCTTTACGCAGATCTCGGCAATTTCCTGCGCCGGTACCGGGGTAACGGTTTGCTTGATGGAGCAGCCGGCAATCGGCAATAGGGCGAGGGCGGCGATCAGAATGCGCATTAGATTTCCGGCAAGGTCTTATTGTTGGCGCCACAAGCTTGCCACGGGCAACGCGTGCCGGCCAGGGCTGCCCTAGTGACCAAAAGCGCGAACGGATTCGTTCGCCGTTACCGCACCTAGCCTGCCCCGCCAACGCATAGATGGACCCATGGCAGCGGAACGCCATGATCGCGGCGGATAAGGCGTGCCGTGTGGCCGCCGCCCGCTTGGCGCTCTCGTCCTGCACCGTCACGTTGAGCTTGTTGATCAACATCATCGGCGCCCGCACGTCGTCCTCGGTGAGGAAATCGACGCTCGTTGTCCAGTTCGGCCGCGGCGCGGGTCCTATCGGTCAGTCCATAAACTGAAGAAAAACAATGGGGTCGATGGGTGTCGCCAGTTGGATACAGGTGTGAGAGTCGGCGGAATCGGGTACGGTTGGCCCCATATTGCGCAGCTGGGGCTCGGCGGACGCCCTATCCGCGCCGAGCGAGGTGACCGTTTCGCGGTGCTGTCGCGCGGTCGGGATGCGTATGCGCCGCCGCCCTATCCGGTCGGCGCTCCGGCCTGCTGAACCCGTCGAGATCACCTTGATCGCCGGTACGCGAAATTCGGCCATCGGGTATTCGGCGTGCGCGCGCCAGGGCGTCGCCGAAGATGAAGAAGGTAATAGCTAGTGAAGAAGTTGTTGTTCACGCCGCTGAAGTTGCTGACCTATTTCCTGGTGCTTTCCGCCCTGTCGGCATTGTTTTGGGTCGAGCGCAACTTCGGCATTCCCGGCGTCGATCAATTGCTGTACCACATCGTGCATGCCGGCGAGATGCCGCTCACCGCGGATCGGGAGCTGGTCGAGAGCTTCGCGCTGTGGATCGTTCTGCTGCCGTTGGTGGCGGCGGTGGCGTTGACCTGGATCGACCGCGGCCTTACCCGCCGAATCAGGGCCAGACGCGCCGACTCGCCGCGTCTGCTCCGCGTCTGGTCGTGGCGTGCCCCGGCGTTGGTGATGGCGACCACCGTGTTCCTGATGAACGAGGTCTCCGCCTTTTCCTACCTCGCGAATCTGCACAGCGACAGCGATTACTTCGCCGATAACTACATTCCGCCGCTCAACGCCACGCTATCGCCGGGCGAGCCGAAGAATCTGGTGCTGATCTACCTAGAGAGCGTGGAAGCCACCTACGGCGACGCCGAGTTGTTCGGCCGCAATCTGCTCGGGCCACTCGCAGGGCTTCCCGGCGTCAGCTTCGACGACTTCCAGCAGATGCCCGGCACCTCCTGGACCATGGGCGGCCTGGTAGGCTCGCAGTGCGGCGTGCCGCTCAAGAATGTGTTCCTGTCGGCGCGCGACTGGAATTCCTACGGCTTGTCCTACGGCATCAATGAGGTCGGGGAGATGCTGGCCCGCTTCCTGCCGGGCGCGGTCTGCCTGAGCGACATCCTCGACCGCTACGGCTACACCAATGTGTTCGTCGGCGGCGCTTCGCTCGGTTTCGCCGGCAAGGGCACGTTCCTGCGCGACCACGCCTACCATCAGGCCTACGGTCGCGAGGAATTGTTGGCGGCGGGGGTCGAGCCGGAGCTGAACTCCTCCGGTTTCTACGACGACGCGGTGTTCGCGTTCGCCAAGGCGAAGTTCAAGGAACTGCACGCCGCCGGCCGGCCGTTCAACCTGACCCTGCTCACCATGGACGCGCATGGCCCGGATGGTTTCATCTCCCGCGCCTGCGCCGAGCGGGGAGCGACCACCTTCACCGACATCATCGACTGCACCGCCGCGCAGGCGGCGGAGTTCGTGCGCTTCATCGTCGACAGCGGTTACCTGGCCGACACCCGGGTGGTGATCCTCGGCGACCACCTGGCCATGCGTAATCCGGTGTACGAAATCCTCGAGCAGGCGCCGCGGCGGACCATCTTCAACCGCTTCATCGCCGACGTGACGCCGACCAAGAACCGCGAGACCATCGTCCACTTCGACCTGTTGCCCACCATCCTCGATTTCGTCGGGCTGCGGGTCGACAGCGGTCGACTCGCCCTGGGCCACACGGCGCTCGGACCGCTGTCCGAGCCGTTGCCGGAAGAGCGGTTGGCGCAATTGCAGGACGAGCTACCCAAACGCTCCAAGGCCTACCTGACGCTCTGGCACGCCGCGCCCGCCGTCGAGCTGGCGGCCAAGCCCGCCGGCGGCCTCGCGGCGCGCCCCCTGGACACGGCGAGTTCGGGCGACGGGGTAATCGATGCCGCGAGCCAGGAACTCTAGCGGCCCAGAGCTAGCTTGAACGACCGGCGCGGACCGTGAGCGATACGATCTCCGCGCCGGAGCGTTTCCCCTTCCCAACGTCCCGCGGCGGCGGCCCGCGCTGTGCTCGGCGCTGTAATCGGGCGCTTTTTTCACGGTACGATGCCAAGGTCTCGCTTGATCCACCCCTGCGACGGCGGGCCGCGTCCGGCCACGCCGTGCCACACCACCAATAACGTCCGCGGCTCGGAGTCCGCGGTAGGGGGAACGAATGGAAACCTTGACCAAGATGGTCGACGTCATCAATGGACTAGTCTGGGGGCCGCCCATGCTGGTGCTGATCATGGGCACCGGCCTGTTTCTCATGGTCATGCTGCGGTTCATGCCCTTGCTGCGCCTGGGCCGCGGTTTCCGCGAGATCTGGCGCGGCCGCGCCAGGGGCGAGCCGGGCACCGGCGAGATCAGTCCGTTCCAGGCGTTGATGACCTCGCTGGCCGCGACGGTGGGTACCGGCAACATCGCCGGCGTCGCCACGGCGATCTTCCTCGGCGGTCCCGGCGCTTTGTTCTGGATGTGGTGTACCGCGCTGGTCGGCATGGCCACCAAGTACGCGGAGGTGGTGCTGGCCGTGCACTTCCGCGAGAAGGACGCCCGCGGCGAGCATGTGGGCGGGCCGATGTTCGCGATCAAGAACGGACTGGGCCCGCGTTGGGCCTGGCTCGGCGCGCTGTTCGCGCTGTTCGGCGGCCTCGCCGGCTTCGGTATCGGCAACATGGTGCAGGTCAACAGCATGGCGCTGGTGCTGCAGGCCACCTTCGACGTGCCGCTGGCCGTTACCGCCGTGCTCTCCACCGTGGTGGTCGGGTTGGTGATCCTGGGCGGCGTCAAGCGTATCGGCGCGGTCGCCACCGCCTTGGTGCCGATCATGTGCATCGGCTATGTGGCCGCTTCCCTGGGCGTGCTGGTGCTCAACGCCGAAGCCATTCCCAGCGCGATCGCGCTTGTCTTCAACCATGCCTTCAATCCGGTGGCGGCCACCGGCGGTTTCGCCGGCGCGGCGGTGATGGCGGCGATGCGCTACGGCGTTGCCCGCGGCATCTTCTCCAACGAGGCCGGCATGGGCACGGCGGGTATCGTGCAGGCCGCCGGCACCAGCACCAGTCCGGTGCGCTCGGGCATGGTCGGCATGATGGGCACGTTCATCGACACGATCATCGTCTGTAGCATGACCGGTCTGGCGATCATCACCTCCGGCGTCTGGACCAGCGGCAAGACCGGGGCCGAGCTGTCGGCGCTGGCGTTCGAAACCACCATGCCCGGCGTCGGCGGGGTCATCGTGGCCTTGGCGCTGTCGTGCTTCGCCTTCTCCACGGTGCTCGGCTGGAGCTATATGAGCGAGAAGTGCTGGGTGTTCCTGGCCGGTACCCGCGCGGTGTTGCCGTTCCGCTTGGTCTGGGTGCTGGCGGTGCCGGCCGGCGCCATGGTGCACCTGGAATTCCCGTGGCTGCTGGCCGACACGCTGAATGGCTTGATGGCCATTCCCAACCTGATCGCGCTGATCCTGCTCAGCCCGGTCGTGGTGCGGTTGACGCGCGAGTATTTCGCGCGCGAGCGACGTGGGGAGGCGGAGGGCGAGCCGTCGTCGGTGCTTGCACGCACGACCCTGAACGAGGCCGGTACCCAGGCCGACGGCGACTGAGCGTGCCGCGGCCGCCGGGGGGAGCGCTGGTTATCCCCCCGGCCCGCCCCAACTAAATCCGTGTACGCCTGTCGTTAGCCACGGCTTGCGAGGTACGCGGTGGCACAGCGCACGGATTTCGATACGCGATTCAACGCGGGGTGCGGCGACGATGCCAAGCTCCGCGAGACCTTGGCCAATCTGCGCTTGGCCATGCACGCCGCCAAGGCCGGATTCTTCGACTGGAATGTCCAAGCCGGCGAGGTCGAGTGGTCGGACGAACTGCGGGAGCTGTTCGGCGTGCCGCTGGACATGCCGGTCCGCTACGAGACGTTCCGGAGCCTGGTGCTGCCGGGAGACTGGCCGGCGCTGAAGGCCACGTTGAAGCAGCAGCTGGCGGGCGGTGGCGGTTACGCCGCGGAATATCGCCTGCGCCGCCCGAGTGACGGGCAGATCCGCTGGTTCTCGGGGATGAGCCGCGTTCACTACGACGAACGGCGGCGGCCACGGCGCATGATCGGCATCGCCACCGACATCACCGAGCGCAAACTGGTCGAGATCGCGCTGCGGGAGAGCGAGGAGCGGTTTCGCGGCGCGTTCGAGCAGGCGGCGGTCGGCATCCTGTACGCCACCGCCGACCGGCATATCATCCGCGTCAACGCCACCTTCGCCGGCATGCTCGGCTACCGGCCGGAGGATCTCACCGGCCAAAGCCTGCGCCTGCTCAATCACCCCGACGATTGGCCGCGGGTCGTGGACATCACCGACCGCCTGTTGCACGGCGAATGCGACACGCTGGCCATCGACAAGCGCGTCATTCACCGCGACGGCCATGAGCTGTGGGCGCATCTCACCGTCTCCACGGCGCGCTCCAAATCCGACGGCCGCACGTACTTCATCGCCAGCGCGGAGGACATCACCGAGCGCAAGCGAGCGGAACAGCGGCTGGCGGACACGCAAGCCAAGCTGCAGTTGGCGGTGGAGATCGCCGGCGTGGGCTTCTGGGAAATCGACCTGCGCAGCGGCGCCATCTATTTCTCGCCTCAGTACAAGCGCCTGCTGGGCTATGAACCCGACGAACTGCCCGAGCAGTACGAAAGCTGGACGTCGCGCCTGCATCCCGAGGACAAGGAGCGGACGCTGGCCTTGCACCGCGCCTTCGAAACGGGAAGCGCGGCGAGCTACGAAACGGAGTTCCGTCTACGTCACAAGGACGGCGGCTATCGCTGGTTCGCCTCGCGCGGCGTCCGCGTCACCGACGCAAGCGGCGCGACCACCAAGATCACCGGCACCTACCTCGACATCACCGACCGCAAGGAGGCCGAGCAGCGGGTCCGGCATGCCGCCCAGCACGATTCGCTCACCGGCCTGCCGGGTCGGGAGCTGACTTATGAACTGGCCGAGCACGTGCTGGCCACTGCCCGCCGCAGCGGTGGCAACGCGGCGTTCCTATTCGTGGACCTGGACCGGTTCAAGCCGATCAACGACACCCACGGCCATGCCGTGGGGGACGCGGTGCTGCGCACGATCGCGCGGCGGCTGCGGGCGAGCATGCGCGGCGACGATCTGTTGGGACGCATCGGCGGAGACGAATTCCTGGCGGTGCTGCCCAACGTGGCCAATGCCTCCGAGGTCGCCAGCATCGCTTACAAGATTCTGACCTGCCTGTCCGAGCCGTGCCGGATAGGCGAACTGGACTTGAAGGTCACGCCGAGCATCGGTATCAGCCTGTTTCCGCGCGACGCGGCCGACGTCGAATCGCTCACCCGCTATGCCGATACCGCCATGTACGAGGCGAAGGACCGCGGTCGCCGCAACTTCCACTTCTTCACCCCCGAACTCGATGCGAAGGCCATGGAGTTTCTGGCCATCGAAAGCGCGCTCAAGCGCGCGCTCGAGCGCGATCAGTTCGCGCTGCACTACCAAGGACTGGTCGACGTCGACAGCGGCGCGGTGGTGGGGGTGGAGGCCTTGTTGCGCTGGAAGTCGGACGTGGCGGGCGCCGTCGGCCCGGATAAGTTCATACCGGTGGCGGAATCGACCGGCCTGATCATCCCGTTGGGTGATTGGGTGCTGCGCGAGGCGTGCCGGCAACATCAGGCTTGGCGCGCGCAGGGACTGCCGCCGATTCCGGTGGCGGTGAACGTTTCGCCGGTGCAGTTCCGCCAGCCCGATATTCACGACCGGATCGAGAGCGCGCTCGCGCATTCGCAGATTCCGCCGCGCTATCTGCACCTGGAGGTGACGGAGGGCGCCATCATGAAGAACCTCGACACCGCCGTGGAGGTGCTCAAGGCGCTGAAGTCGCTCGGTCTGAAGGTGTCGCTGGACGATTTCGGCACCGGCTATTCGAGCCTGAACTATCTCAGTCGGCTGCCCATCGACAAGCTCAAGGTCGATAAGTCCTTCATCAGCCGGTTGGGCAGCGACGCCGCCTCCCGCGCCATCGCCGAGGCCATCCTCGCCCTAGGGCGTTCGCTGCAACTGGAGGTCGTCGCCGAAGGCGTGGAGTCCGAGGACACCCTGGATTTCCTGCGCGAGCGCGATTGCGACCAAGTGCAAGGCTATCTGCTGTGCCGGCCGATGCCGCCGCAGGCGTTCGTGGATTGGTACCGGGGCAGGATGGGCAGGATGCAATAGGCTGCCGGGGAGGGAGCCGTCGTGGCGCGGTAGCCCGCTCGCGCCGCTGAGGCAAAGAGGCCGGGCTACCGCTATGCCGAGCCAGGCGAACGGCCGACCGCCTCAGCAGCCGGATACGTTCAGCGTGGAGGTGGTGGTCCGTACCAGTTGGCAGTTCGGGTTGCCGTTGCGCACGGTGCCGCTCAGCACCCGCGTGTTGGAGGCGTCTTCCAGGAAAATGCCTTGCTTGGTGGTGTTGGCGATGTCGACGAACTCGATGGTGGTGCCGTGGCTGCCGGACACGCTGAAGAAGCCGCGGCCCGAGTCGCGCGAATAGACGCTGCGCACG
>Ga0182741_1006289_pt1 | contig 10470 bp, 18 predicted proteins | sample eDN5th37CBELigOP_FD_128874 | JGI IMG/M metagenome (GOLD analysis project Ga0182741, IMG submission 128874) | Enriched Organic Plus compost microbial communities from Emeryville, California, USA - eDNA 5th pass 37_C BE-Lig OP (version 2) (version 2) ...
GGTCGGTGATCGAGACGATCGTGTTGTTGAACGTCGACTTGATGTGGGCCTGGCCCAGCGCGATGTTCTTCTTCTCCTTGCGGCGCGGCTTGCGCGCAGCGGACTTGGCCTGTGCCATTGCTTTGCTCTCCTAAACCTTCGGGCCCGCGGTTACTTGCGGCCGGCCTTCTTCTTGCCGGCGACCGTGCGCTTCGGGCCCTTGCGGGTGCGCGCGTTCGTCTTGGTGCGCTGACCGCGCACAGGGAGGCCGCGGCGGTGGCGGAGGCCCTCGTACGAGCCGATCTCGACCTTGCGGCGGATGTCTGCGGCAACCTCACGGCGAAGGTCACCCTCCACCTTGTAGTTGGCGTCGATGTAGTCGCGAAGGGCGATGAGCTGGTCGTCGTGAAGGTCCTTCACGCGGATGTTCTCATCGATGCCCGTCGCCTTGAGGATCTCGTTCGAGCGGGTACGGCCGATGCCGTAGATGTAGGTCAGGGCGATGACCACGCGCTTGTCGCGCGGGATGTCGACGCCGGCGAGACGTGCCATGCGGCTCTCCTAGGAGTGTCGTGGAGGTGTGGAGCAGAATCGGTGCCCGGGCCTCCGCCCCGAGGTGTCCCCTCCGGAGAGGTTCTGATCCTGCCGTGTGTTCGTATTGAGTTGTGTCGACGGACGCCTCGGCCGAGGCATCCGGAAGCCTTCTCAGCCCTGGCGCTGCTTGTGACGCGGGTTCGACTTGCAGATGACCATCACGCGACCGTGGCGGCGGATGACCTTGCAGTGGTCGCAGATGGGCTTGACGGAGGGATTGACCTTCATGGGATTTCCTGTTCGCTGTCTTCGTACCCGGGCACACGAGTGCCCCGGGCCGTTACTTCTCGACCGGCCTAGCGGTAGCGGTAGACGATGCGGCCGCGGGTGAGGTCGTAGGGGCTGAGCTCCACGACGACGCGGTCCTCCGGGATGATGCGGATGTAGTTCTGCCGCATCTTTCCGGAGATCGTTGCGAGCACCTTGTGTCCGTTGGTCAGCTCAACGCGGAACATCGCGTTGGGAAGCGCCTCAGACACCGTGCCCTCGATCTCGATGACACCGTCTTTCTTGGCCATAGCCTCGCTTACGCTTGTGCAGACCGGTCGGTCTGCGGTGGATGGGATCGGTACGATGACACGCCAATAAAGGCGCAACGCACCAAGGATCAATCATACGCGATCCCGGATGCACCGGCAACTTCGCCGGTGCGGCGCACGACCCCTCGCGCAGCCCGCGCGCGGGTCACTCGAAGAGCGAGCGCAGCTCGGCCGGCGGAGGCAGCTCGGAGTTCGCGATGACCTCGCCGTTGACCGCGACGGTCGGGGTGCCGATGCCGGCCGCGCCGGGCTGCAACGGCGTCTGCTCGGTGATGGCCGACACGAAGCGCGAGTAGCGGCCGTCGTTCACGCACGAGTCGATTCCGGTCACGCCCACGCTCGACGCGATCTCGAGGATCTGCTCGTTCGTCAGGCCGGGCGTCTGCTCGGCCGGCTGGTTCTCGAACATCGCCTGCATGAACGGGACGGATGCGTCGGCATCCGCCTCCGCGACGCAGTACATCGCATTCGCGGCGCGCGTCGAGAACTCGGTCCCCTGCGAGTAGCGGTCGAGGATCGCGATCGGGTGGATGTTCAGCGTGATCGTTCCGTCGTCGACGAGATCGAGGATCGACGGGCCGTACACCTGCTCGAACTGGTTGCAGATCGGGCACATGAAGTCGATGTACGTGTCGAGCGTGTCGTCGCCGTCACCCACGGCGATCGCGCCCGTCTCGGCGCTGATGTTCGGGGCATCCGGCGCCTCGCCCGCGTTCGACGACGGGTTGTTCAGCCACACGACGAGCACCGCGACCGCGATGAGGGCGATGACGACGGCGACGCTCACCCAGATCGCGAACCAGTTGACCTTGCGTGCCTGCGCCATGTGTGCCTCCGAGAAACGTGTGGGATCGACCGTGCCCGCGTCAGGCGATCGGAACCGGGGTGACGCCGAACGGGGCGAGCCCCGCGGCGCCGCCGTCGGGAGCCGTGAGCACCCAGATGCCGCCATCGTGCACCGCGACGCTGTGCTCCCAGTGTGAGCCGGGCGAGCCGTCGACCGTCGAGACCGTCCAGTCGTCGTCCTCGACGAACGTCGTGTGGTCGCCTGCCACGACCATCGGCTCGATCGCGAGCGCGAGCCCCGGACGGATCTCGGGTCCGGGGTCGGCGACGCGGTAGTTGAAGACCGACGGTGACTCGTGCATCTTGCGGCCGATGCCGTGGCCGACGTACTCGCGGAGGATCCCGTAGCCGCCGTCCGGCGCGTTCGCCTCGATGTAGTCCTGCACGGCGGCGCCGACCTCGGCGAGATGCTTCGCGGTCGCGAGCGACGCGATGCCCGCCCACAGCGAGCCCTCCGTCACCTCGGACAGCCGCTCGCGCTCCGCGACGACGTCGGGCCGCGACGGATCGGGCACCACGACCGTGATCGCCGAGTCGCCGTTCCAGCCCTTGTACTCCGCCCCGGCGTCGATCGAGACGATGTCACCCGGCTCGAGCACGCGGTCGCCCGGGATGCCGTGCACGACCTGCTCGTTCACCGACGCGCAGATCGTGTGGCGGTAGCCGCGCACCATCTGGAAATTCGATCTCGCCCCGCGGCCGGCGATGACGCGCGACGCCGCGGCGTCGAGTTCGAGCGTCGTGACGCCCGGGCGGATCAGCTCGCGCACGGCTGCCAGCGCCTCGGCCGTGATGAGCCCGGGCTCGACCATCGCCCGCAGCTGGGCGGGCGACTTGTAGATGCTGCGGCGGAACGACACGTCAGGCGGCGGCCGTGCGGATGAGGCCGCGCGCTTCGAGCGCGCCGATGATCCGGTCGGTCACCTCGTCGAGGGTCCCCGTACCGTCGATCTCGTCGACGATGCCGCGTGTGCGGTACACGCCGAGGATCGGGGCGGTCTCGCGCTCGTAGATCGCGAGACGGTTCGCGATGACCTCTTCGGTGTCGTCGGTGCGGCCCTGCTCCTTCGCGCGCAGCGTCAGGCGAGCGATGCTCTCCTCGCGCGGCACGCTGAGCTCGATGACGGCGTCGAGGGACTCACCGCGCCCTTCGAGGAACGCGTCGAGGTCGCGCACCTGCGCGATGTTGCGCGGGTACCCGTCGAGCAGGAACCCGTCGGCGGCGTCCTCCTGCTCGAGGCGCTCTCGCACGACCTGGCTCGTCAGCTCGTCGGAGACGAGCTCGCCCGCCTCGATGACCGCCTTCACCTGGCGGCCCAGTTCGGAGCCGGCGGCGACGGCGCCGCGGAAGACGTCGCCCGTCGAGATCGCCGGGATGCCGAACGCCTCTGCGATGCGGACGCCCTGCGTGCCCTTGCCCGACCCCTGGGGGCCGACGATGAGCAGACGGGTCGCGCGGCGCCCCTCGGACTCGTGAGTCTGTGCGGTCATCAGCGGAGAAGCCCTTCGTAGTGGCGCTGCTGGAGCTGCGCGTCGATCTGCTTCACGGTCTCGAGACCCACACCGACGATGATGAGGATCGATGCGCCGCCGAACGGGAAGTTCTGGTTCGCGCCCACCGTCGCGAGAGCGACCAGCGGGAGCAGCGCGATGAGACCGAGGTAGATCGAGCCGGGCAGGGTGATGCGCGTCAGAACATAGTCGAGGTACTCGGCGGTCGGGCGGCCGGCGCGGATGCCGGGGATGAAGCCGCCGTACTTCTTCATGTTGTCGGCCACCTCGACGGGGTTGAACGTGATGGCGACGTAGAAGTACGTGAACCCGACGATCAACAGGAAGTACAGCACCATGTAGATCGGGTGGTCGCCTCGCGTGAGGTAGTTCGTGATCCACACGACCCATCCGGGAGCCTGCTCCCCCGGCTGCGGCTGGTTGAACTGCGCGATGAGTGCCGGGATGTACAGGAGCGAGGAAGCGAAGATGACCGGCACCACGCCCGCCATGTTGACCTTGATCGGGATGTAGGTGTTCGTGCCGCCGTACGTGCGGCGGCCCACCATGCGCTTGGCGTACTGGACCGGGATGCGGCGCTGCGACTGCTCGACGAAGACGACGAGGGCGACGACGGCGATGCCGACCGCGAGCACGAGGAGGAAGACCTCGAAGCCGCGCGACTGCCAGATCGCCCACATCGAGGCGGGGAACGCCGCGGCGATCGACGTGAAGATGAGCAGCGACATGCCGTTGCCGATGCCGCGCTCGGTGACGAGCTCGGCGAACCACATGATGAGGCCGGTGCCCGCGGTCATCGTGATGATCATGAGCAGCTGCGCCCACCACGCGACGTTGGTCAGGAGCTGCTCGCACTCGGGGACGCCGGTGACACCGAAGAGCTGGCCGCTGCGCGCCACGGTGACGAGGGTCGTCGACTGCAGGAGCGCGAGGGCGATCGTCAGGTAGCGCGTGTACTGCGTCAGCTTGGCCTGGCCCGACTGGCCCTCCTTGTAGAGGGCCTCGAAGTGCGGGATGACCACCCGGAGCAGCTGCACGATGATCGTCGCGGTGATGTACGGCATGACGCCCAGCGCGAAGATCGACAGCTGCAGCAGCGCGCCGCCGGAGAAGAGGTTGACGAGCGACAGGAGCCCCTCGGTGCCCGCACTCTGCCTGAGACACGACTGCACGTTCGGGAAGTCGACGAACGGTGCCGGCACGTGCGCGCCGAACCGGTACAGGGCGATGATCGCCAGGGTGAATGCGATCTTCCGGCGAAGGTCGGGTGTACGGAAGACCCGCGCGATGGCGCTGAACAAGAGGCTGCCTCCAGAGGGGATGCCGGCGCGCGCGGCGACGCGCCAACGTCCAGGGTAACCCAGTGGGGGCCGGAGCAAGCTCCGGCCCCCACCGCGTGCGTTACTTGACGGTTCCGCCTGCGGCGACGATCTTCTGCTCGGCGGAGCCCGAGACCTTGTCGACCGACACCTCGAGCTTCACCGAGATGTCGCCGGTGCCGAGCACCTTGACCTTCTCGTTCTTGCGAACCGCACCCTTGGCGACGAGGTCGCTGACGGTGACCTCTCCACCCTCGGGGTACAGCTCGGCCAGCTTGTCGAGGTTGACCACCTGGTACTCCACGCGGAACGGGTTCTTGAACCCGCGCAGCTTCGGAGTGCGCATGTGCAGCGGCATCTGACCGCCCTCGAAGCCCTGACGGACCTGGTAGCGAGCCTTCGTGCCCTTGGTGCCGCGGCCGGCGGTCTTGCCCTTCGAGCCTTCACCGCGACCCACGCGGGTCTTCGGGGTGTTGGCGCCGGGGACCGGGCGCAGGTGGTGCACCTTCAGGACGCCGGGGCGCGCGGGCGCGGCATCCGTCTTCTTGTCCGCCTTCTTGGCGTCGGCCTTCTTGGCCGGGGCCTTCTTGGCAGGAGCCTTCTCGGCAGCCGGCTTCGCGTCGGCCGAGGCCTTCGCGGGAGCCTTCTTCGCGGGCGCCTTGGCCTCCGCCTCGGCGGCCTCGTTCTTCTCGGCCTTGTCAGCCATCAGTCGATCTCCTCAACCTTCACGAGGTGGGCGACGGTCTTGACGTAGCCGCGCGTCTGCGCGTCGTCGGGACGGACGACCGAGTCGCCGATCCGCTTGAGACCGAGCGAACGCAGCGTGTCGCGCTGGTTCTGCTTCTCGCTCACCTTGGACTTGATCTGCGTGACCTTGAGACGCGCAGCCATCAGGCACCTACCTTCGATGCGGCAGCGGCCGCAGCCTCTGCCTCAGCACGGACGAGACGGGCCGGCGCGACCTGGTCGAAGTCGAGGCCGCGGCGCGCGGCGACCGCACGGGGCTCCTCGAGCTGCTTCAGGGCGTCCACCGTCGCGTGCACGATGTTGATCGTGTTCGACGAGCCGAGCGACTTCGACAGCACGTCATGGATGCCGGCGCACTCGAGCACCGCACGCACCGGACCACCGGCGATGACACCGGTACCCGCAGCGGCGGGACGAAGCAGCACGACACCGGCCGCGGCCTCACCCTGCACGGGGTGCGGGATGGTCGAGCCGGAGCGCGGCACGCGGAAGAAGTTGCGCTTGGCCTCCTCGACGCCCTTCGAAATCGCCAGCGGCACCTCGCGGGCCTTGCCGTAGCCGACGCCCACGACGCCGTTGCCGTCACCCACGACCACGAGGGCCGTGAAGCTGAAGCGACGACCGCCCTTGACGACCTTCGACACGCGGTTGATCGTGACGACGCGCTCCAGGAACTGGCTCTGGTCGCGGTCGCGTCCGCCGCGGTCGCGGTTGGGGTTGCGCTCGCGACCGCCTCGGCGGGCCTCGCGGGGCTCGCGCTCGGTGGCAGCCTCGGCCGGAGCCTCAGCGGCAGCCTGCTCGGTCACGTTGTTCTCCTTGTTCTCACTCACAGGTTCAGCCCCCCTTCGCGGGCGCCTTCGGCGATCGCCGCGACACGGCCCGCGTAAAGGTTGCCGCCCCGGTCGAACACGACGTCGGACACGCCGATGGCCTTCGCGCGCTCGGCGACCAGCTCGCCGACCTTGCGGGCCTTCGCAGTCTTGTCACCGTCGAACGAGCGCAGGTCGGTCTCGAGGGTCGAGGCCGAGGCGACCGTGTGGCCCTTGCTGTCGTCGACGAGCTGCACGAAGACGTGACGCGACGAGCGGGTGACCACCAGGCGCGGACGCTCGGCGGTGCCGACGACCTTCTTGCGAAGGCGTGCGTGGCGACGCGCGCGGGCGTCGGACTTCGACTTCACAGCCATGGTTACTTACCAGCCTTTCCGGCCTTACGACGGACGACCTCGCCCGCGTAGCGCACACCCTTGCCCTTGTACGGCTCGGGCTTGCGGATCTTGCGGATGTTCGCGGCCGCCTCTCCGACGGCCTGCTTGTCGATGCCGCTCACCGTGAGCTTGTTGTTGCCCTCGACGGTGAACGTGATCCCGGCGGGCGGCTCCACGAGCACAGGGTGCGAGAAGCCGAGCGCGAACTCGACGGAGCTGCCCTTCTGCTGGACGCGGTAGCCCGTGCCGACGACCTCGAGGCCCTTCGAGTAGCCCTGGGTGACACCGATGATGTTGTTGTTGATGAGCGTGCGGGTCAGGCCGTGCAGCGAACGCGACTCGCGCTCGTCGTCGGGACGGGTGACGAGCACCTGGTTGTCCTCGACCTTGACCTCGATCGGGCGCGCCACGGTGAGCGTGAGCTCGCCCTTGGGGCCCTTGACAGCGACCTCCTGGCCGTCGACCGTGACGGTCACTCCGGCGGGGATGTCGATGGGAAGACGTCCGATTCGCGACATGTCAGATCACCACACGTAGGCGAGGACTTCCCCACCCACGCCCTTCTGCTCGGCCTGGCGGTCCGTCAGAAGACCGGAGGAGGTGGACAGGATGGCGACGCCCAGGCCGCCGAGGACCTTGGGGATCTCGTTCGACTTCGCGTACACGCGGAGGCCGGGCTTGGAGACGCGCTTGATGCCGGCGATCGAACGCTCACGGTTGGGGCCGTACTTGAGCGTCATCGTGAGGGTCTGGCCGACGCGGGCGTCCGAGACGGACCAGTCGGCGATGTAGCCCTCCTGCTTGAGGATCTCGGCGATGTGGGTCTTGAGCTTCGAGCTCGGAAGCGACACGGAGTCGTGGTGCGCCGAGTTCGCGTTGCGCAGACGGGTCAGCATATCTGCGACCGGGTCTGTCATCGTCATTTCTTGTTTCCTTTGTTCATGAGGTTTCGACTGCCGTTACACGACAGCCGACCTTCTATGACTGTGCTGTTCAGTTGTGTACCGGCCGATCGACCGGCTCAGGGACCGTGGCGGGCCATCGGTCGCCGAGCCTGTCGAAGCGTCAGGCCTGAGCGTCGTCCGCCTTGAACGGGAAGCCCAGGTGACGAAGGAGCGCTCGGCCCTCCTCGTCGGTCTTCGCCGTCGTGACGACCGTGATGTCGAAGCCGCGGACGCGGTCGATCTTGTCCTGGTTGATCTCGTGGAACACGGACTGCTCCTGGAGACCGAAGGTGTAGTTGCCGTGACCGTCGAACTGCTTGGGCGACAGACCGCGGAAGTCGCGGATGCGGGGCAGCGCGAGGTTGACCAGGCGGTCGACGAACTCCCACGCGCGGTCGCCGCGGAGGGTGACGTGCGCGCCGATGGGCTGTCCTTCACGCAGCTTGAACTGCGCGATCGACTTGCGGGCCTTGGTCACGACCGGCTTCTGGCCGGTGATCTTGGTGAGGTCGTCGACCGCACCCTCGATCACCTTGCTGTCGCGAGCTGCCTCGCCGACACCGGTGTTCACCACGACCTTGACCAGGCCGGGGATCTGCATGACGTTCTTGTAGCCGAACTCGTCCTGCAGGGCCTTCTTGATCTCGGTGTTGTACTTCTGCTTCAGGCGGGGCTGGATCTTGCCAGCCTCCACGGCAGTGGCGGTGCTCATATCAGAGGTCCTTGCCTGACTTCTTCGCGTAGCGCACGCGGACGGTGCGCTTCACGCCGTCCTTGACCTGCTCCTCGACGCGGTGGCCGACGCGGGTCGGCTTCTTGGTCGAGGGGTCGACGAGCGCGACGTTGGAGATGTGGATCGGGGCTTCCATCGTCTCGATGCCGCCCGTCTTGGTGCCGCGCTGGGACTGGCCCACGCGGTTGTGCTTGGTGACGTAGTTGACGCCCTCGACGATCACGCGGTTCTGCTCGGGAAGGACCTCGAGGACCTTGCCCTGCTTGCCGCGGTCGCCGCCCTTGTCCTGCTTCTTGCCAGTGATGACCTGGACGAGGTCACCCTTCTTGATCTTGGCCATTCGGTCAGATCACCTCCGGGGCGAGCGAGACGATCTTCATGAACTTCTTGTCGCGAAGCTCACGGCCGACCGGACCGAAGATGCGGGTGCCGCGGGGCTCCCCGTCGTTCTTCAGGATCACGGCGGCGTTCTCGTCGAACTTGATGTACGAGCCGTCGGAACGGCGGGTCTGCTTGACCGTGCGCACCACGACCGCCTTGACGACATCGCCCTTCTTGACGTTGCCGCCGGGGATGGCGTCCTTCACCGTGGCGACGATGACGTCGCCCAGGCCCGCGTAGCGGCGGTTGGAGCCGCCGAGCACGCGGATGGTGAGCAGCTCCTTGGCGCCCGTGTTGTCGGCGACCTTGAGTCGCGATTCGTTCTGGATCACTTGGCCTTCTCCAGGATCTCCACCAGACGCCAGCGCTTGGTGGCGCTCAGCGGGCGGGTCTCGTTGATGAGGACGAGGTCGCCGATGCCGGCGCTGTTGTTCTCGTCGTGAGCCTTGACCTTCGACGTGCGACGGATGACCTTGCCGTAGAGCGGGTGCTTCACGCGGTCCTCGACCTCGACGACGATCGTCTTGTCCATCTTGTCGCTGACGACATAGCCGCGACGGGCCTTGCGGTAGCCGCGGGCGCCGGCCTCACGCACGTCGTGCTCGGCGTGCTGCACCTCGGCCGCAGCCTTCTTCGTGGTGGCCATCACTCAGCCTCTTCCTTCTCGGCCTTGTCGGCATCCGCCTTCTTGGCCTTGCTCTTCTTGGCCTTCGTCGCCGTCTCGAGCGGCGCGGGCGTGGCACGGATGCCGAGCTCGCGCTCGCGGATGACGGTGTAGATCCGCGCGATGTCGCGCTTGACCGCACGGATGCGGCCGTGGCTCTCGAGCTGGCCGGTGGCCGACTGGAAGCGCAGGTTGAACAGCTCTTCCTTGGCCTTGCGCAGCTCCTCGACGAGGCGCTGGTCTTCGAACGTGTCGAGCTCGCTCGTCGCGAGCGTCTTGGTGCCGATCGCCATTACGCGTCGCCCTCCTCGCGCTTGATGATGCGTGCCTTCAGGGGCAGCTTGTGGATGGCACGGGTCAGCGCCTCGCGAGCGAGCTGCTCGTTGACGCCCGCGACCTCGAAGAGGACGCGACCCGGCTTGACGTTTGCGACCCACCACTCCGGCGAGCCCTTACCCGAGCCCATGCGGGTCTCGGCGGGCTTCTTCGTGAGCGGACGGTCGGGGTAGATGTTGATCCACACCTTGCCGCCGCGCTTGATGTGACGGGTCATCGCGATACGAGCGGACTCGATCTGACGGTTCGTCACATACGCGGGCGAAAGGGCCTGGATGCCGAACTCGCCGAAGGTCACCTTCGTGCCGCCGGTGGCCTGACCGGAGCGCTTCGGGTGGTGCTGCTTGCGGTGCTTGACTTTGCGGGGGATGAGCATTACGCCGACGCTCCTTCTGCGACAGGGGCCTCGCTGCGCGGGCCGCGACGCGGACGGTCGCCACGCTCACGGGACGGCTTCTGGGCCGCCTGCTCGCGTGCGAGTTCCTTGTTGGTGAGGTCACCCTTGTAGATCCAGACCTTCACGCCGATGCGGCCGAAGGTGGTCCGGGCCTCGTAGAACCCGTAGTCGATGTTCGCGCGCAGCGTGTGCAGCGGCACACGACCCTCGCGGTAGAACTCCGAGCGGCTCATCTCGGCGCCGCCGAGGCGGCCGGAGACCTGGATGCGGAC
>Ga0182741_1006291_pt1 | contig 10468 bp, 6 predicted proteins | sample eDN5th37CBELigOP_FD_128874 | JGI IMG/M metagenome (GOLD analysis project Ga0182741, IMG submission 128874) | Enriched Organic Plus compost microbial communities from Emeryville, California, USA - eDNA 5th pass 37_C BE-Lig OP (version 2) (version 2) ...
CGCTTCAGCTCGTAGCCGGAGAGGCCGGTGATTTCGGCCACCGCCTCCTGCAGCGCCACCTGTATCTCGGCAAGCGCCGGCAGCGGCACCCAGATCGGCAGGTCGTCGTCCAGCACGTGATCCTGCCGCAGGTAGGCGTGCGCCAGTACATAGTCACCGAGCGCCTGCGAGTGGCGCAGCCCCGCGCAGTGGCCGAGCATAAGCCAGGCGTGCGGACGCAGAACGGCAATATGATCGGTAATTGTCTTGGCGTTGGACGGGCCAACGCCAATGTTCACCATGGTGATACCGGAATTGTCCGCCTTCTTTAGGTGATAGGCGGGCATCTGCGGAAGGCGCTGCAGCGGTGTGCCCTCAGGCGAGGACTGTCCTGCCCGCGTGATTGCATCGCCCGGCTCAACAAAACTCTCATAGCCGCCGCCACCGGAGGCCATCAGCTCGCGTGCGTAGGCGACGAACTCGTCGATGTAGAACTGATAGTTGGTGAACAGCACGAAGTTCTGGAAATGCTCGGGCCGTGTCGCCGTGTAGTGGGTCAGACGGTGCAGCGAATAATCGACACGCGGCGCGGTGAACGGCGCAAGCGGCATTGGTTCACCCGGAGCCGGCTCGTAGGTGCCGTTCACGATGTCGTCATCCATCGTTGCCAGATCCGGCACGTCGAACAGGTCGCGCAGGGGACGGCTCACCTTCTGGAGGGCGCCTTCCACATAGGTGTTTTCGATGAAGGCGAAGTGCAGCGGAATGGGCATCCTGGATTCGCCCACGGTGATGGCAACGCCGTGGTTTCGGATCAGCAGGTCGAGCTGATTGATCAGGTAGTCCTCGAACAGGTCGGGACGGGTGATCGTGGTGGAATAGGTGCCGGGCGCTGCCACGTGGCCATAGGCAAGGCGCGTATCTACCTGCGCAAAGGACGACGTGGAGAGGCTCACCTCCGGGTAAAAGGCCCGGTAGCGCCTGTCGACTTCGCCCGTATCCAGTACATGCCGGAACGCCTCCCTGAGAAACGCTGTGTTGCGTTCATAGATGCGCCTTAGCGCCGCAACGGCATCCCTGCCGCTGGTGAACTCCTCCGCAGGGAGCTGATCAGGGTTGGCGACGATCTCGATCGGTTGTGGGTAGATTTTCTTGTCCATGCCCCATTATACGGAGTTCTGTGTGACTTTCGAGTGACGTTTCAGAGAACCTGTGGGAGCGAAAAGGGGAACTGGCGGACCTGCAGGATAGTGAGGAACGTCAGCGGGGCTGGCATCCATGGACCTGAAGATCGTCGCAGGAGATGGCAGACGTGTGTGCCGGATCAATTTCTGCTGCACGAATGGCTGCATAGATGCCCAGCACGGCGGTGAGAAGGCAGATCATCGAGAAACGGCGAGCGAGCATGAATGGCTCTCCTTGCATTTGATCGTCGGGATGATTGCTCCTGATACTTGTTGCGGATGAACTACCCGCTGTTTACACTGTAAACTCATGGATATCCAACCTGGGAATTCTTGTCCAGTTAGCAATTGGCAAGCTTTGGTATTTTGTGCTTACGTGCCCTCATGCTTCGAGGAGTTGCTCATGACCGAACAGAAAAATCCCATTGAACTGCATTACTGGCCCACGCCGAACGGCTACAAGATTTCCATCTATCTGGAGGAAGCTGGTATTCCCTACGAGGTTCACTACGTGAACATCGGCAAGGGTGACCAGTTCAAGCCGGAATTCCTGAAGATCTCTCCGAACAACCGCATGCCGGCGATCATCGACCCGGAGGGACCCGGCGGCGAGCCGATCTCCGTTTTTGAGTCCGGCGCAATCCTGCAATATCTCGGTCGCAAGTTCGGCAAGTTCTATCCGTCGGATGAGCGCGCCCGCGTGGAGGTGGAGCAGTGGCTGTTCTGGCAGGTTGGCGGTCTCGGACCGATGGCCGGCCAGGCCCATCACTTCCGGAATTACTCCAAGGAAAAGATCGAATACGCGATCAAGCGCTACACGGACGAGTGCAACCGTCTCTATGGCGTGATGGACAAGCGTCTGGCCGACCGTGAGTTCCTCGCCGGCGACTACTCGATCGCGGACATGGCCTGCGTCGGCTGGGTCCGCTCCTACGAGGGGCAGGGCCAGGACCTCAACGACTTCCCGAACCTCAAGCGCTGGTTCGAAACGTTGATGGCTCGTCCCGCCGTACAGCGCGGCATCGCCGTCGGCCAGGAAATGCGCAAGCCGATGTCGGACGATGAGAAGAAGGTCCTCTTCAACCAGCGGGCACGTTAGGGCTCAACAGGACTGCTGATTTTCAGAAGGCTCCGGCTCACCGGCCGGGGCCTTCTTTACATTCCGGACGGCATGACACGTGCCTGATGAAAACTGTGGTTAGCAAAGGGTGAAAGCAAAGGTTAACGCGCATTGCCCCTCCGTCGGCGCCAAGTCCAGAGGCAGCAAGGGATGCCATGCTTAACGAAAACCGCCCGTTTACCTGATGTTGAGAGTTCGTTTGCCGGCCGTTAAGCACGGCATTTAACGCGCTTTTCAAGGTGCAGGCCCCATCTTCTACCCATGAATGCTGCACCGCTACACAAGAACAGCGGGCGGCTCTCAGGACAGAACAGGGATTGAAAAAATGGCATCTTCTAGCATCCGCGACATCGACAATGACAGCGTCCGCAATGCCGGAGACGCTGACGTACTCTTCCGCCTGGGGATGATGTACGTTGAGGGCCGTGACTGCGAGCGTGACCTCGTCGCAGCTCACAAGTGGTTCAATATTGCAGCAATCCGTGGATCGGGTCTTGCAGCTCGCGCCCGTGCCGAACTCACCGAGAACATGTCCAAGCTCGAGCTCGCACGTGCTCTGCGTGAAGCTCGCACGTGGATGACGATGCACTGAATGATGGCAGATCGGAACGGTGCTGGTCAGTCCTCCAGCTGCACCAGCACCGTTCCATCGGCCACCTGGGATCCTTCGGCAATGATCTCGGCGATGATCCCGTCCCTCGGTGCGGTGATGGCATGTTCCATCTTCATGGCTTCGAGGATGAGCAGGGGTTGACCCTCCTGAACCTTTTCCCGCTGCGCCACCCGCACCATCTTGACGACCCCCGGCATCGGCGCACGCAACTGGCCACCGTTCCCTGCGCCATTTTGCGTTGCGCCGAAATCGCCGGTAGAAAAGGTGAAACTGTCGGCTCCCTGGAACAGGGTAACGTTGTTGAACCAGCGGGCAGCCGCCGGCACCTGCGACGGCGACAGTGTGCAGGTCTCCTCTCTGCCGTCGGGCATTCTCACACCCACTTCGAAGCGTCCGTTTCCAAGCCCCTTGATCCGGTAGTGGACCGGCTTCTCGCGATAGGTGAGGGTGCCCTGATGGGTCAGCGGCTGGAAGTGTCCGTACGTCCCGATCGCATCGAACGGATCCTGCGCGTCGGGAGAATGTTTCACCCCGCTGACGGCAAGGGCCGCGAGTGCCACAAGACGCGGTGAAGGTTCAGGAAGCACCGTCAGCTTGTCCCTGTTGCGGCTGATCAGGCCAGTCTCGGCGTTGCCTGCGATGAACTCCTCGTCACCCAGCATGCGCCGCAGGAAGGCGATATTGGTCGTGCAGCCGGCGATCTGCGTGTTGTCGAGGGCCTCTGCAAGAGCCGCTATTGCGCTCTTCCGGCCCTCGGCATGCACGATCATCTTGGCAAGCATTGGATCGTAGTAGTGGCTGACGACGCTGCCTTCCCGGACGCCGCTATCGACCCGGAGCTCCGCACCGCGAACAGCATCCGCAAAGTGCAGGTGGTGAAGCGTGCCGGTCGCCGGCAGGAAGTCGCGCTCCGGATCCTCCGCATAGATGCGCGCTTCGATAGCGTGACCGTTCAGCGTAATGTCGGACTGTTCCAGCGGAAGTGCCTCGCCAGCCGCGACGCGCAATTGCCACTCCACCAGATCAATGCCGGTTACCATTTCGGTTACGGGGTGCTCGACCTGCAACCGCGTGTTCATTTCCATGAACCAGAACCTGTCGGGGCGCAGGCCCTTGCTGGCATCCGCTATGAACTCCACGGTTCCGGCGCCATAGTAGCCTACGGCGCGCGCAGCCCGCAGGGCAGCTTCAGTGATGGCGACCCGCATGGCCTTGCCGATTCCGGGCGCCGGAGCCTCCTCGATCACCTTCTGGTGCCGGCGCTGGCCCGAGCAGTCGCGCTCGAACAGATGAATGATGTTGCCATGCTTGTCGCCGAAGATCTGGACCTCGATGTGCCGGGGCGACTCGACCAGCTTTTCAACCAGCACGCGACCGTCGCCAAAGGCTGCGAGGGCTTCGCGCTTTGACGCCATCAGGGCTGCTGAAAAATCCTCCGGGCGGTCGACGCGGCGCATGCCCTTGCCGCCGCCGCCTGCGCGAGCCTTGATGAGCACGGGATAGCCAATGTTGCGTGCGGCGCCCGCCAGCACGACGAGCTCCTGGGCATCGCCGTGATACCCGGGAACAACGGGCACGCCCGCTTTTTCCATCAGCTGCTTGGCCGTGTCCTTCAGTCCCATCGCGCGGATTGACGCGGGCGAGGGGCCGATGAAGACCAGACCGGCGGCCTCGACAGCTGCCGCAAATTCCGGATTCTCCGACAGAAAACCGTACCCGGGATGGATCGCCTCGGCCCCCGACCGCAATGCCGCTTTGATGATACTGTCACTGGAGAGATAGCTTTCCGTTGGAGCCGGGCCACCAATGCAGAACGCCTCGTCCGCCATCTCCACATGCAGCGCGCGCCGGTCCGCTTCGGAATAGACTGCCACCGTTGCGACCCCCAGCTTGCGTGCGGCCCTGATGATCCGCACGGCAATTTCCCCCCGGTTCGCAATCAGAATCTTGCTGAACATATGTCTCTCCCGCTGATGCGTGACAGGCGAATGCGACTTGCCGATCACCGCTCTTATAGCGTGCCTCAACCGTTGCGGCCATAACCCCGAGACCGGCCCGTGGGCTTCCGGTTCGCTTCGGTTACCGTAAACGCCCCCTCATTCACTTACGGACGCAACCCGCTGGCGGTTATGGTCTGGCATGTTCTGTTCCCCCGGAATGTCATTGGCAATCGCGTGTCTGCCATGCCGTTTCCTCCCTTCAGTTGAGAGTTCCTGCCCACTGGCAGCTTATTCCTTGCCGACGATGAGGAGTGTTCATGGAAGATATTCGTGTAGCAGACGTACGCGCCGGCTTGCGTAAACAGTCGCTCGTACTCGCAAGAATGGTCATGCCAGGAAGATCTGCTGGCCCAATCCCGACCCCTCGTCTTTCCACCGCAAGCGCGAGGACGCGATGGCACGTCCTCAGCAATGGTCGAGGTCATTCATGCACGAGGGCCAGCATCGCTGCATTCGGGTTTGCAGAAAATGGAAGAGGCCGCGACCGGCTCAACTGGCCGGAACATGACAGCCCATCGAGGTAGCACAATGACCCCCACCACTCTTTCTAGCAGTGTTTACGGCCTCCCAATGATGAACAACACGCGCAAGCAGATCCTGTTCGCGTCCAGCGCCCTAGCTGCAGTCATGCTGGTTACGTCTGGCAACACGGCCGACTACGAGGGGACTGTCGAGAAAGGCGCCATTGAAATCAACGAGTGCGCTGACGATGGATGTCGGCCGCAGATGCGGGGGAAGATGTATGACAACAGCAGCGTCGGAAGGCTGCCGATCACGCCAAACCTGGAGCAGGAAACGCTAGCGGACCGGGCTTCGGTCCCTTTCAGGATCAGCGTCGATGGCCAGCTTGTTGATGAAACGGGCCAGATCGTCGGCGGTGGAGCCTTCGGATCCAATGCCTCCGATCCCGTTGTCTTCAAGCAGCGCAAGACGGACGTCGATCTCGCCGCCGTCGACATCCAGCTGAAGTTCGACGGCCTTGACCAGAAGCCGCTTCTAAACGTTTCCACCGCGCCGATCCGCCGGACCTATAGCGCAGGTGAACCGGTCACCTTCCTTGCCACTTCCAACTACCAGGCGTTCATCTCCCGCGCGGAAGTGCGGATCTTCCGGGCCAGCGACAGCCGTACGCCGATCGCAGTCATTCCAGTCGGGCTGACTGGGATCGCGGACTGGACCATGCCCATGGGTGGTGAGGGTGAATATACCTACGCCCTGCGCGTTTACGATGATCGTGACAGGTTCGACGAAACCATCCCGCTGACGCTGAAGAGATCGGATGGGCAGCTGATTTCGGACGTTGTTGATGCGGTGGCGCCGGGCATGGCCGAGGACCGGACTGCCTTCCGCAACATCACGATCCATGGCGGTGCTGTAACCGTTCATGGCAGGAACGTGCCTGAAGGCTACACGATCACAGTGTTCGACGAGCCGATCCCGGTCGACCCCAGCGGCGCCTTCGTTGTGCAGAGAATCTTGCCTCCCGGTGACCACATCGTGGATATTGCCGTGGATGGACCAATGAAGGGCGGAGGGCTCTATTTCAGCCGCGACGTGAATATCCCGACGAACGAGTGGTTCTACGTCGCGCTCGCGGAAGCGACCATTGGCAAGCAGACGGGTGACCCTGGTATCGAGAACGTTCGCCAGGGTGAGTTCGACACGATCTACAAGAAGGGCCGCATCGCCTTCTACCTGAAGGGCAAGATCAAGGGCCAGACCCTGATCACCGCGGCAGCCGATACGGGCGAGAACGATCTGAAGAGCCTGTTCAAGAACATGGACGCCAAGAATGCGCGTGAATTCCTGAAGCGCATTGATCCGGACAAGTACTATCCGGTTTACGGTGATGACTCCACGTGGGTCGAGGATGCTCCCACCAAGGGCAAGTTCTATGTCCGTGTGGAGCGCGGCGACAGCCATATCATGTGGGGCAACTACAAGACCCGGATCGCGGGAACAAAATTCCTGGCGAGCAGCAGGGGCCTCTACGGCGCCAGTCTGGAAGTGCGGTCAGATAGCCAGACCAGCTATGGTGAGCGCAAGACGGAAGTTTCCGCATATGGTGCTCTGCCGGATACGGTACCGCAGACGGATGAGTTCCTCGGAACCGGTGGCTCGGCCTATTTCCTCAGACGGCAGGATATTACCCAGGGGTCCGAAACCGTCATCGTGGAGGTCAGAGACGAGGTCAGCGGCAGAGTCGTGGAGCGCACATACCTGGTTCATGGAGAAGACTATACCTTCGACCATATCCAGGGCGTCATCATCCTCAAGCGCCCGCTGAACTCTTCAAGCCTCGGGCTGGGGCCGGTCAGGTCCGGTGCCCTTGGTGGTGACAAGCAATATCTGGTTGTCAGCTACGAATATATTCCGCGTGCCCGCGACGCGAAGGACTATGTCTATGGTGGCCGGGTCCAGCAATGGATCGGAGACAGCGTCCGGCTAGGTGTCACGGGCAGCACGGAACGGGTGGATGACGAGCGCTCCAGGGCCGTAGGTGCCGATATCCTAGTGCGCCGCTCCCAGACGACTTATGTCGAAGCCGAAGTGGCGCGCTCGTCCGGCAATGCCGCCAGTCTCGCCAGGTCAACTGATGGCGGCCTCACTCTGACGGAAGGTGCCGGAACGGCGGGCCGTTCCGCGCTCGGCTGGCGGATCGGCGGTCAGGTCGACATGGCAGATGTCCGGCGGTTCGGCATCGAGACCGGCAAGATCGGCGGTTACTACGAGAAGAAGCAGGCCGGATTCTCGACCCTGACCGAGCGACTGTCGGCGAGCCGCCGCGTCTGGGGTGCGCATGCCGCCATGCCCATCACAGCGACAATGGATGTAGGCGTTACCCTCGATGACCTGAAGGATGGTTCTGGCCAGCGCAGGCGCGATTCAGGTTTCACGTCGAGCTGGCAGCTGATGCCCCAGTGGAAGGCCACTGTGGGTGTGACCCACACAAACATCCACTCGCCGACAGCGATTGCGGCAGGAAAGTCAGGCTATGATGGCAATCGCGCCGATGTCGGTGTGCGGCTGGATTTCACCCAGAACGAAGACTACAGCTACTATGCGTTCGCCCAGCATAGCCTGTTCCGCAAGGGCAGCATCGACAAGAATGACCGCGTTGGCGTTGGTGCCGAAATTGCGCTGACCGAGAAGATCTCGGCCGAAGGCGAGGTTTCCTACGGCCGGTCCGGGGTGGGCGGGTTGGCAGCGGTGAACTACAGCCCGACAGTGGATGACCAGTACTATATCGGCTACCGGCTGGATCCCAGCCGGGCGTTCGATCTGACGCGCAGCGATGTGCTGCAGGGGCGTGATCTCGGCTCTCTCGTCGGTGGTATCAAACGGCGCCTCGATGACGTCACCACTGCCTATGCTGAATCGAACTATGACCTGTTCGGGCGAAGGCGCTCGCTGGCCCAGACCTATGGTGTCGTCTATACGCCCAATGCGCTTTGGACAGTCGATATTGGCGGCGAGGCCGGGCGGATCATGGACAACCGCATCAACCCCGTCACGAACCTCGAATATGCAGACTTCGACCGCTATGCGGGATCGGTGGCCGTGGGCTTCAATGACGACGAGGCTGGCCTTTCGGCACGGTCGCGGGCGGAAGTCCGGATCGAAACCTCGGATGACAAGACCCGCGATGTGACCACCTATGCTCTGTCCACCGGTGCGTCCTGGCAACATGACGACAGCGGCAGGCTTCTGGTCAGCGGCGATATGGTTCTCTCTCAGGCGGGTGCGGGGTCCTACTACAACGGTGACTATATCGAGGGTTCGCTCGGTTACGCATACCGGCCCGTCGATCATGACCGGCTGAATGCGCTGATGCGCTACACGTTCCTCTATGATCTGCCGACGCTGGGGCAGGTGTCGTCCTCGTCTGCTGCGGGCAGCCCGGGACCGCTGCAGCGCAGCCACGTCGTGTCGGCTGACGTGACCTATGACCTGTTGCCCTGGCTCTCCATAGGCGGGAAATACGGCGCCAGAATTGGTGAGATCAGCGTCCGCAACGATACGACCAAGACCATGGGCACCTGGCAGCAGTCGTCCGCGCACCTCGGCATCATCAGGACCGACCTGCATGTCGTGAAGAACTGGGATGCGCTGCTGGAAGCCCGCGCGTTCTTCACGCCGGCGGTGAAGTCGGTCGACTATGGCGTCCTCGCCGCACTCTACCGGCATATCGGGAACAACTTCAAGGTTGGCGCAGGCTACAACTTCGGTCGGTTCTCGGACGATCTGCGTGACCTGACGCTCGACGACAAAGGACCGTTCCTGAACATCGTTGGCAAGTTCTAGCAAACTGCCGGGCATACCCGCTCTCCCCCTCGCACATATCTGTGCGGCGGGGAGAAGTCTGTGAGCAGCCTGGGCTTGCGTGATTGGCTTCATTCTCCTACCCATTTGGTGGCGTCAGGAGATTGGGCATGCAGGCATTCCGTTTCGCGAGCGTTGCACTTGTGCTTCTGTGGGCCTCTGTGGCGCAGGCGCAGGGCTGGACGCCCGTTGAGAAAATCCAGACCTATGCAATCACGGGCAGGACCGGCATCGAGCTCTACCGCTCGATCGGCGAAAACGGACCGAAGGCGGGGACGGGCAGAGCGATCGCCATCACGGATTTCGAACTCAAGTGGTCGCGCGACTACCAGCCGCGTGATGGAGGCTGCATTCTGGTCAGCGCGAAACCGCATCTCACGATCGTCTATCGCCTGCCCAAGCCTTCAAACAAGCTGCCCGAGCCGCTTCAGCCTTTCTGGAACACATTCATCAGGGGTGTGGAAAAGCACGAGCGTGTGCATGGCGCGATGATCGTCGAAACGGTGAAAGCAATCGAAGCCGCTACCGTCGGTACCTTCGTGCCGAACGATCCGAAATGCCGTGCCGTACGCAAGGAAGTTGAGCGCCGCACCGTACCGCTTGTCGAGGAACAACGCCGGCAGAGCCGTGCCTTCGACCGTGAGGAACTGAGTGACGGAGGCAATGTCCACTCGCTGATCCTGGGGCTGGTCAATGGACCGGCTGCGCCTGGCACAAGGCTTCCCTATGCGCAGCCCAATCTGTAGTGGACGGCAACTCAGGAGTTGCCGATCAACTTCGCAATGCGCGCGCACTGTACCCGGATCTCCGGGACAGCGTCGATCTCGAAGAACTCGCTGCGGGTGAGGGGCCCCAGCGCGTAGAGGCGGTCGGAGGGCTCTCCGTCGCATCCGATCAGCTGACAGTCACGTGTGACGTGCAGGCTCAGGCGCAGCCGGTCAGCCTTGGCCAGTCCCGCCTCGACCAGCCCGCGCAGAATGGCGCGCGAACTGTCCTCGATGTTGCGGATGATGCCGGTGCAATCATAGATGCGCGCGACACGCAGCGTTTCAGCCTCATGGGAGCCGCGCGGCCTCAGCGTCACGCTAATATCAGAGCCGGTCTGGACGGTTTCGAGAATCCTTGCTGCACGAACCCGCAGCCGACCAGCATCCATCGCAGCGGTGATTCTGTCGTGCACCTCAGGCGCCATGCGGTGGCGGTGCGTATCCCACCACGCCTTGCCGTGCCGCAGGAACGGACGGCGGAA
>Ga0182741_1006292_pt1 | contig 10468 bp, 6 predicted proteins | sample eDN5th37CBELigOP_FD_128874 | JGI IMG/M metagenome (GOLD analysis project Ga0182741, IMG submission 128874) | Enriched Organic Plus compost microbial communities from Emeryville, California, USA - eDNA 5th pass 37_C BE-Lig OP (version 2) (version 2) ...
AAGCGCCAGGCCGTCACCAACCCGCAGAACACGGTCTTCTCGATCAAGCGGTTCATGGGCCGTCGGATGAACGAGATCTCCGACGAGAAGAAGCGCGTGCCCTACACGGTCGCGTCCGGGCCCAACGACCTCGCGGTGGTCGAGGTGCAGGGGAAGCGGTTCACCCCGCCCGAGATCAGCGCGATGATCCTCCAGAAGATGCGCCAGACGGCCGAGGACTACCTGGGCCAGTCGGTCACCAAGGCGGTCATCACCGTCCCCGCCTACTTCAACGACGCGCAGCGCCAGGCGACCAAGGACGCCGGCAAGATCGCGGGGCTCGACGTCCTCCGCATCATCAACGAGCCGACGGCCGCCGCGCTCGCCTACGGCCTCGACAAGAAGGGGAAGGACGAGAAGGTCGCCGTGTTCGATCTCGGCGGCGGCACCTACGACATCTCCGTCCTCGAGCTCTACGACGTCGAGGGCTCGCGCCAGTTCGAGGTGAAGTCCACCAACGGCGACACCCACCTCGGCGGCGACGACTTCGACCAGCGCGTCATCGACTGGCTCGTCGCCGAGTTCAAGCGCGACCAGGGGATCGACCTCTCCAAGGACCCGATGGCGCTCCAGCGCCTCAAGGAGGCGGCCGAGAAGGCGAAGATGGAGCTGTCGTCGACGATGTCGACCGACATCAACCTCCCCTTCATCACCGCCGACCAGTCGGGGCCCAAGCACCTCAACTACTCGCTCTCGCGCGCGAAGCTCGAGCAGCTGGTGGACGACCTCATCCAGCGCACCATCCCGCCGATGCGGCAGGCGCTCAAGGATGCGGGGCTCGATCCGAAGGACGTGGACGAGGTCATCCTCGTCGGCGGCTCGACGCGCATGCCGAAGATCCAGCAGGTGGTGAAGGAGTTCTTCGGCAAGGATCCGAACCGCAGCGTGAACCCCGACGAGGTCGTGGCGATCGGGGCGGCGATCCAGGGCGCGGTGCTCACCGGCGAGCAGAAGGACGTGCTCCTCCTCGACGTCACGCCGCTCTCGCTCGGCATCGAGACGCTCGGCGGCGTCACCACCGTGCTCATCCCGCGCAACACCACGATCCCGACCAAGAAGAGCGAGGTCTTCTCGACCGCGGACGACAACCAGACGACGGTCGAGATCCACGTGCTGCAGGGGGAGCGCGAGCTGGCGCGCGACAACCGCACGATCGGGAAGTTCCAGCTCACGGGGATCCCCCCCGCTCCGCGCGGCATGCCGCAGATCGAGGTCACCTTCGACATCGACGCGAACGGCATCCTCCACGTCTCGGCGCGCGACAAGGCGACGGGCAAGGAGCAGAAGATCCGCATCGAGGCCTCGAGCGGACTCTCCGACGCCGACATCGACAAGATGGTGAAGGACGCCGAGAAGAACGCGGCGGAGGACAAGCGCCGGCGCGAGGAGATCGACACGCGCAACCGCCTCGACGCGATGACGTACGAGGTGGAGAAGAACGTCAAGGAGTGGGGGGACAAGCTCCCCGCCGAGATGAAGACGCGCGTCGACGGCGCCATCGAGCGGGCGCGCAAGGCGCTCCGTGGCGACGACATGAACGAGGTGAATGCCGCGCAGGAGGAGCTGTCGAAGGTCTTCAGCGAGGCCGGCCAGACCTTCTACGCGCAGAATCAGGGGGGCGGCGAGCCCGGGGCGCCGTCGGGCGCCGGCGAGCCGGGAGCAACCTCTGGCGCGGGCGCGGGGTCCAACGAGAAGGCCGACGACGTGGTCGAGGCGGACTACGAGATCGTGGACGAGGGAAAGAAGTAGCCGCCTTACCATTCGCTCACACCCGGCCGCTGGCCGGACACGGCCGGTCCGTCGAAACTTGCGACGGACCGGCCGTGTAGATTACGGAAGTCACATCACATTCGGACCGACGGTATGCCTTCGACACTCACTCGCGTACGATTCGGGGTGGCGGTGATGGCCGCCTTCGCGTCGGGTCTCGTCATCGCATCGGCGACCGAGCTGACGCGCTTCGGCTTCGCGCAGCAGAGCACCGCGCCCAAGCCCACTCCCTCCGAGGTCAAGTCGCTCGCCGACGTGGGGAGCGCCTTCGAAGCGATCGCCGAACACGTCACGCCGGCGGTCGTCTCCATCCAGACCGAGCGTGCCCGCTCGGCGCGAACGCGCAACCTCCGCCGTCCCGGCCTCGAGGAGCTCTTCCGCCAGTTCGAGGGGCCCCAGGACCGCGACCCGACGCCCGAGTCGTCCAGCGGAACGGGCTTCATCGTGTCGAAGGACGGCTACATCCTCACGAACAACCACGTCGTCGCCGACGCCGACCGCGTCACGGTGTCGCTGCTCGACAAGCGCAGCTTCGCCGCGCGCGTCGTCGGCCGCGATCCGACGACCGACGTCGCCGTCATCAAGATCGAGGGGACCAACCTCCCGACCGTGAATCTCGGCGACGACGAGGCGGCCCGCGTCGGCCAGTGGGTGCTCGCCATCGGCAACCCGCTCGGGCTCGACTTCACCGTCACCGCGGGGATCGTGAGCGCCAAGGGGCGCGGCGGCGGCTCGCTCGGCCAGCTCCTCGGCAGCCAGTACGCGATCACGGACTTCATCCAGACCGACGCGGCGATCAACCCCGGCAACTCGGGCGGTCCGCTCGTCAACATCCGCGGTGAGGTCATCGGCATCAACAGCGCGATCGCCAGCTCCACCGGCTACTACGCCGGCTACGGCTTCGCCATCCCGATCACCCTCGCGCAGCAGGTGATGAAGGACCTCATCGCGCACGGACGGGTGCGGCGCGCGGTGCTCGGCGTCAGCATTCGCGACGTCGATGCGGCCGACGCCGAGGCGGCAGGGCTCAAGGAGATCCGCGGCGTGCGCGTGCAGGCGTACACCGGCGACGACAGCCCGGCGCGCCCCGCTGGGATCCAGGAGGGCGACGTCATCGTCGCCGTCAACGGTCACGCGACCGACCGCGTCGGCACGCTGCAGCGCGTCGTCCGCGGCTTCCAGCCGGGGGAGACGGTCTCCGTCGACGTGGTCCGCTTCGGCGAGCGGAAGACCTTCCGCGTCAAGCTCGCGGAAGCCCCCTCCGACGAGCCGACGGCGGTCGCCCAGCGCGGCGAGTCCGGTCCAACGCGGATCGGCCCCACCGGCCGCTCGTACGACAAGCTCGGGATCACCGTGACGCCGGTGCCGACCGACCTCGCGCAGGCGGCGCAGCTCAACGCCACGCAGCGGTCCGGGCTCCTCGTCAGCGAGGTCGCCGCCCCCGGCCCCGCGTACCGCAAGCTCACGGCGCGCCAGGACATCATCCTCCAGATCCTGAGCCCGGGCGCGCGCCGTGACGTGCGCTCGCCGGAGGATCTCGAGCGGACGGTGGCCGCGCTCAAGCCGGGCGACACGATCACGCTGCTCCTCTACGCGTTCGTGCCCGGCAACCCGAGCGCGAACACGACGCACGTGGAGACGCTGCGCATTGGCGGCTGATCGACCACCGCACGCGGATCGGCAGTGACGCAGGGCGGCGCGAACGTTCGCGCCGCCCTGCGTCGTCAGCAGCCGGCGTCCGCGCCTCTCGCGACCTTCTCACGTGACCTCGACCTCGACGCGCGTGCCGCAGCACGAGCCCCTGCCCCGCCCGAACGGCCGCCGCCCGCACTACGCCTGGATCGTCCTGGCGGTCACCTTCCTCGTGCTGCTCGCCGCGGCCGGGGTGCGCTCGACCCCGGGCGTGCTCATGGTGCCGATCGAGGGCGAGTTCGGCTGGAGCCGCGCGACGCTGTCGCTCGCGGTGTCGGTCAACATCCTGCTCTACGGGCTCGCCGGCCCCTTCGCCGGCGCACTGATGCACCGCTTCGGGGTGCGGCGATCGGCGGCGGTCGCGCTGCTGCTCCTCGCGTCGGGAACTGCGCTGTCGACGGTCGTCACGCGTCCCTGGCAGTTCGTGCTGACGTGGGGGATCGTCGTCGGCGCCGGGAGCGGGATGGCGGCGCTGGTGCTCGGCGCCACGATCGCCAACCGCTGGTTCGTGGCGCGACGCGGGCTCGCGATGGGATTGCTCACCGCCAGCACCGCGACCGGCCAGCTCGTGTTCCTGCCGATGCTCGCCGCCGTGATCGCGCGCGCGGGATGGCGGCCGGCGGTGTGGATCGTCGCCGCCGGCGCGGCGCTCGCGCTCCCGCTGGTCCTGCTGCTGCTGCGCGAGCGCCCGAGCGACGTGGGGCTCCGCCCCTACGGCGCGGCGAGCGACGACGCGGGTACCGCCGCGCCCCCGGTGAACCCCGCGCGCCTCGCGCTCGAGACGCTGGCCGACGCGTCCCGCTCGCGCGACTTCTGGCTCCTCACGGGGACCTTCGTCATCTGTGGCGCCTCCACCAACGGTCTGGTCGGCACGCATCTCGTGCCGGCGGCGCACGACCACGGGATCCCGGAAGTCCGGGCGGCGGGGCTGCTCGCGCTGATGGGGATCTTCGATCTCGTCGGGACGACCGGCAGCGGGTCGCTGTCCGACCGCTGGGACTGCCGCAAATTGCTCGGCTGGTACTACGGCCTGCGCGGGCTCTCCCTGCTCTTCCTCCCGCTCGCGCTCGCGGTCCAGGGCGCGGGGCTGCTCGTGTTCGCGGTCTGGTACGGTCTCGACTGGATCGCGACGGTGCCCCCCACGGTGCGTCTCACCACGGATCGATTCGGCGCGGAGCGCGCGCCGATCGTCTTCGGCTGGATCGCGGCGGGACACCAGGTGGGCGCGGCGCTCACCGCCCTGGGTGCGGGGCTCGTGCGCACGACCACGGGGGACTACCGCCTCGCCTTCTGGGGCTCGGGGCTCCTCTGCCTCTTCGCGACGGTGCTGGCGCTCCGCGTCGGCGGCCGAGCCGCGCCGGCGATCGCGGTGGCGGGAGCGAACTGAGGACCGTACGCCGCACCCCAGGTCCCCGGTCGTCCGTTCCCCCCTCCCACGCGGCGCTGCTAGCTTTCGCTCCGCGCGGGAGTGGCGAAACTGGCAGACGCACCAGACTTAGGATCTGGCGCCCGAGAGGGCATCGGGGTTCGAGTCCCCGCTTCCGCATCGACGGCCGACGGCGATGGGCCCTCCGCCCTCGGCCATACGGTGTGCAACAGGGCGTCGTCCGGAGGCCAGCCTCGGAACGACGCCCTGTTGCCTTCGATTCGGCCGAGGGCGGAGCGCCCATCGCCGAAGGCCGATCCTAGAATGCAATTCCGATCGAGAACCGCGCGAACGGATACGCGCGCGGCGGATCGAGCGCCGGGATGTCGCTGTCCCGCTTGAGGAGCCGCTTGGCGCCGAGCCCTGTCCCAACCACGAAGCGGCGCTCGGCGCCCAGCATCCAGTTGTAGTCGACCAGGATGCCGAGGGTCGGCGTGACGAGGCTCTCGCGCGAGGACGGGGCCCCGTTCGCACAGGCGCTCGGGTTCGGGATGCAGACGTCGGTGTCGAAGACCCGCTCGCTGTAGCGGGTGATGCCGAGCGAGAGGCCGACGGCGAATCCGCGGAGCACGACCTCCCCCGGGTAGTACCGCGCCTTGAGGTCGAGGCTCGTGAACCGCTCCCCGGCATCGCCGCGGTCGTCGTCGTCCACGGCGACGTAGCTGCCGCTCGCGCCGAAGGTGAATCCCCGGTCCACCAGCGTCTCGAACTCGATCGAGGCGATGTCGAACGGGATGCCGAGCGGGTTCAGGCCGACGAGGGTGCGATAGGCCGGGATCGACGAGTACTGGGCCGACGCCTGCGGGGCGAGAGCGGCCAGGACGACGATCGGGGCGACGAGGCGGATGACGCGTCGAATCACGCTGGTCTCTCCGGGGTACTGGATTGATGAGGACGACGAACTGCTTCCGAAGGATAAAGTAGCGGCCGAGGCGACGTTGTCGGGGCCGTGTAAGTGCGTCGTGCTCCGGACGATCGGCGGGCGCCAGCCGGCGCCCACTCCCCGATCCGCCAGTACCCCGGAACGGCCGTCCCGTTAGCTTACCGTGAAGTAGTACTCCACTTCACCGGGCCGGTCCCCGCGCGGGGTCGGCCCGACAGCGACTTTCGGATCGATGGACATCCAGATCACGACGAAGAAGAGCGAAGGCGTCGAGCGGCTGCTCGAGGTTTCCGTGCCCGCCGATGCCGTGCGCGATGCGGAGGAGCGGACGGCGAAGCGGTACGCGTCCCAGGTCCGCCTGCCGGGGTTCCGCCCCGGGAAGGCGCCGACGGCGGTGGTGAAGCGCCGCTTCAAGGACGCGATCCGCCAGCAGGTGCTCGAGACGCTCGTCCAGGAGGCCTTCAAGGAGGTCATGGATCGCGAGCAGTTCAAGGTCGCCTCCCAGCCGCACGTGCACGACCTCAAGTTCGACGAGGGCCAGCCGCTCACCTTCGAGCTCCACGTCGAGGTCCGTCCCGAGATCACGCTCTCCCGGCTCGAGGGATTCCGGCTGACGCGCCCATCGGCCGAGGTGACCGAGGAGCAGCTGGAGGAGCAGCTCACGCAGATCCGCGAGCAGCGCGCGAACTGGGCCCCCACCGAGGACAAGCCGATGTCGGGGGACATGGTCACGGTCGAGCTCGCGACCGCCGACGAGAACGGCGAGATCCCCGAGGGGAAGGAGTACCGCCTCGTCCTCGGCGAGGGACAGGCGATCCCGGGGATCGAGGAGCTGGTGATGGAGCTCAACCCGGGGCAGACCGTCGAGCGCCCCGTGCGCTGGCCCGACGACTTCCCCGACGAGTCGCAGCGCGGCGCGACCAAGCCGGTGCGCGTCACGCTCAAGGAGACGAAGCGGAAGGAGCTCCCCCCGCTCGACGACGCCTTCGCGCGCGAGGTCGGCGACTTCGACTCGCTCGACGCCCTGCGCGCCCGCGTGCGCGAGGACATGGAGCAGCATGCGACGCGCGATGCCGACGCCAGCGTGCGCCAGCAGCTGCTCGACCAGATCGCCGACGCGAACCCGTTCGAGGTGCCGCCGAGCTGGGTCAGCCAGACGATCGGCGCCTATCTCGAGGGGTACGGCATCCCGCAGGAGCAGCGCGAGATGTTTGCCGAACAGTTCCGCCCGATCGCCGAGCGGCAAGTGCGTCGTGATCTCATCGTCGACTCGATCGCCGAGCGGGAGAAGCTCGCGGCGACGGAGGGGGACATCGACGATCGCATCGCCGAGATGGCACAGCAGCGTGGCGCCGATCCTGCTCAGCTCTACGCGCAGTTCCAGAAGGCGGGCCGGCTCAAGGAGATCGAGCACGGCCTGACGGAGGAGAAGGTCTTCGCGTGGCTGCTGGAGCGGAACACGGTGGACTGAACCAGGAAGGACCGAGGATCAAGAGACCATGCCCACGATCTATCCGCCGTACGTCATCGAGCGCTCGAGCCGTGGTGAGCGCTCGTACGACATCTTCTCGCGGCTCCTCATGGACCGCATCATCTTCCTCGGCACGCCGATCAACGACGATGTGGCGAACATCGTGATCGCGCAGCTGCTCTTCCTGCAGGCGGACAATCCGGACCGCGACATCTTCCTGTACATCAACTCGCCGGGCGGCAGCGTGTCCGCGGGGCTCGCGATCTACGACACGATGCAGTACCTGAAGGCGCCGGTGAACACGATCTGCATGGGGCTCGCGGCCAGCATGGGCTCGTTTCTGCTGGCGGCGGGGCGCAAGGGGAAGCGCTCGGCGCTCCCGCACTCCCGCATCATGATCCACCAGCCGTCGGGGGGCGCGCAGGGCACCGCCGCCGACATCGAGGTGCAGGCGAAGGAGATCCTCTACCTCCGCCGGCAGCTCAACGATCTGTACTCGAAGCACACGGGGCGCCCGGTCGATCAGATCGAGCGTGACATGGAGCGCGACAAGTTCATGTCGGCCGAGGAAGCGAAGGAGTACGGGCTGATCGACACCGTGATCACCCACAAGGGCGACATCGAGGTGCCCGCGCTGGCGGCCGGGATGCGCTGACCGGGGCGCGGGCGCGTCGTGCGCGCCCGGGACACTTTGGGACACGCGGCGGGGCTCGTGAATGATTTCACGAGCCCCGCTTGGCCATGGGAGGGAATCGACCGGAATTGCTTGACCGCTCTCGCCGGGACAATCACCTTTCAGGTGGCGTTTCCTGTTTTCGCCGCTGGCGCCGTGCCGGCGCCCCGCATGACCCGTCGAACTCCCCCATGTCGCACGACAAGCATCTCCGCTGCTCGTTCTGTGGAAAGTCGAAGGAGTCGGTCCGGAAGTTCATCTCCGGCCCGTCCGTCTACATCTGCAACGAGTGCATCGCCCTCTGCAACGAGATTCTCGCCGAGGACGAGGAGCGCGAGGTCGCCGAGGCGATCACGCAGGTTCCGACTCCGCAAGAGATCAAGGCGGTCCTGGATCAGTACGTGATCGGCCAGGAGCGCGCCAAGAAGGCGCTGTCGGTCGCCGTCTACAACCACTACAAGCGCATCAACGCGGCGTCGGTGCGCGAGGACGAGGTCGAGCTCGACAAGTCGAACATCCTGCTGATCGGCCCCACGGGGACGGGAAAGACGCTGCTCGCGCAGACGCTCGCCCGCATCCTCGACGTGCCGTTCACGATCGCCGACGCGACGACGCTGACCGAGGCCGGGTACGTGGGCGAGGACGTCGAGAACATCCTCGTCCGGCTCCTCCAGGCGGGGGACTTCAACGTCGCCGAGTGCGAGCGCGGGATCGTCTACATCGACGAGATCGACAAGATCGCGCGGAAGTCGGAGAACCCGAGCATCACGCGCGACGTCTCCGGCGAGGGGGTGCAGCAGGCGCTGCTCAAGATCCTCGAGGGGACGGTGGCGTCGGTGCCGCCGCAGGGCGGGCGCAAGCACCCGCAGCAGGAGTACGTCCAGATCAACACGAAGGACATCCTGTTCATCTGCGGCGGCGCGTTCGACGGGCTGGAGAAGATCATCGAGGCGCGCACGGGCAAGCGGCAGATCGGCTTCGCCGGCGGCGCCGAGGACGGCGCGTCGGCGGCCGACCGCGCGAAGAATCCGTTCTCCGAGGTCGAGCCGGACGACCTGCTGCGCTACGGGCTGATCCCGGAGCTCGTGGGCCGTCTGCCGGTGATGGTGCCGCTGCAGGCGCTCGACGAGGAGGCGCTCGTGCGCATCCTCCGCGAGCCGAAGAACGCGCTCACCAAGCAGTACACGAAGCTGTTCGAGCTCGAGGACGTGAAGCTCACCTTCGAGGAGAGCGCGCTGCGCGCCGTCGCGCAGAAGGCCCTCAAGCGCGGCACCGGCGCGCGCGGGCTGCGCGCGATCGTCGAGGAGATCCTCACCGACGTGATGTTCGACCTGCCGACGCGGGGCGACGTCGAGGAGGTGAAGGTCACCGAGGCGTCGGTCGTCAACAAGGTGGCGCCGATGCTCGAGATCTCCGCCAAGAAGCAGCGCAAGGAAGCGTAGTCTGCCGACTCTCCTGCACGACGGCGAACCCGTCATGGTCGCCGAGCGCGTCCCGGTGCTGCCGCTCCGGGACGTCGTGTTCTTCCCCCACGTCGTCATGCCCCTGCTCGTGGGGCGCCCCGCGTCGCTGGCCGCGCTGCGCGCCGCGAGCGACCAGGACGGGCTCATCCTGCTCGTCGCCCAGCGCAGCGGCGAGGTCCAGGACCCGGCGGCGGCCGATCTCTATCGCGTCGGCACGATCGCGCGGATCCTGCAGCTCACGCGGCAGGCGAACGGGACGACGAAGGTCCTCATCGAAGGGGTGGCCCCGGCCCGCGTGACGCGCTACGCCCCGTCGGCGGGGCTGCTGCGCGCCGCGGTCGAGGCGCTCGACGACGGCGCGTCGGCGAGCGACGAGAGCACGCAGGCGCTCGGCCGGCGCGTGATCGAGCTGTTCGAGGAGTACGTCGCGCTCCATCGCCGCGTCCCCGACGAGGTCGTGCAGCTCGTGCAGGAGGCGGAATCGCTCGAGCGTCAGGCGTACGGCGTCGCCGCCCATCTCGGCCTGCGCGTCGAGTCGCGGCAGCATCTCCTCGAGGCCTCCTCGCTCACCGAGCTGCTCCAGCGGCTCTCCGAGGTGCTCGCCGCCGAGACCGACCTGCTGCGCCTGGAGCGCAAGATCGAGGACGAAGTGCGCGGCTCGCTCTTCCAAAACCAGCGCGAGTTCTGGCTGCAGGAGCAGCTCAAGGCGATCCACAAGGAGCTGGGGCAGGACGACGGCAACGATCTCGACGAGCTGGCCGCACACCTCGAGGAGTGCCAGCTCCCCGAGGCGGTGAAGGCGCGCGCGGCGCGCGAGCTGCGCAAGCTGCGCCGCAGCTCGCCGCTGGCGCCGGAAGCGGCGGTCGCGCGCAACTATCTCGACTGGATCGTCTCGCTCCCGTGGACGGAGCGCACGGACGACGTGCTCGACGTCGCGCACGCGCGCCGCGTGCTGGACGAGGATCACTACGGGCTCGAGGAGGTCAAGGACCGCATCCTCGACTACATCGGCGTGCTGTCGATCGTCGGCAAGCTCGATGGCCCGATCCTC
>Ga0182741_1006293_pt1 | contig 10468 bp, 7 predicted proteins | sample eDN5th37CBELigOP_FD_128874 | JGI IMG/M metagenome (GOLD analysis project Ga0182741, IMG submission 128874) | Enriched Organic Plus compost microbial communities from Emeryville, California, USA - eDNA 5th pass 37_C BE-Lig OP (version 2) (version 2) ...
AAAGGACTCACTCGTCATTGCAGTGGGCTCAACCAACCGAGCTAAACTCTCAGCCGTACGCATGGCCGTGGAGCGACTCTTCCACGAGGCCGCCGCGCGCAATGCTATCTCGTATGTGACGGTTGACGTGCCCAGTGGCGTCGGTGCGCAGCCCATGACTGCAGACGAGACCAGGACTGGAGCTCGAAACCGAGCACTCGCGGCTGCTGAGAAAGTTCCCAATGCCGATTTCGCAGTGGGACTTGAAGGCGGTATCGAGGAAACCGCAGGAAAGCTCTTTGAGTGCGGGTACATCTGCGTCGTTGAGTGCGCGACGAAGCGTGAAGGCTACGGCACGAGTGCCCGATTCGAAATCTCGAAGAAGATTGTTCGAATGTTGACTGAGCGAGAAATGGAGTTGTGCGAGGTGATGACTGAACTCACAGGTGAACTCGATGTCGGCAAGCGCCAGGGCATGATGGGTCTCATCACTCGAGGTGTCCTGCCCCGTGATGAATGCTACTCGCATGGTGTCATGTTCGCCTTTGCCCCATTCGTTAGTTCTCCAAGCTTCTGGGACGAGTAAGTGAACATCACCCGACGAAGGAGTGTCTCACCATTGTGCTATAGAAACAAGTAGTTTGGTCATAAATTGTGTACGAGAACTTAAGATTATGATAGTTATCGTTGTCTACGACGATGCCTTTTTCATTCGGGTAGTTGTGATTGAGGGTCCAGCACTGGAGTGGTGCCAGTTTATGTTGTGTAATGCGCCATTTAACTAAACACGTTCATCCACCGCAGCGAGGCAATACTTATCGTGCACTGGACAGTCTATCCTTGCTCTTTCATGATGATCCTTGCACATGTATTGCCGAAACCCCACTGCATTTTGCAGTTGGAGGCGGAGTGTAATACCATCCACCCGGGGTTGACCTCTCCGAACCGATTTTTTTCAAAACCAACCGAAGCTATAACGCGCTGAAAATGGCTACACGGCGTCCGTTTCTTGATCCGCGCGGGTAAGTAGTTGATTCGCGCTGAATTGGAGGTGCCTATTCGAACGTCAGATCCACGCTTACATCTCCGATCCCCTGCATTTTCCACCCTCTAGCCAGCCGGTGAGTTACCAGTCTCAGTTCGCGACGCAGGCCACGTCGAATTCTACAACAACGGAGAAGCCCGTGGTGAGCCCGCTGTCGACAGACCCTCCGACGGAGCTGGACCTCGAGTACACGAAGGTACTGGTCACCTTCCTGCACGATAAGGGCCTCATCGAGCCCCGAGAAGAGAGCGAGCACAGAGAGCGTGTGTTGGCATCATTGAATGCGTTACTCCAGCGCGCGTGCAAGAAGTTCTGTGCGATGAAGAAGTTCCCGCCGGAGCAGTCCGAGAAGATTAACCTCCGTATCTTCACTTTCGGCTCGTTCTGTCTGGGCGTGCACACATCCGGGGGTGATATTGATACCCTATACGTCGGTCCTCGCGTGATCACGCGCAAGGACTTCTTTACCTTCTTTGCCAATGAGATCAGCTCCTGTGAGCTCGTTAAAGACTTTGCCGTACGTTTTCCATCTTGCTCCTGATGTTGGGCTTTGCGCTGACTTGGTTTGGCCACGCAGCCAACTTGGACGGCCTGATCGGACATTTGACTTTGCAGCCACTGCGTGGGTGAATTTCGTGGGCATTAGACGTAAATGGCCGCCAAGAATGCGACTAGAGTAGCCGAACAATGTGCCTATCTTCATCTAACTCATCATTACATGCATCTGTACTATCCCACTTCGCCCATGTAGGCGGTTCCGGACGCGTACGTGCCCATTCTTACATTCAACTATGATGGAATCGATATTGACTTGCTTTATGCTCCACTGGACGTGCCGTACATTCCCGAGAAATTCGACATTAAAGACGACAAGTACCTCATTGGTTGTGATCCAGAGACGATTCGGTCTCTCAACGGTTGCCGAGTCGCCAGTAAGATTCTTTCGCTAGTTCCAAACATTGAGAACTATCGAACAACTCTGCGCTTCTTCAAGATGTGGGCCAATGTCCGAGGTGTATACTCGAACGTAATGGGTTATCCAGGTGGTGTTGCCTGGGCGATTCTTGTCGCGTTCATCTGCCAGCTCTACCCTACCGCAGAGCCCGTCAAGTTGATCGAACGATTCTTCAGGGTGTATTCCGCATGGAAGTGGCCCGCTTCTGTGAATATTACGCACCGTGTAGTCAATCCAGCCATCGGTGAGCGTGTTTGGGATCCCATGTATAGTTCTGACTTGATGCCTGTCATCACTCCAGCGTATCCTTGCATGAACAGCACCTACAACATCTCCCGACCAACGAAACGTGTCATTTTGTCAGAGTTCCAGCGAGGACTTCAACTTACAAAGCCACTCGAGAAATGTGGTCTCCCACCCGAAGAGGTGATGGAAATCTTGAAGAAGCTCTCTGAACCTACCGACTTCTTCTTGAGGTACAATAACTACCTCGATATCGTCATCACAGCCGGTACCAACGCAGAATTGGATCGATGGTTTGGCTGGGTCGAGTCCAAGGTCCGTTTGCTCGTCAAGTCGATCGACGCATTGAATGACAACGAGAATGACCCACCAATCAAGCTTCACCCACATCCAATCAGCTTCAAGGAACCCGCGCCAGCGACTGAGGGAGAGGAAGAGGCTAAGTCAGATGCGGAGAAACGACCCCCACCGCGGCACTTCTATATTGGCATTGACACACGCACCTTGGAGGCTCAAATCAAGGCAAACAGCGATCAACCTCGAGCTTTGAATATTGGAGACCAAATCGAGGAATGGATCAACATGTTATACACGAAGATGACGGACCGATCACCAACGATGGAAGTTACGGTGAATTCCGTTCGTGCATACGATCTACCAGAGTTTGTCTTCCCAGATGAAAGGCGACCCGAGAAGAAGAAAAAGAAGAAGAAAGACAAACAAAAGACGGAGGGGGACGAGGCCAAACAAGAGCAAGGATCAGTCCAGGAACAGGTGGAGTCTAGGGAAGGCCCAATAACTCAAGACTCTAAGCGAGTCAAGTTGGATGAGTCGGGTGAAGCGACCAATGATCCGACTACATCCGAACCTACTCCACAAACACCATCAGCACAACAAGAGAAATGCTCTCCAAGCTCGATCCAAGACCAAGCCAGTTTACCAGAACTAGGCGAGAAACGAAAAGAACCTGTAAATAGCGTATAAAAATTTATATTTGCTTCAGCAGTCATCTGAACGACCAATTTTTCGGCTTACTGTGATGTAAATTCAATCGAATCAGCTTAGCGCCAGCTAGGTTACCTAGGCCGAAGTCGTTGTACAGCCTGAATCAATTCCCCGATCGTCGGCCTTTGCTTTGGTTGCGGACTCCAACACTGCTGAATCAACGATCTCAGGACTTGCGGGACATCATCGGACTAGATTGAGTAAGAGAGTGTGAAACAAGAGCAGTTGGTGCCCTGTAAGCTGGGTTCCCTAACCAGTCTTCACGATACAACATGTCTCATCACCGGCAGTATGCTGCAAATTGGAATCAACATTGACACAACATTACTTACCAATAAAGGCCGCTTGTTTTCTAGTACTCGCGCTTTAATCGCTGCAACATCCACACCTTCCCACGGTATTTGTCGTCCAAACAACTCATTCAAGAATGTTCCCATTGCATACACATCCGCGGCTGCTGCAAGTTCGAATATGGCGTCGGCGTCCAGTCCCACAATCCTCTTCTGTGCAAAAAGTTCGGGCGCCATGTAAGATGGTGTCCCCGGGGGCAGGATTCCGGCTTCGTAATCTTCTACGATCTTTCCTTGCGTCCTGGCTGTCCCAAAATCACATAGCCTAAGTCGATATGCATCGTCCAAGAGGAAGTTAGACGGCTTAATATCTCCATGAATTACCTTCTGGGAGTGCAAGAAGTAGATAGCCTACAGACGGAGAGGGGTGATTTGATGACGAATAAGACTGCACTGCGGATCAAAGACTTCAATCAACGCGTACAGGCGAGTGCATTAACTTCAGTTCTGCGATACACATGACTAATGCCGGCTCATACGTACTCGTAGACTTTCCAGAGCAAATCGCAGCTGCATGTCCGTCGTAATGCGGGAACGGGACTCGTGGAGCAGCTGATGCAGGTTGCCATTCGGCATGTACTCGGTGACAATCATCAGCGCGGGCGGGTGCGGGCATACGCCCAACAGCGAGACAATATTGGGATGCCGAAGTCGTGCGAGCAGATTGACCTCATTCAGGAATTCACGTTTGAGGTTTTCTGTTAGGACCGGATCAAATATACGCTTCACCGCTACTGGCGTGTGCATCCACTGACCCAAATAAACCAACGCAAAACCGCCTCCCGCGATGGGCTCTCCGTGCAGCTCCACATCCTCTAACGTGACTCTGGAAACCGATGTGTCGCAGAGCGCATCGAGGGACTTCGCGCCAGATGCAGCAGACTGGTGCCGTCGGGAGGTGCGGGTCGCTTCAGGCGCAGAAGCTGCCGCAGGTTGAGGCTGTGGCGCCGGAGCGGCGCGTGGTGGGTCGCGAGATCCAGAAGGCGCGCCGGCCTTGAAGTCAAGGTCACTGAGCCATAGTGGTACGGAGGGCTGTAACGGCTCGATGGGTGCAGTTGTGGACTCAGGAACGACGTCTTCCTCAAACGAATCATCGTCGTAATCGTTGCTCATAGCTATTTTGCTTCGACCACACCACGACCGTGAGTTATACAGTTGTTGGAAAAGAGAATTTAAACGTTCTCTTCATTTCGAATACTAGTGCTAGTCCGCGCCTCGCACAGCACCAGGGCTTAAAGTACAAGTGCAGCTTGGCGTGCCACACCAGAAGGAGTATTACTCCATTGTCTGTTCAGCAGCTGAACCCGCCATCGTCAAGTCTTGAGATGTACACCCAGTGGATCTCGGAGTACTTCCAACTCCCCGACACGCGTTCGGTGCGATGGGGACATGCCGTGAACTCCATCGACAGCCTCCGAGCTCTTTGCGCGCCACTCGACTTGGGTGTGTCTCAAAGTGGGCCCGAGTCTCCGCAGGAGGTTGCAGAAAGGAGCCGTTTACGGAGGGAGGTGCACATGCTCGAGGTTGATGTTCGGGTTAAGCAAACAAGTATGGATCCTGACTCAGATCGCCAGCGAACGAGGGAAGTTGTGCTAGCCCACGATCCAGACGAGCCCGGGACTCCATTTGAACTGTGGCTGGGAGAATTCGTATCGTATCTCGAGAAGGACTCAAGTCTGCGGCTGGGCCTGAAGCTCGACTTCAAACAACCTGATGCCATTCTGCCCTGCCTTGAGGTTCTGGGCATGTACACCGAGCTACTCTCGAGCAGGTGCATTCCACTATGGCTGAACGCGGATGTCGAAACGGGTTATGGCGGCTTCAGTGGCGCTACAGCAGCAACAACAACCAATCAGCAGTACCATAGCCTAGTGTCTTTCCTGTCAACATGTGCTGACTGGGTTGTACACAGAGGCGGGGGCAAGTTTGGAGGACCTCAGGGACCCATACTCTCGCTTGGATGGAGAACCAGGAATCCACATCGGTTCTCAATCATTGTTCGCGAGGTAGGAAAGCCAACAGAGTCGAGGGAGTCAAAGTTCGATGAAGGCGATGGAAGTATAGTGGCTCCAACAAAGGGAACCTTTCCAGTAGTTACTGTTAAGGAGGCGCCATATTCCGCCACTGCAGTGGTTGGATTACTTGGTGCAGTCTTTGGCAAGGGGTCAGGAGCTTTCGAAGGCTATGCTCCGGCTCACGTAACGCTCGCATTACGGTGCGCTTTTATATCGCCTAGCACCGAAGACCTTCTGAACGCACTCTCGAGCCTCAAGCTACCTAGGGGCGCCGTATCGCTAACCTTGTGGCAAAACGCCGGAGACGTTTGGGATCAAGATGCACTTGAACAGGCTCTGCGGCAATTCGAAGCAGCGGGAGTCGACGTCTTTCTAGATTTGGATTGATACTAACGAAAGCATGGGAGCTACTGTATTATATATTGCGTTCCAATAGTGTTCTGTACATAAAGATGTAGGCATACGGTTGTAAAATTAACCGATACGGCCGTTAGGCGTGGCTATTATATCACCGAATCGTGATCGGTCCCAAGAGCTTGAATTTACGAACAGCGCGATCAAATGAGCGGTAAGCAAAGTGATCGCCATAAATCGTAATCGCAAACGTGGGCTTATCACCCTCGGGTGTGGTTGTCATGACGTCTTCGTGCGATTCTGCGATCGGCTGCTCTCGGAGCAAGGGCTTGTCTTGAACAATGAAGATGCTACCTCTTTTGGGGATAGTGACACATCTATTCTCCATAGTGATAATCTGGAATGTCTCTTGAGATTCGTACAAGATGATTCCACTCTTGCCGACGTGATGTGGAACCTTGGATCGCGTAACCGTAATGAATGCGCCATGCAGGTCAATCTTGACAAGTTTCTGTGCAAGCTGGGTAGCATTCCTCGCGGCGAAGTCAATGCCGGCGGCAGGGTCTTGCAGGTATTGCTGCCACAACGAATTAAGCGGGAGGAAGTCCTCGTAGACGAGTCCTTTGCGTGGAAGCTGGAAAAGCCCTGACTCGCGACGTTCTGCCGAGGTCATGGCATTCTTGATCTTGCTCTTCCTGTTCTCCTTGATTTCACGGCGTCGTTCTTCTTGGTAAATGGGTGGCTTATCACTGACAAGCGGGATATACTTTCGGCCCAGTGCGCTGGTAAATACAGCATCGTTGTCTTTGTTCTCATGCATCAGCGAGATGACATATCCACGCAGAGCACCGGCGGTCTGCTCCGCAGTCTGCTGCTGTTGCTGCCTTTGTCCCCGCGACTGGCCCTGTGCCTTGGTCGCAGGCAGAGGGTAGTAGACGATTTCCTCTGCGTCCATGGTGTTAGAACTGCTACTGTCTTGGTAGTCTCACTTGTGTCTGGGCTGTACGGGCGCGAAGCTCGAGTAGCGGCTGAGGTGTTCTCACTGCGCCAGCCTCTTAAGTGGCTATGGGAGGGAGTGCTGTGGGGCGCTATAGGTGCAGCTCAAGTCGTGTGTCTCTTCGCTATCCACCTGTTGGGCCAGTTTGTGAATGCAGTCACTAGATGCCCTATAACACAACCAGATACTCTGGAGTGGGCGGTGGTCCTACAGGCACGAATTTTACGGGCACGAAAAAATTCGAAGCAACCAAGAGCCTCTGGCCCTTGCGCTCACAGAAAAATTCGCGTGAACCAAGTTGAAATCAGGACACTGGCACAGCGGTTTCGAGGCAGAATTCAGTGCGATGCGGTGGGTGCCGATATATTCTGTGATATTGATTTGATTCAAACACGTCTTATATACGCTATACGAAATTTACATACCACGATACCCCTGTATAGCTGCGCCAATTCAGAGGCAAACTCGCACCGCAGTTTGCTTCTGAGCTCCAAATCACGGAATAGCCCCGCGTTAACGACATAGCAGCAGTCGGAGCAACCTGAGGGCACTCCACGGACTTGGCCGCATTACCCCAGTCCATATTTCGGAACGACAAGATGAGCGACCAACCCGACCCAGAGATCGAGAGCGTGCGTATGCCGACAAGGTGCCTGCCATGTCGGTGTTGCCCTTGCAAGGCGCCACGCAGCGTGAGTGAGTCACTTCGCATGATGGGCGTGGGTGTCACGCTTTGTATCATTGGTTTGATTTGTATCGCAATCTCCCTGCTGCTGCCATCCACGATTGATAGTGCTCTGATGAAGGCTCTGCAGGACGTCACCATGCTGGATACGAAGGAGTCGCTTGCATACTCCGTTTTTGCCAACAACTCAGAGTATCCAATTGGTCTCAGCGTCTACTTCATGAATCTGACGAACCCCGACGAGGTACTTCAGGGAGGGATTCCAGAGCTTCAGGAGATTGGTCCTTACAACTACAAGGAATATCGAGTTGCCTACAACGTCTCTTGGGATGACCAGCATACCACCTTGTCTTATCGCTATTATACAACCTTTCAGTTCGACGAAGAGACCTCGGCTTCAAGCGACTCGGACGTGGTTATCAACTGGAACCCGAATGTCTTCCCTTTCTGGTTTGTCTACAAACAGGTGGGCCCTCTTCTGCCGACGCTAGGTCAGAAGCTGTACGAGGGGTTCCAGCTTCCCGAGTATAGCACTGACGAGTCACGTGCCTTTATGAAGCGATCCTTGCGCGAGTATATCTTTGGGTATCCGAATGACCCGCTCCTAGCGCTCCTGGCTCAGGAAGGCTTCGCGCCCTCTCCCGACTACTCAGGTGTTATTCGCAACTTCACTTCATTTGAAGACTTCAACAAAAACGCCAAACAAGATGCAATGCGTACGGGATACCCAGAGATCAGAGACTTGCGTAAAGTCGTGCTTTCGCAGGATAGTACAACTGTGTGTGAGGACAGCGACGAGATGATTGATGGCACCGACGGTGGTGCATTCCCCCGCCCAGTGAAGCGCACCGATCGTCCAAAATTGTTTGCCGCATCATTTTATCGAAACGTTGAGCTTGAGTACGTTGGCGATTCGGAGGTCTATGGCGTTAAGACGCTGCGATTCATACTGCCTGAATCAATGTGGCGTAACTCACCCGAGAATCAAGAGAAGTACAGTCAGATTTGGAACGGTGCGGTCAATGTCACAGCATGTACTAAGAGCATCCCAACGCTTCTCACTCGGCCGCGGTTTGGCAAGGGTCGCAACCCGTCGCAGGACTTCACTGATCCCGCACTTATCGCGCAGTCCAACGTCAAATGGTTGGATGACAACGTAGCAACTGACACATACTTCGATATCGAACCCATCACGGGTGGCAGCATGAACATTTCGTCATCTTCACAGGCTGTGTGGCCCTTTGATGTCATCACAGTTCCTGATGCGAATGGCGTCAGCCACACATTCCTTCAGAACATTCGACCGATGAATTACGTGCCAGTCTTTTGGGCGCGCCAATTCATTTCTGTAAGCACCAAGGACGCCGCTGACTTCCGCAGCAATGTTTATGGCATGATGGATGCTGAGGAAGCAATCTTCGCTGCTGGTTTGTCTCTTGGCATCCTTCTCTGTGTAATTGCTGCAGTAGTATTGAACATCGGTTATGGATTCTACTACAGCTACAAGAACCGCACTAGTGTGGTACCAGAGTTCGATTCGGTTGCAAACAACTATGCTAAGGTCGGAGAAGAGGCCGGCACAGGACCAGAACCTGTTCATCTCGACCAGTCGACTTCGTTCGCCCGACACGGAGGTGCCACCTACGGCTCTACTGTTTACGTCAAGAACCCCTTCACAGGTGAGACAATGCCGCTGAGCAATGCTACAATGGATGCTGCAGGCTCATATTCAAGCTCCAATGCGACATATTTGTAGTGTAATATAGTGGAGTGCCATGTGGCGCGGCATGTACATACTGCATTTTGTATGCTAAATGTTTGCATTGATCCTAGCTTCCTCCACCATCCAATCTTTTACTCTGACGTTTCGTTACATGTATCACGACCAAGTCGGTAGTCATGACGTTTCCATTCGTCCGTGCGAGCATGTATATTTGAGCGCGAATGGGTGATCACACCGGTTGGATTTCTCATTCCATTCCAAACCATTCCACCGCTCCAGGACTAGTCATACACATTACTGCAAGATCATTTGCTCGTAGTTCGCATGCTCATACACCTCTCACACACCCCAGTGGTGGCACGAGTCGATGGCTGGTCGGTTGCATCGAATTTTTTTGTCGCATTAAAAAGTTCGCGAACTTGTCACTAAGACGTCTTTACTTAATACTTTTGAATTGATTTATGCGCGTGTGAGTCAGTGCGCTCACATGGAATGGTTTTGTTTACCTCCGTCTAGATTTGAGTTATTTAAATCACCGGTCGCGGCGCGATGCATCTCGGGGGATCCCTCGCTAGTCGCGCACGCGTAGGTGTGCTCTCTTGGCCCCTCCTGGTTTTCTTGACACTTTGCGCCCTGTTCTGGCGTTTGGAGCAAGTATCCGCGGGGTTATGTCTCGAAGTATCATCTAATTCCCATGGTGTGCTTATACCATGTCCCGCAACGGGCGATCTGCCCTTCAGCGACCCCAGAGCACCCGGTTACCTGCTTGCTGCCGATGAGAAGTCACCCTTCCAGATATCCGTCGCGCCGAAGCTGAACCCATCTGCATATGTGGATCTGGCCACGCCAACGGCTTCGACCATCATTTCATTGGAGTCGTCGGTGTTTTACACCCCTACGGTCCCAAGCGGTCTGACGTTCTTGTTGGCAGGCACGAACTTAGACAAACTCCATACGACTCAAGTCGTCAACGTGACCGACGTGCCGCAATCAATGAGCTCGTTCACCATCACGATAACATGTCTCAGCGAGCTCGTGGCTCACGTTGTGCTGACAATGACCAGCGTTATGCCCGAGTGGCCCAAGGGGGGAGTTGCGAAGTCCGTTCTCAGTTTCA
>Ga0182741_1006300_pt1 | contig 10456 bp, 8 predicted proteins | sample eDN5th37CBELigOP_FD_128874 | JGI IMG/M metagenome (GOLD analysis project Ga0182741, IMG submission 128874) | Enriched Organic Plus compost microbial communities from Emeryville, California, USA - eDNA 5th pass 37_C BE-Lig OP (version 2) (version 2) ...
GACGAGGGCGGCACCGACGACGGCGCACAGGATGCCGACGATCGTGCGGATGCGCAGCGACTCGACGGTCGCGGTGGACTCCTCGCGCATGGCAGCGACCGGCGGGACGTGCGTCGCGCGGCGGGCCGGGGCGTAGGCGCTGACCACGGTCACGATGATGCCGACGAGCAGCGCGACGATCACGGTGCGCGGCGACAGCTGCAGCGGACCGGACGGCAGACCGAGGTCGGCGGCGTTGAGGGCGGCCCGCAGCCCGTAGGCGAGGGCGACACCCGCGCCGATACCGATGACGCTGCCGATGATGCCGACGACGACCGCTTCGAGGGTCACCGAGCGGCCCACCTGCTGCCGGCTCGCGCCGATGGCGCGGAGCAGGGCGAGTTCGCGCAGGCGCTGGGCGACGATCATCGAGAAGGTGTTGTAGATGATGAACGTGCCGACGAGCAGCGCGATGGCACCGAAGGCGAGCAGGAAGTAGTTGAGGAAGTTCAGGGCCTCGGAGACCTGGGACTTGGTCTCCTCGGCGACCTGCTCACCGGTCTGCACCTTCATGTCGGGCACCGCGGCGGCGATCTCGTCGCGCAGCTGGTCGTCGCTGAGCGAGCCGTCGCCCGCGACGTCGATGTACGACACGTGCTTGCCGTCGCTGAACAGTTCGGACGCCTGCTGTTCGGTGAACAGCACACCGACGTAACCGCCCGTGTCGGCGTCGAGTTCGTAGATGCCGCTGACGGTCACGGGCACCATGCCCTTGGAGATCGTCAGCACCGTGGTCTTGCTGCCGACGGTGAGGTCGCCGCGTTCGGCTGCGCTCTCGTTGATCGCGATCTGGCCGTCCTCGGCGGGCGGGACGCCCTGGACGAAGGTCTGCGGGGTACCGACGAAACGGTCGGGCGGGATGTAGGCGTAGCCCTCGGCGGGGGCACCGCCGGTCTGGATCGCGGCGCCCTCGGAGTCGAGGAGGATGACGCCGCCGTCGATCGACGGGGACGTGCGGGCGACGCCGGGCAGGGCGGCGATCCTGTCGACGTCCTCGACGGGCACGCCGTTGGCGCCGTACTGCTCGGTGGTGACGCGGACGTCGACGCCCTGGGCGACGTCACCGAAGATGTCGTCGAAGGTGCGCTGCAGGGTGTCGGTGAAGACGAACGAGCCGGTGATGAAGGCGGTGCCGAGCACCACCGAGAGCACGGTGAGTGCGAGCCGCACCTTGTGCGCGGCGAGGTTGCGCAGGGCAACCCTGCGGATGGGGTTTCCACTCATGGTCGCGACGGTCTCCTATTCCGCCACCGGAGCCACGGACACGGTGTCGAACTGCTTCATGCGGTCGAGCACGCGGTCGGCGGTGGGCTCACGCATCTCGTCGACGATCTGCCCGTCGGCCAGGAACACGACGCGGTCGGCGTAGCCGGCGGCCCGCGGGTCGTGGGTGACGATCACGACGGTCTGGTCGAACTCGTCGACGGCGGCGCGGAGGATGGACAGCACCTCGCCGGACGAGCGGGAGTCGAGGTTGCCGGTCGGCTCGTCGCCGAAGATGATCTCGGGCCGGCCGGCGAGGGCGCGGGCACACGCGACGCGCTGCTGCTGGCCACCGGACAGTTCGCCGGGGCGGTGGTCGAGACGTTCGCGCAGGCCGAGGCGGGTGACGACGGTGTCGAGCCACTCCTTGTCGGCCTTGCGGCCGGCGATGTCGAGCGGCAGGGTGATGTTCTCGAGGGCGGTGAGGGTGGGGACGAGGTTGAACGCCTGGAAGACGAACCCGATGCGGTCGCGGCGCAGCTGGGTCATGGCCTTGTCGGAGAGGGTCGTCAGGTCGGTGTCGCCGATGAGCACGGAACCGGAGGTCGCGCTGTCGAGACCGGCGAGGCAGTGCATGAGCGTCGACTTGCCGGATCCGGACGGACCCATGATGGCGGTGAACTCACCGGCGGCGAAGTCCGCCGTCACCCCGGCGAGGGCGTGGACGGCGGTCTCTCCGGAGCCGTAGATCTTCTTCAGGTTCTGGGCGCGGGCTGCTGGGGCCGAGTGCGTTGGCATGGCCCATATCTTTCCGTCACGAAGGGAAGTTCACCATCCGGGAGTACCCGGATCTTCGAGTCGGGGATACGACCGTACGGTATCCGGGGATCCTCAGGACCAGCGCGCCTGCCCGCCGTCGAGAGGGACCGTCGCGCCCGTCAGGTACCGGGCCTCGTCGCTCACGATCCAGGCGACGGCCCGCCCGATGTCCTGCTCGGGATCGCCGATGCGGCGCAGCGGGATCGACTTCACGAACTCCGCCGCCTCCTCCGGATTCGTCTCGGTCCACCACTTCAGCCCCGGCGACAGCGCATGGGGGGCGACTGCGTTGACGCGGATGCCGTCCACGCCCCACTCGGAGGCCGCGGTGCGGGTGAGCGAACGCAGGGCCTCCTTCACGGAGGCGTACCCGCCGTAGCCGCTCGTGTCCCACCGTACCGCCGCGGACGTGACCATGGTGACGATCGAGCCGCCGCCGCGGGCCTTCATGACCGGGTGCACGAGCTGCATGGCGTGCAGCGCGGCGAGCGGGCCCGTCCGGTACGCCTTGTCCATGAGCGACGGCTTCAGGCCCAGGAGCGGACCGAGCGGATTGAGGCTCGCGTTGAGGACGAGGACGTCGATCCCGCCGAACCGGTCGACGGTCCGCTGCACGGTGGCGGTGACCTGGTCGAGATCGGAGATGTCGCACACGATCGGTTCGGCGTCGCCGCCGAGGGCGCGGATCTCCTCGACGGTGTCGACGAGTTTCGATTCGGTCCTGCCGGTGACGGCGACGGCCGCACCCTCGCGTGCCAGGGCGAGCGCGACGCCGCGGCCGATTCCCTGACCTGCGCCGGTGATCAGCGCGATCTTCCCGTCGAGGGTGCCCATCGGTACTCCTGTTCTGCCGTCCGCATGTCGTCCCCCGGAAGTCGACCGGATTCCGGGGATCGGCGCGCGGAACGGTCCCGGCAGGCGGGACCCTCCCCTACTCTGTGGCTCATGCGGATAGGTGCGCACGTCCGGCAGGACGACGATCCGATCGGTCAGGGCGAGCATCTCGGTGCCGATCTGGTGCAGGTGTTCCTCTCGGACCCGCAGAAGTGGACGAAACCCGGTGAGCATCCGCGCACCGAGGAGATCCTCGCCTCGGACATCGACGTGGTGGTGCACGCGCCGTACGTGATCAACGTGGCGAGCCTGAACAACCGGGTGCGGATGCCCTCGCGCAAGGCCGTCGCCGACCACGCCGACGCCGCGGCACGGATCGGCGCCTTCGGGCTGGTCGTGCACGGCGGCCACGTCCGGGAGGGCGAGGACGTGCGGGTCGGGGTGGAGAACTGGCGCAAGCTGTTCGAACGCCAGGAGGACAAGGGTGGTTTCGCCGTCCCGATCCTCGTGGAGAACACCGCCGGGGGTGATTTCGCGATGGCCCGCCATCTCGATGCGATCGGCCGGTTGTGGGACGCCATCGGCGACTACGGTCCCGGTTTCTGCCTCGACACCTGCCACGCCTGGGCGGCGGGTGAGGAACTCGTCGACGTCGTCGACCGGGTACGGGCGACGACCGGCCGGATCGATCTGGTGCACCTGAACAATTCCCGCGACGAGTTCGGTTCGGCGCGCGACCGGCACGCGAATCTGGCGGAGGGGACGATCGATCCGCAACTGCTCGCGGAGATCGCGGCGCGGGCGGACGCGCCGATCGTGCTGGAGACCCCGGCGGAGGGGCTCGCCGACGACATCGCCTTCCTGCGTGAGCACACGTCGACCTGATCCTTGCGCGCCCCACGGACGGAAACACCGTGCAGACACCGTGTTCCGGTCCGCAGGGCGCGCGGACGTCAGGTGGGCAGGTCGCCGGTGAGGTAGTGCTGCACGGTGGGAGCGACGATATCGACGAGCCACTCGGAGGGCATCGACGCGAGCGGCTCGAGGCAGAGGATGTAGCGCACCAGCATGATTCCGGTCATCTGGGTCGCCACGAGTTCGGCGCGCAGCCGGCCACTCCCGGCGGGATGGTCGATCCGGTCGAGCAGCGGCGCGAGCGCGACCTCGAGGAGGAACGACCGTACGAGACCGCCGTCGTCACCGGCGATCTGCGCGCGGAACATCGCGACGGCCGCGTCGCGGTGCGGAGAGTCCCACACCCCGAGCAGGGCGGTGACGAGGGCACGTCCCAGTTTCTCGGCCGGCGCCTCGTAGACGGGAGCGAGGACGTCACGCGGGTCGACGGGCAGCGCGATGGCCGCGGTGAACAACTGCAGTTTGGAACCGAAGTAGTGGTGCACGAGCGCGGGGTCCACCCCGGCACGGGCGGCGATCGCCCGCACCGTCGTCCGATCGAACCCGTTGGTGGCGAACAGTTCCCGTGCCGATGAGAGGATGTCGTCCCGCGCCCCGGAGTTGCCCGGCCGGCGGCCGGGCCGGCGGACGGTGTCGGTCACGGGGTGCGGCGGCGCAGTGTCGCCGCACCGAGCGCGAGGGCGGCCGCCGCGAACCCGGCGACGACGATCAGGTCGCGCACCATGATGCCGGTGACACCGGGGTGCACGGTGATCTCCTGCAGCGCCTCCACCGCGTAACTCAGCGGCAGGACGTTGCTGATCCATCGCAGCCAGTCGGGCAGATCGTCGCGGGCCACGAGCAGCCCGCACAGCAGGAACTGCGGGATGACGATGACCGGCATGAACTGCACGGCCTGGAACTCGGTGCGCGCGAAGGCACTGCACAACAGCCCCAGGGACACGCCGAGCACCGCGACGAGGATCGCCACGACCAGCACCCAGAACACCGATCCTGCGCTGGAGACGTCGAGCAGACCGAACGCCACGGCGCACGCGAGACCGGCCTGGACCGCGGCCGCGAGCGAGAAGGCACTGCCGTAGCCGGCGAGCAGATCGAGTTTCGTCAGCGGTGTGGTGAGCAGCCGTTCGAGGGTGCCCGAGCTGCGTTCGCGCTGCATCGCGATGGAGGTGACCAGGAACATCACGACGAACGGGAGGATGCCGAGCATCGTCACGGCGATCCGGTCGAACAGCGACACCCCACCCGGGCCGGTGGGCACGTTCTGGTACATGAAGTACAGCAGCGTCATCAGCAGGCTCGGGACGAGCACGATCATCGCGACCGTGCGGTGGTCGGCGCGCAGCTGACGCAGGATGCGGGTGGTCGTGGTGGCGTAGACGACGGTGCTCATGACGGTGCTCCCGTCCGGTCGCGGATGAGTCGGAGGAAGGCGTCCTCGAGGCGCGGCTGCCCCGTCCGCTCGCGCAGTTCCCCGGGGGTCAGCTGGGCGATCAGCCGACCCTCGCGCAGCAGGACGAGTTCGTCGCAGTGGTCGGCCTCGTCCATGACGTGACTGGACACGAGCAGGGTGGTGCCGCGGTCGGCGAGGGCGCGGAAGTGCTCCCACAGCTCGGCCCGCAGCAGCGGATCGAGGCCGACGGTGGGTTCGTCGAGGACGAGCAGTTCGGGATCCCCGACCAGCGCGCACGCGAGCGAGACCCGCCCGAGCTGGCCGCCGGACAGGGCGGCCGCGCGGTTCTGCGCGTGGTCGGTGAGGCCCACCGCCGCGATCGTGTCGGCAACCGCGGTCCCCTTCCTCCCGTAGAGGGAGGCGAAGTAGGTGACGTTCTCGACGACCGTCAGTTCGGGATAGACGCTCGGCGACTGGGTGACGTAGCCGATGCGGCGGCGTAGGGCGGCGCTGCCGGCGGGCCGGTCGAGGACGGTGACCGTGCCGGACTCGACGATCTGGGTGCCGACGATCGAGCGCATGAGGGTGGTCTTGCCGCAGCCGGAGGGGCCGAGCAGACCGGTGATGGAACCGCGACGGACGCGGACGGTCACGTCCTCGAGGGCCCGGTGGGTGCCGCGTCGCACGCACAGATCCCGGATGTCCACGGCGTTCGCGGAGGAGTCGACGTTCATGATCCACTCAATTCATCGAGTGTTGAAATTCTCGCCCGACCGAATTGTGCGCCCTGCGTATCGATCCGGTCAACCCCCGCGAGGCCCGCCCGGTCCCCGAGGGGCCCGACGTACCATGAGCCTCATGAAGCACACCCGTCTCGCCCTGGCCGTCACCGCAACCGCCCTGGTCCTGGCGGGGTGCTCCGCCGAGTCCGACGATCCGACGCCGTCGCCCGCGGCCTCGATCGCGAACCCCGCGACCACCTCGGTCCGCGAATCGGCGTCCGCCGAGGTGCCCGGCGACACGAAGGACAAGGTGTCCCCCGCGAGCGAGGACGCCCGGCTCTCCGTCGTCGAGATCCGCACCGGTCGCCACGACGGTTTCGACCGCGTTGTCTACGAACTCGCCGGTGAGGGCACACCGGGCTGGCGCGTGGGCTACGTGAACGAGGCGACGCAACAGGGCAGCGGCAACGAGGTCGCCGTCTCCGGCGACGCCGTGCTCGAGGTCCTCATCGACGGCTCGACCTACCCCTTCGAGATCGGCCTCGAACCGTACGGCGGGCCGGACCCGCTCGTCGCCGAACCGGGCGGGTCGGTCGTCGAGGTCACCGGCTCGGGGGTCTTCGAGGGCGTGACCCAGTCGTTCGTCGGCATCGCCGAACGCGGCACCCCGTTCACGGTGTACTCGCTGACGAACCCGACGCGCGTGGTGATCGACGTCGCCCGCTGACCGGCGGCTCATCGGACGTCGTTTCCGTCACCTCCTCGGCCTAACCTTGACCTCGAGCGCACTCGAGGTTCTAGCGTCGGGTGCGACCCGAGGAGGCCACGTCCATGAGCATGGAAGTCACCGCGTGGAACGCGATGTACAACGCGATGCACGCGGAGAACGATCGCCGACCGTTCTCGCGAGCGAGCCTGACGCGCATCGCCGAGTTCGCACGCCCGCACCGTCGGAACATCGCGTTCTATCTCGTCCTGAGTGTCGTCATCGCGGCCCTGGGGGTGGCGACCCCGGTGCTCGCCGGCCGCGTGGTCGACGCGATCGTCTCCGGTGCCGCCGTATCGGTGGTCGCCGTGCTCGCGGCGATCATCGCCGCGGTGGCACTGCTCGAGGCGGGCCTGGCGATCGCCAACCGCTGGTTGTCGGCGAGCATCGGTGAGGATCTGATCCTGGATCTGCGCACCACGGTGTTCGACCACGTGCAGCGGATGCCGGTCGCATTCTTCACCCGCACCCGCACGGGGGCACTCGTGTCGCGGCTGAACAACGACGTCATCGGGGCGCAGCGCGCGTTCAGCGACACCCTCTCGGGAGTGGTCGGCAACGTCGTCACCCTCGTGATCACACTCGTGGTGATGATCGGGATCTCCTGGCAGATCACGCTTCTCGCACTGTTGTTGCTGCCGATCTTCATCGTTCCCGCGCGGCACATGGGAACCCGGCTGGCGCGGTTGAGCCGTGAGGCCGCGAACCACAACTCGGTGATGAACACCCAGATGACCGAACGGTTCTCGGCTCCGGGTGCGACCCTCGTGAAGCTGTTCGGCCGGCCCGAGCAGGAGTCGGTGGAGTTCGCGGTCCGCGCGCGACGCGTCCGCGACATCGGGGTGCGCACCGCGATGCTGCAGAGCGTGTTCGTCACCTCGCTGACCCTGGTGTCCGCGCTCGCGCTCGCGCTCGTCTACGGACTCGGCGGGTTCTACGCCCTGCGGGGGCAACTCGACGCGGGATCGGTGGTCGCGATGGCGATGCTGCTGACCCGCCTGTACTCGCCGCTCACCGCACTGGCCAGCGCGCGGATGGACGTCATGAGCGCGATGGTGAGCTTCGAGCGGGTCTTCGAGGTCCTCGATCTGAAGCCGCTGATCTCCCAGGCACCCGACGCACGTCCGGTACCGGAGGGACCGGTCTCGGTGGAACTGCGCGACGTCGAGTTCGCCTATCCGTCCGCCGACAGGGTCTCGCTCGCCTCCCTCGAGGAGGTCGCCGTGCTCGACAACCGTGGCGGCGAGACCGTTCTGCACGACGTGTCGTTCCACGTCGAGCCGGGACGGATGGTCGCCCTCGTCGGTTCCTCGGGTGCCGGGAAATCGACCATCGCGCAGCTGATTCCGCGACTGTACGACGTCGACTCCGGGTCGGTGCGTCTCGGCGGGGTCGACGTGCGGGAACTGACCGCCGATTCGATCCGCGCCACCGTCGGGCTCGTCACCCAGGACGGGCACCTGTTCCACGACACCGTCCGCGCGAATCTGCTGCTCGCCCGGCCGGAGGCCGGCGAGGAGGAGCTGTGGGACGCGTTGCGCCGGGCCCGGCTCGACCGGCTCGTCGCGTCGTTACCCTCCGGACTCGACACCGTCGTCGGGGAACGCGGATACCGTCTGTCCGGTGGTGAGCGTCAACGCCTGACGATCGCCCGGCTGCTGCTCGCCCAGCCGCGAGTGGTGGTTCTCGACGAGGCCACCGCCCATCTCGATTCCACCTCGGAGGCCGCGGTGCAGGAGGCACTGGCCGAAGCCCTGGCGGGACGCACATCGGTGGTCATCGCGCACCGCCTCTCGACGATCCGCGCGGCCGACGAGATCCTCGTGGTCGAGGAGGGCCGCATCGTCGAACGTGGCAGCCACGACGAACTGCTCGCCGTGGGCGGCCGTTACGCGGAGCTGTACCGGACGCAGTTCGCGGATGCGGAGCCGAAGCCGCCGGTGACCGCACCGGCGGCCGGCTGACGCATCCGCGAGGCGTCGTCAGTCGCGGTATCCGCCACGACCACCGCGGTCGCTGCGGTGCGAGAAGTCGCCGGACCGGCCCCGACCTTCGCCGTATTCACGTCGGCCACCGCGATCACGCTTGCCGTGGTCGCGACGGTCCCCGCCACGCCGGTCGTCGCCGCGGCGGTCGTCGCGCCCGCGGTACGAGCCCGGACGCCCGGACGGTGCACCGGTGTCGGGCTGCAACTGGATGAGCACGCCCGAGATGCGGGTGGCGCGCAGCGCTTCGAGGGTCTGCGGCGACAGGTCCTTGGGCAGCTCGACGAGGCTGTGATCGGCACGGATGCTGATGTGCCCGAAATCGCCGCGGCGCAGCCCACCCTCGTTGGCGATGGCGCCGACGATCGCACCGGGCTGCACGCGGTGACGCTTGCCCACCGCGATGCGGTAGGTGGCCATCTCCTGGCCGTCGCGACCGACCTTCGGGCCGTCGTCGAAGCGACGCGGCGGACGCTCCCGCTGCTCGCGCTCGCGGCGCGGCGGCACGAACGGCTCCGGGTCGGCCTCCATGAGGAACGACTCGCCGTCGCGCGAGAGCACCGCCAGCGCGGCGGCGATGTCGGCGAGCGGCACGTCGTGCTCGCGCTCGTAGTCCTCGATGAAGGTCCGGAACAGCTGCAGGTGATCGGAGGTCAGCGCCTCGGTGATCGAGTCGTTGAACTTCGCCACGCGCTGCGCGTTGACGTCCTCCACGGTGGGCAGCTGCATCTCGGCCAGCGGCTGGCGGGTGGCCCGCTCGATGGCCTTGAGCAGGTGACGCTCCCGCGGTGCGACGAACAGCAGCGCGTCGCCGGTGCGCCCGGCGCGGCCGGTGCGGCCGATGCGGTGCACGTACGACTCGGTGTCGTGCGGGATGTCGTAGTTCACGACGTGGCTGATGCGGTCGACGTCGAGGCCGCGGGCGGCGACGTCGGTGGCGACCAGGATGTCGAGGGTGCCGTTCTTGAGCTGGTTGATCGTGCGTTCGCGCTGCGCCTGCACGATGTCGCCGTTGATGGCGGCCGCGGAGAAACCGCGGGCGCGCAGGCGTTCGGCGAGGTCCTCGGTGGCCTGCTTCGTGCGGACGAAGATGATCATGGCCTCGAAGGACTCGACCTCGAGGATGCGGGTCAGCGCGTCGAGCTTGCGCTGGTGCGAGACGAGGACCCACCGCTGGGTGATGTTCGCCGACGTCGTCGTCTTCGACTTGACGGTGATCTCCTGCGGATCCTTCAGGTACTGCTTCGACAGCCGGCGGATCGCACCCGGCATGGTCGCCGAGAACAGCGCGACCTGCTTGGTGTCCGGGGTGTCGGCGAGGATGCGCTCGACGTCCTCCTGGAAGCCCATGGTGAGCATCTCGTCGGCCTCGTCGAGGACGAGGTATTCGAGCTCGGAGATGTCGAGGGTGCCCTTGGAAAGGTGATCGATCACACGTCCCGGGGTGCCGACGATGACCTGGGCGCCGCGGCGGAGACCGGATAGTTGCACACCGTAGGCCTGGCCGCCGTATATGGGCAGCACGTGCAGGCCCGGGATGTGGGCGGAGTACTTACCGAAAGCCTCCGCGACCTGCAGCGCGAGTTCGCGGGTGGGCGCCAGCACCAGCGCCTGGGGCCGCTTCTTGGCGGCGTCGATCCGGGAGAGGATCGGCACCGCGAAGGCGGCGGTCTTGCCGGTGCCGGTCTGAGCGAGACCGACGACGTCCCGTCCCTCCAGCAGCGGTGGGATGGTCGCCGCCTGGATCGGCGACGGGGACTCGTAACCCACGTCCGAAAGA
>Ga0182741_1006302_pt1 | contig 10454 bp, 5 predicted proteins | sample eDN5th37CBELigOP_FD_128874 | JGI IMG/M metagenome (GOLD analysis project Ga0182741, IMG submission 128874) | Enriched Organic Plus compost microbial communities from Emeryville, California, USA - eDNA 5th pass 37_C BE-Lig OP (version 2) (version 2) ...
CGTTTTTTTATGCTAAACGATGTTTCGCAAAAGTCTGCAAAGACGTATGAAGCGATGGAAACCTTTTTAATCAGGCAGCTTCCAACTGATTTAGACCAATACCAAGCTAGCCGCAAAGAACTTATCACCGCAAAGAGAAAATTAGAAATGAATTTTCAAAATGAACTCAACTTTATCGAAACGGAAAATTACCAAAATATCATAGATAGCTTTATAGAAGAAAGTGATTCTGCGGTCTATTCTTTATTAGAGGGAGACATCGAAGCCTATTCTGCTAGTCAAAAAGAAGCCTTCAAGCTGATTGGTTTTATTCAGGATCAGACCTTAACTCTATTAAATGAAGACCTATCGATGTTTCAGACTTATTATAATGCAATTAATAAAAGAAATGACTATGTGAAGCTAACCTTGGTGTTTATGACGATTGCCGCGATGTCTTTTGGTTTAATCATCACTTATTTATTCAGTCAAAATATAACTCGTCCCATTTATCGATTAACACATGCAGCTCGGGAAGTAGCAAGGGGAAAATTAGATGGCCCCACCCTTCCTGAAGCAAACGACGAGATTGGCTTTTTATCGAAAACCTTTAATAAAATGCGCAGAGATTTAGAATATAATGTACGTCAACTAAAGGAAAAGTCGGAACAAGAAAAACTGTTAAAAGAAATGGAATTGAAAAGCTTGCAAAGCCAAATCAACCCACATTTTTTATTTAATACCCTGAATACCATTTCAAAGTATGCGCTGATTCATGGGTCAGAACAGATCTATAAGCTTATTAATTCAATTTCAAAATTACTACGATATAATCTTGGGGCGATGGACAAACCTGTTACTCTAGCAGATGAAATTAGTGTGGTCCAAGAGTACTTTTATATTCAAAAAACAAGGTTCCAGGACCGTGTTGATTTTGTTGTAAACGTTTCTGATGAGTGCCTATCTTTAGAGCTGCCGATTCTTACCCTACAACCTTTGGTAGAAAATGCGTTTATCCACGGAATTGAACCATATGAACAAAAAGGAATAATTGAAATTGAAGGTTACTCCCAAGACGAATATGTTGTGTTGAAAATACGGGACAATGGAATAGGAATGAATCCTGAAACCAATCGTATGCTTTTAGATAAATCTACGAATACGTCACGTTCAACTGGGCATTCAACAGGTTTAGGAGTGAAAAATGTTTTTAGAAGACTAGAATTATTTTATCAATCAAAAGAACGTATTTCCATTGAATCGGAGATTGGAAAAGGAACCACCATTGAGTTAGTATTACCCAAAAATTTCACATTGGAGGTTGACTAACCATGTATAGAGTATTAATCGTCGATGATGAAGCAATTGAGCGAAAAGGACTAGAAATGATTCTTAAGGGAAACTTCCCCTCCATCGAAATTGAGGAAGCCGATAGCGGCCGTTCCGCTATTTTAAAAGCGGAAGAATTTCGACCTGACATCATCTTTTTAGATATAAAAATGCCTGGTATTGATGGCGTAGAAGCGGCAAAAGAAATGAAGAAGATGAATCGTTCCGTTAACATTTTTATGTTAACCGCGTTTGACAAATTCGAATACGCGCGACAGTTGATGAAAATTGGCGTACAGGACTATATCCTTAAACCCTATAACCGTGAAGAAATTATCGAGCCCTTTCAGAAAGCCATACAGGAAATTGAACAGGAAAAAGCTAAAAGAACGGAAGAACTCACGTTAAAGGATAATTATCGCCGTGCGTTATCGATTGTCCAGTCACGCGTCATCACATCAATGTTCATGCAAGCTTCGAACAAACAAAATGTCATCGCACTAGATTTAGAGGAAACATTCCAGAAGGAAAGCTTTGTGATGGTCGTAGAATGGCTGAAAAAGAATGAAACGCTCACCCAACATGAACCTAGTGAATTTATCTCTTATATCCAATCAGGATTGAACCACTACTTTCCAAGCTATTTCTTGGGAGAGGAAACGATGAATAAAATCCCGATCTTGATTCAGGTAGATGAAAAAAATATAGGTCAGAAACCAAAGTTGAAGGAGTTGGCGACGGCGTCTGGAAGGGAACTGATTTCTAAGATGAGACAAGCCTTTCCAGACTTCAAGTTCTCGATTGGGATTGGGCGTATATATGATGAAGTTGAAAAGTTTGTACAATCCTACCATGAAGCACTCTATACTCTTTCTTCTCTCAAACGTCCCTATCAAGTTCATTTCTATAGTCAACTACTAGCGAAACAAGAGCATCAGCAAGAGAATACCTATCCTTACGAGTTGGAAAAGAAATTATTGGATGCGGTTACTTCGGGGCATGTCGATGACGTACCTACTCATTTTAAAAAATATCTCGACTCCCTTGTTGCCTGTACAAAAAACACAAAAGAAATGGAAGAGAAAGTCTCTGAGTTTCTAGTTCTATTAAGCCGCCAAATTATGGACTCAGGCATTTCGATTACCATCAACAGGCAACTATTAGCAGGGAATAGTGTTTTTAAACTTCAAGAAGAACTTATGAATATAGCAAATCATATCCATTCGATGTATTATTCACAATCTAGGGATATCATGGTCCTGGCTAAGGAGTATATTGCAGATCACTTTGACAAGGCCATCACGCTAGAAGAGGTAGCCGAGGCTGTGAATCTCAGCCCTCAATATTTTAGTAAAACCTTTAAAGAACGTGCCGGATGTTCGTTTATTGATTATTTAACAGAATTAAGGGTTGAACACGCAAAAGAACTCATTCGTTCAAAGCAGAAAAGTGTAAAAGAAGTCTGTTTTCATGTTGGCTATAAAGACCCTAATTACTTTAGTCGAGTGTTTAAAAAATACACAGGAATCTCCCCAAGTGATTTTCGACAATCCATTCACTAGAGTAAAAGTTTTCTTTGATTGAATAAAAAGTTCTAGCATTTGGCTAGAACTTTTTTATGTTTACCGCTAAATTCAGCTTAAAAAAATGCTACCTCATTAAAATCGTCCTATAAATATAGAAGATTAGCATAATTCGCAATCCAATAATCTAATATTTTCAAGAAAGACATATTAATTTGCTATACTTTGAGATTTTATAAATGACCTTTGTACCATAAAATTAAGACTGTAAGCGCATTCATTAAACCTATAAAGAGGGGGAAATAACATGAAGAAACTAAGTCTATTATTGATCGCAGTTTTGATTGCTACGGTCTTAACAGCTTGTGGCGGAGGCGACAAAGCTTCTGGTTCAAAAGAAGAAGCTGGATTCATCGGTGTATCAATGCCTTCTAAGTCTCTTGAAAGATGGGTACACGATGGGGACAACATGGTAAAGGAATTAGAAAAAACTGGTTATAAGGTTGATTTGCAATATGCAGAAGATGTGGTTGAAACGCAAGTGTCTCAAATCGAAAACATGATTACAAAAGGCGTTGACGTTCTTGTCATTGCTGCCATTGATGGTGAAGCCTTAACAAACGTTCTTCAAATGGCTGCTGATTCGGAAATTCCTGTAATCGCTTACGACCGTTTGATCAAAGGTTCTGAGCACGTTTCTTATTATGCAACATTTGATAACTTCAAAGTTGGGGTAACACAAGGGAATTACCTTGTTGAAGCGTTAGATTTAGAAAACCAAGCAGGTCCATTCAACATCGAATTATTCGGCGGATCTCCGGACGATAACAATGCATACTTCTTCTATGATGGTGCAATGTCTGTATTACAGCCTTACATTGACGAAGGTAAATTAGTGGTTAAGAGTGGACAAGTTGGCATGGATAAGGTTTCCACGATGACTTGGAGTGCTGCAAACGCACAATCAAGAATGGATAACCTGTTAAGCACATACTACACAGACGATAAAGTAGACGCTGTATTATCTCCAAATGATGGACTAGCAATTGGAATCATCTCTGCACTTAAAAACATTGGCTACACTGACCTGCCATACATCACTGGACAAGATGCTGAGCTTCAATCATTGAAAGCAATCATCTCTGGTGACCAGTCTATGACAGTATTTAAAGACACTCGTAAACTAGCAGAAAAAGTAGTAGAAATGGTTCAAGCAATTGTTTCTGGCGAAGAAGCTGAAGTGAATGATACGAAGACTTACGATAATGGTAAAAAGGTAGTTCCTTCTTTCCTATTAGAGCCAGTATACGTAGATGCTGAAAACTATAAAGAAGTCATCATTGACAGCGGATATTATACAGAAGATCAGCTTCAATAATTGATCATTGAACAAAAGGATAGGCTGGAGTAATTAACCTGGTGGTAATTACTCCTTTTTTTAGATAAGGACTATGAAGAAATGTTATTAGGCAACTAAATACTCAATTGAAAAGAATCGTAAATAATAAGTTGACTGTGTTAGACCAGTATGTTGATTTCCGCTCCAGGCACTTCGCGCACCTTAGGGCGTGCCGGGAGCCTCCTCGGCGCTATAAGCGCCTGTGGGGTCTCCCCTGCCCCGTACTCCCGCAGGAGTCTTCGTGCCTTCCGCTCCAATCAACATATTCTTTAACACAGTCCCAAATTTAATAAAGAACTTTTTTTACTATCATTCTTTATTTTTATAAATACTGGAACGCATTTCAACCAAATGCAAAATGCTTCAATAAATTAGGAATTTCCACTGGTAACTTTTCGATCTTACTAGTTGCGATATAGACTACTATTTCTGAAAAACAAGAGGGTGTGATGATATGAAATCGGAATCAACCATTTTAGAAATGAAAAGCATCACAAAAGAATTCCCTGGTGTAAAAGCTTTAGATAACGTGAATTTGAAAGTTGTCGAAGCGGAAATTCATGCCATCTGCGGGGAAAATGGTGCAGGTAAATCCACTTTAATGAAAGTACTTAGTGGTGTCTATCCTTACGGAACATATGAGGGAGAGATTCTCTTTAAAGACCAACTATGTGAATTTAAGGATATTAAACAAAGTGAAGATTTAGGGATTGTGATTATCCACCAAGAATTAGCACTGATTCCTGAGCTCTCCATTGCTGAAAATATCTTTCTTGGAAATGAACAAGCGAGGAAAGGCGTAATTAACTGGAATGAAACCATTAGCAAAGCTAGAGAGTTACTAAACAAAGTTGGCTTGCAGGAATCACCCAATACGTTAATCAAAGATATCGGTGTTGGAAAGCAGCAGTTAGTTGAAATTGCGAAAGCTTTATCGAAAAATGTAAAACTTCTCATTCTAGATGAACCAACAGCTGCACTGAACGAAAATGATAGTGAGAATCTCTTAAACCTCTTGATGGAATTACGAACTCAAGGGATGACATCGATTATTATTTCACACAAATTAAATGAAATTAAAAAAGTAGCGAATTCTGTTACCATCATCCGCGATGGTCAATCCATTGAAACAATCGCTACAGCAGATATTACAGAAGATCGAATTATTAACGGAATGGTTGGCCGTAGCTTAACGAACCGTTATCCAGAAAGGCAACCAAACATCGGTGAAACCTTCTTTGAAGTGAAACATTGGAATACGTACCACCCAATCCAAAGTGAACGACAAATCGTCAAAGACGTGAATCTTCATATTAAAAAGGGAGAAATCGTTGGAATCGCTGGATTAATGGGCTCAGGAAGAACGGAACTTGCGATGAGCATCTTCGGTAAATCCTATGGCAAAAAGACATCTGGGGAAGTCTATAAAGATGGCAAACAATTAGATCTATCCACTGTTTCGAAAGCCATTAAAGAAGGAATTGCCTATGTGAGCGAGGATCGCAAAGAATACGGGTTAATTTTAATGAATGATATAAAAGAAAATATCTCTCTCGCAAGTTTAAACAAGATTGCTAGTAAAAATGTGATCAATGACAGCAAAGAATACGTCGTAGCTGAAGAATATCGTACGAAAATGAATATTAAGACCCCTAGTGTAAACCAAACGGTCGGGAATTTAAGTGGTGGGAATCAGCAAAAGGTTGTCTTAAGTAAATGGATGTTCTCAGAACCAGACCTTCTGATTTTAGATGAACCAACAAGAGGAATTGACGTTGGGGCAAAATATGAAATTTATACGATTATGAATGAGTTAGCGAGTCAAGGAAAAGGAATTCTCGTGATTTCATCCGAGCTCCCAGAAATAATCGGGATGTGTGACCGAATCTATGTCATGAGTGAAGGTCAGATCACTGGTGAAGTGGAGAAAGCCGATGCAACACAAGAAGTTCTCATGAAGTATATGACAAATAGTAGGGGGTAACTCATAATGAATTCAATGACTAGTTTTATAAAAAAGAACCTAAAGCAATCTAGTATGGTCATTGCTTTAGTCTTAATTACCTTATTGTTTCAAGTTTTAACGGATGGTACACTATTAAAACCCTTAAACATTACCAACCTTATTCTACAAAACAGTTACATTCTCATCCTTGCAGTTGGAATGGTGCTCGTCATTATCACCGGTCATATTGACTTATCCGTTGGTTCGGTTGCTGCCTTTGTTGGTGCGATATCAGCGATTCTAATGATTAACATGGAAATGAACCCTGTTCTTGCCACGATCATCTGTCTTGCTGTTGGTGCCTTAATCGGGGCATGGCAAGGTTTCTGGATCGCTTATGTAGGAATCCCAGCCTTTATCGTAACCCTTGCCGGGATGTTATTATTTAGAGGTTTAACGTTAGTTGTCTTACAAGGTCAATCCATTGCGCCATATCCGGAATCATTCCAAAAAATCAGTAATGGGTTCCTCCCTGACGTTTTCGGTGGAACTGACATTCATATCCTTTCAATCATCATTGGTGTTGCTGTTTCCCTCATCTTGATTGGGCTGGAAATCAAAGGTCGTAACAATCAATTGAGATATAACTTCGAAGTAGGTTCAAAAGGGTTATTTTATGCAAAGCTGGTCGCAATCTTTGCAGTAGTCAATACGTTCACATACGTATTAGCAACGTATAAAGGACTTCCAAACATTCTAGTCATCCTCTTTGCAATCATTGTCGCGTATACGTTCGTGATGAAAAAGACCATTATCGGTCGTCATGTTTACGCTGTTGGTGGAAATCTAAAAGCCGCTTCCCTATCTGGTGTTCAAACGAAAAAAGTAACCTTCGGTGTTTTCGTGAACATGGGTGTGCTCGCTGCTTTATCTGGTTTAATCTTCGCAGCTCGTCTAAATGCCGCAACTCCAAGAGCTGGTAACTTATTCGAACTTGATGCAATTGCAGCCGTATTCATCGGTGGTGCATCCGCATACGGTGGTGTAGGTACAGTAGTCGGCGCGGTAATCGGTGGTCTAGTAATGGGTGTCATGAACAACGGGATGTCCATCCTAGGTCTAGGAATCGACTGGCAACAAGCCATTAAAGGCTTAGTATTACTTGTAGCTGTAGCGTTTGATATTATTAATAAGAAGAAGTCTTAAGGGGACAAGCACAGCGTGTTGCACCCTGTTCTTACAAAACTTTTATAAAGCAAATAACAAAACCGGTTGGGGATTCCAACCGGTTTTTGATTTTCTATGATTCTACTTTAGGATCGCTTCGTGATGCTACATCTCAGGTCTGAGTTATAGCTTAAATAAGAAAAAGCCCATCGCCCCCTCTATTCCTCACTGCCGCTGTAAAAGAGTTCCCTCACCATTAATATGATGTTTCTTAGGGGATTATCCTGCCCCGTGACTTCTTAGGTCCCTTTCGGCGGGACATGTGACCTATCCTATTCAGCTCAGCAGACGTTTGATTCCATTTCTGGTAGTTTTACTGTGATGGTGGTTCCTTTATGAAGGACACTGTTGATATCTAGTGTGCCGTTCATCGTCTGTATCGTGCGGACGACGACCATAGAACCTAAGCCTGTCCCCTTTTCTTTACTACTGTAATAAGGTTCACCAAAACGGGATAGCTGTTCTTTTGTCATTCCAACTCCGGAATCTTCTATTTTGATCGTTATATGGTTTTTACTTGTAGAAGAAATGACTCGAAGCTCTCCACCTTCAGGCATCGCTTCTATCCCATTTTTAATTAAGTTTAAAAAGCATTGCTTAAAATGCTGTGTATTCCCGTAGATTACTCCGGGAGACAATTCCTCTGATATGCGCACCGATTTCATATTCGCCCACGGTTTAATCATATGAAGAATACTACTTATTTCACGGTCGACAAAAATAGGATCCTTTTGTTCCGTAGCGGGCTTCGCGAATGCTAAGTAATCACTGATAATTGACTCAGCACTCTGGAGCTCTCGATTGATATGTTCAATATACTCATCCCGCTTATCTTGAGAAAGATTTGGGTCCTTTAATAAATCAATGAATCCCTTTACTACTGTTAATGGGTTTCTAACTTCATGAGAAATACTTGCAGCAAGCTGGCTGACCACTTCCATTTTTTCTAACTTCACCATTTTGGGCTTAATAGTAATGGCATCTTGCATGATTTCAGCCAAATAGACGAAAGAAAACATAACGAATGGAGGCAAAATAACAAAATAAAATAAATATGCCTCTGTTACTTGAAAGAAGTCAGAGAAAGAGACTGCAATAAGCGTGGTGACAACTCCAACCACGAAAACAAGCAGGGAGGATCCCAGCACTTTCCCCTTCCGTTTGAACCCATTGAACTTATTGGCGAAAAGAGCCGTTGCGACAAAAATCACAAGATAAACAATCAGCGTAAGAAAATTGAATCCATATAGATAAAACCTTCCTAGTAATGTGATGATTAACAAAACGGCACCCACCGGCCATCCACCATAAAGGGTTCCGATAAAAAGAGGAATTTGCCTTAAATCGTGAACACAATATTCATCAATATAAATGGAAAATCTCATACACAGAATAATTGGGACACTCATACACGCAGTTATCAGCGTCCTTTTATACTGTTTCATTCTTTTTGAATGATCGATTAAGATAAAATAAGCAAACAAACTGACTAAAATATAAAAAAGATTATCTAAAACATGGTGATTAATATAAACAAACCCCATAATCTATGGCTCCTAACCCTTTAAGTTCCGACATGATCAAAGAACAAACAATAGGCAACTCCTATAGTTTACATTCTGAATTATAAGGCGTAAATATTAAAGTAACTTTAGACTATTTTAATAATAATATGAGACAAGGGGACAGGCACCGTGTCCCGCCCCCCTGCTCTTAATTCTCTTTCAAGCATCTACTATAAAGCATAACGTATATAAGACAACTCTTTAACATTTTAAATAAAAGTTATGACAAAACCGGTTGGGGAACCCAACCGGTTTTGTCATTCTTTTCTATAATTATTAAGCTGCGTATTACTTTAACAGGTGGAGCTCAACTGTGAGGTTACTTTCACAAGGATCCCCCTGCCCTCTCGGAATAATTCATGATTCCCTTACCGGGACTAGGTGCCTGTCCCTCTGTCCCAACTCTGTCGAAGCTTCCGTGTTTTTCTTGGACGAGCATAAGGGCTAGGCCGCCGATCATGCTAGGGATGGCGAATGCCATGAACGCCTGCTGTGGCTCCAGATTTGTTGCGAGCAGGAGTCCAATGATGAGAGGAGCCATGATGGCTCCAATTCGACCAATCCCAACTGTGACGCTAAGGCCCGTTGTGCGGATTTCCCGCGGGTAGAATTCGGATATATAGGGATTTACCAGGTTTTGCGTCCCGCCGGTGCACGCCCCGCCAATCGCGATTAACACGTATAACAACAGCGCATGGGTCGTAACACTTAAAGACACAAAGCAAAGTGCCCCGATTAGAAACATGAACATCAATACTTTTCGATGTCCCAATCGTTCTACTAAATAACCGCCCAGCAATGATCCACCGATTTGGCCAACTCCCAGTACAAGACTGAAAGATAAGCTAGAAGATATCCCATATCCTGAGCTTTGCATGATTTTCGGAAGCCATGTATTGAGGCCATAAATCATTAGAAGACAGCTTAATACCACCGCCCAAAACGCTAGCGTACTAACAGCCCGATTGTCAGAAAACAGCTTTTTGGCAGGAAAGCCTTTTGTTCGCTCCTTCACACTAGCATATTCAAAATCGTCTGTAGCCTGATACTTCCCTTTCGGATTCACCTTGTTTAGGATCCCAGCAATCTTATCCCCTTGATTCCGTAGAATATGAAACGACAGCGATTCAGGAAAGAATTTTAGGAAAAATGGGAGTGTAAAGAGCGGAATAATCCCGATCCAATATAAAAACCTCCATCCCAGGGTTTCCATTAGGTACATTCCAATGAGCGAAGCCAGGATAGCCCCGATTGAATAGCCGGTATACATGGATGCAACAATCAATGCCCGGTTTTTTTTAGGCGAGTATTCGGTCATGACCGCAATGACAGCTGGCATCAAGCCGCCCATCCCCAGAGCGGCAATAAAACGCATAATTGTAAAAATAAGTGCATTGGGTGCGAGCCCAGCTAAAAGTGAAAAGACACTAAATATCCCCATGCAAATGGCAAGGATTCTTTTTCGACCAATTACATCTGCTAGCGAA
>Ga0182741_1006307_pt1 | contig 10443 bp, 8 predicted proteins | sample eDN5th37CBELigOP_FD_128874 | JGI IMG/M metagenome (GOLD analysis project Ga0182741, IMG submission 128874) | Enriched Organic Plus compost microbial communities from Emeryville, California, USA - eDNA 5th pass 37_C BE-Lig OP (version 2) (version 2) ...
GACCGCGACCACGGCCAGCCCGTGCAGATCCAGGCTCTGGATGTCGTCGCGCATGAAGCGGCGGCGGCTGCGGATCAGCTCCAGCTTGTCTTCCGGCAGCGGCACCAGGCTGCGGTAGTGACGCTTCTTGTCGGGGTGGAAGATCAGCACGCCGTCGCCATCGAGCACGAACGACTCGCGCTCGTCGTGATCGACGGCGACGAGATCCCACATCGCCGTGCCGACAATCTCCACCACCGCCACGCCGACGATCGCGCCTTCCGCGTCGCGCACCGGATGGCTGAAGAACAGCGTCGGCACGCCGGTGCTGACCTCGGCGAGGACGCTGAAGAAGGGTTCGCCGCTGGTCAGCGGCACCTGGAAGTAGTCGCGGAAGCCGTAGTTGTCGCCGAGATACTTGTCGTTGGAGGTGGCGACCACCTTGCCCCAGATGTTCATGAGCATGATCAGCTCGACCTGGGTGTAGGACTGCTGCAGGTCCCGCACCAGGGTGCGCGCGCGGCCGTCGTCGGCGCCGGCCGCGAACAGCGCCGCCGACGCTTCGTGCCGCGCCACGTAGCGGGCCAGGTAGTGCGAGTCGCGGATGAACTGGCCGAGTCGGCCAGCGATGCTGGTGGCCTGCTGCTGCAGGCTGTACAGCTCGCTGCTCTCGGCGTGGGCGAGGCTACCGCGCAGGTTGTAGTAGGCCGTTAGGATCATCGGCAACAACGCCACCGTGACCAGGGTGACCAGAACGCGACTGGTAATGGACCAGCCCCTGGGATCGAGTCGAATCTTCATTGCCGATCGTCTTGTTGTTAATGGGCGCGGCGCGAACGCCAGAGCTTGCGCCGCAAGCCGCCGTCTTGCAAAGAAATCTCCCGATGGGACGGCTCGCTTGCGCATATTCGGTACATGCTAATAGGCTACGGCCGGATGGAATGCGGGGAAAGGGGCTGGGAACAGCGTGGACATCGAGCGGAAAATCGTCCTGGAGAATCAGCTCGACGCCATTCCGCGGCTGGCGGAAGCGGTGGAGGCCTTCGGCAATGCCGCCGCCTTGCCGGCGAAGCTGGTGTTTCAGTTCACGCTGGCACTGGACGAGATCGTCACCAACGTCATCACCCACGGCTACCCCGATGCCGGCCAAGGCCATATCGAAGTCACCTTACAGCGGCAGGACGGCCAGGTCCGCGCCGAAGTTGTCGACGATGCGCGGTTGTTCGATCCGCTGCGCGACGCGCCCACCCCGGACATCACGGCGGGCGTCGCCGAACGCCGCATCGGCGGGCTCGGCCTGCATTTCGTCAAGACCATGATGGACAGCGTCGAATACCACTGCCGGGACGGCCGCAACCATCTGAAGCTAAGCAAGCGAATCGACGAGTAACACGATGCAAATCACTAGCGACAAGCAAGACCAGGATCTGGTGCTGCGGATCGAAGGCCGGGTGGACAGCAGCAACGCGGGCGAGTTCGAGCAGGCGCTGCTGGGCTCGATCAACGCCGGCGAACGGCGCCTGGTATTGGATCTCGGCGCCCTGGATTACGTCTCCAGCGCCGGGCTACGGGTGTTCCTGATGGCGGCCAAGCGGCTGGGGCCGGTGCAAGGCCGCATGGCGTTGTTCGGGCTGCAGCCGAACGTGCGCGAGGTGTTCGAGATCAGCGGCTTCACCACCATCCTCACCGTCCGCGACGATCTAGCCGGGGCGCGCGCCGCGCTCGGCTAACAGCCGCTCGATAGGCCGGGTGCGCCGCGGCGAGCTCAGGCCGCCGCCGCCACGACCGCCCGCGCCTCGCCCGGTTCGCGCGGTTCCAGCACCGCGCCGAGGCGGCCCATCAGCCAGAACAGCCGCTCGCACAGGCTGGTGACGTGCATCAGAATCAGACGGTCGTCCGCGCCGACCGCCTCCTCCCCTTCCAGATAGCTCTGGCGAATGCGCCGCATCAACGCGCTGCGGTCGCCGGTGAGCTGCGCCAGCAGCGCCAAATCCTCGCGCGAACCCTCGCGCCAACCATCGGCGAGCGTCAGCAGCACTACGTCCAGCGCCTCGACCACGTTGCCGACCAACCGATCGAGGCGCGGGCCGGCGCCGCCACGGCCGACGGTAGTGGTCAGCTCGTAGAGCGTCGCCTCCAACGCCTGCAGATGCTGCTGCCGATCCAAGCTGGCGCTGAGCCGCTCGAAGGCATGGCGGCTGCGGTCGCGGCGGCCGAGCTCGTCGAGGAAAGCGCGCACCGCATCGGCGACATCGGTGAAACCACGGTGCAGGACCTGCAACCGCGACGACGCGTCGCCGCCGTCGCGCAGGCAGGCCAGATATTCCGGTAGGCGCTGCACCAGCCGCTGCTGCTCCAGGTCGACCAGATCGATGGCGGTTTCGGGGTCGTCCACCGCGTGGTCGTGCAGATAGCGCACCTTACCGGCATCCTCGTCGGCGCTGACCGGCGCCAGCCGCGCCAGCAACCTGATCACCGGCGCCTGCCCGAACAGCATCACCACCACCATGACGCCGTTGAACAGCAGATACAGCCAGGCCATCTGCCGCTCCGGATCGGCCGCCAGCTGCGCCAGCAGGGCCCTCATCAACGGCACCCCGCCGATCACCTCGACGTAGAACAGCGGCACCAGCAGCACGCAGCCGCCGGCGTTGAACAAGGTCTGATACAGCGCCAGCTGGCGCGGCCGTCCCAGCAAGCGCGAACTGAGCAGCCAGGTATTGAGCCCCGCTCCCAGGTTGGAGGCATAGACCAGCATCATGCATTGCTCCAGGCTGAACAGCCCGGCGCCGGTCATGTGGATGGCCAACACCGCGATCGCCACCGAGGACTGCACCACGATGGTAAGCGCGGTGCCGGCGATGAATATCAGGAAATACTGGCCGCCGGTCGCCGCCAGCAGCTCCTTGAACCAGGGCCGCTCGGCCAGCGGCGCCGCGCCGGCCTGCAGCATGTGCAGGCCGAGGAACAGCAACCCGGCGCCGAACAGCGCGCCCATCACCGGTTTCAGGCCCGGCGAGCGATCGCGCGTGTAGAGAATGCCGGCGATGCCCAACACGAACAGCACGGCGATCTCCACGTCCAGCGTGGCGAGAAACACCATCACCGATGCGCCCAGATTCGACCCGGCCAGGATGGGCAGCGCGTTCGACAGCGTGATCGCGCCCACCGACAGGATGCTCACCAGGATGAAGGTGACCGCCGAGGTGCTCTGCGTGATCGCACCACCCACGGTGCCCCAAGCCACGCCCAGCAGGCGGGAACGGGTCCAGCGCGCCACCCACAGACGGAAGCGCCGGCCGGTCAGCTTCTTCAGGTTGGCGCTGAGGCCGTGCATGCCGACGAAGAACAGGCCTATGCCGGCCAGCAGCCGGCCGACCATTTCCAGCAGTTCGTACATAGGTACATCCGTGATCGCGCCGGATCCGAACCGGCATGGCGTAATCGCGGCGAGCTCCCCCGCGGGCGCGCCGTTGCCGCGCGTAGCGGCACGGCATGTTTGGCATAATTGTTTTTCAATATATTTGCAATCGCCGCCGACCGCGCATTCCGTCCTAATTCCGAACCCAGGTCGGTGCGCAAGCGCGGCCGACGCGCTTCCAATTCCCAGTTCCAAGGAAACCCGGATGCAGATCCGCACCACCAAGATCCTGCTCGTCGCGGCGATGGCGCTCTACCTTTCGCTGGTCGCCTTCAACAACTTCACCGACTACGGCTCCAACTACGCCTTCGTCGAGCACGTGCTGCGCATGGACACCACCTTCCCCGACAACGGCGGCATGTGGCGCGCCATCGACAGCGCCGCGGTACACACGCTGTTCTATTGGGTAATCATCGCCTGGGAGACGGCGGCGGCGATTTGCTGCTGGCTCGGCGCGGTGGTGCTGTGGCGGAACGGCACCACTCGCTACGCGGTGCTGGGCCTGACCCTGAGCCTGCTACTGTGGCTCGCCGCCTTCCTTACCATCGGCGGCGAGTGGTTCCTGATGTGGCAGTCCGGCACCTGGAACGGCCAGGTCGGCGCCTCGCGGATGTTCGTGGTCAGCGCGCTGGTGCTGATCGTCCTGTTCCTGCCGGAGCGCGATACCGGCGCCACCGCCTAGCGTTTCGCCCCGCACCGCCCGTCCCTGAAGACCGACGGCGATGGGCCTCGGAAGATCGCGGGCCACCGCGAACACGGGCCGGCGCGATCGCCGGCCCGCGCCACGCGCTCTCAAGCCCGGCTGCTTCGGCGCGCGGCCAGCGCGGCCAGAGTCAGCCCCGCCAATCCCAACCAGCCGAAACTACCGCCGCCGCTGCCGCCACCCGCGGAAGGACGCGGCGCACTGTACATCGGCCGCTGCGTGTCGACCCGGCGGTTGACCACCGGCTGCGCCGCGCGCGCGGCCGCCGCGGCATGTTCGCGCGCCACCCGATCGCGGTTGCGGCGGTCGATACCGTACTGGGCGAATTGCTCCTCGCGCAGCACCACCATCGAGGTGTAGTCGGTCACCAGACCGTATTCGAGCGCGGTGTCCTGGATCGCCTGCTTGCGGTCGGCATCGCCACCGAACAACTCCATCTCCGCGCGCAGGTCCATGATCCGGCCGTAGGCCCACAGCCGCTCGAGCTCCGGGTTGAGATCGCTCTGCACCGGGAAGTCGAAGCGGGTGTGGTAGCGCACCGGGCTGCCGGAGCGCTTGCCAGTCACTTCCAGTTCGGCCGTGCCGCCGCCGAAGTAGTGGCCCAGCAGCACCAGCTGCTGACCGCGATAGAGACTGCCGATGTGGGTGGGCGTGAGGTCGGCGGTGCGCACGCCCTTGATCTTGACCTCGACGCCGTGCAGCGCCTCGTGCGTGACCTTCTCGGTGGCCAGCAGCACCTTGCCCACCATGTCGTCGCTGTTGGAGACGGTCATGGCGAAACCGTTCGAGGCCTTGGCCAGGTGCTCGAGCATCGGCAGGTTGGCGCTGTTGCCCATGATGAAGGTGAACAGCCGCACGTCCTTCTTCTGCAGCAGCTTCAGGAAGGCCTTCTCGGCGGTCTCGCCGACATTGGCCACGCCGTCGGTAACCAACACGATGGCGCTGGTACGATCGGCCTCCAAGCTATCCAGGCCGAGCTTGAGCCCGGCGTAGAGATTGGTGCCGCTGTCCGGCTGCACGCCGCGCAACGCCTGCAGCACGCGGGCGACGTTGTCGGCGGTGGCGTTGGTGTAGCCGGCGGTGAGTTCGCGCGCGCGATCGTTGAACAGCACCACCCGGAACCTATCCTGCGGACGCATCTTGGTGATCGCCCGCTCCACACCCTCGGCCAGCGCGCTGTACTTGCCGCTCATCGAACCGGACACGTCCAGCACGAACACCCAGTCCTGGCCCTTGTTGATCGGCTTGAGGTCGTCGCCGGGCGTGACGACCAGCATGAAGGTGCCGCGGCCATTGGCGTCGGGCTTGTAGGTCACGAGGTCCACCGAACCGGGCAGCCCCGGCTGATGGCGCCAGTACACGACAATGTCCTTGCTCAGCTCGAAGGCGCCGCTACCGGCCGCGCCGTTCCGCCCATGAGCGGCGGCATATGCCTGCGCCAGCTGCGCGGCGCTGACCTGCGGGCTGCCGGCCGGACTCTCGGCGGCAACGGCCGGCTGGCCGCCGCGCACGATCTCCACCAGCCACTCGCCGGGGCCGCTTTGGCTGACGCGGGCATCGGGAAAATCGGGCAGGCGCACGGCATCCACCGGATAGGCGCTGCGCAGCCGCAGCTTGAAGCTGAAGGCCTGGCTCACCGTGGGCTTGGCGGTCCAGAACGCCAACTTGTGCTCGTCCACCCCACCCTCTTCCAGCGGATAGACGTAGCGGCCGATGCCGAGATCGATCTTGGCGGTCTGGTAGTAGCGCAGCGCCAGACGCGTGTCCTGGCCGGCGCGCACCGGACTGACGGCGATATCGAAGGTCTTGTAGGAGTCCTGCTCGGCCAGGCCGGCGGTTCGGCCGGCGGACTGCTCCTGCTGGTAAACCTCGCGCGCCTGCTGCTTGGGCAGCACCTCGCCGGTCACCGGCTTGCCGTCGATCCAGACGGTGAACTCGCCGACGCTGCCGTGCTCCGGCACCGGAAAAGAGTAGATGGCTTCGAGATCGCGATCATGCGGGTTGTGAAACACCTGCTCGACCTTGGTGACCGCATAGCCGTCCTCGATCACCACCTCGACGTGCTGTTCCTTGAGATCGAGCGCGGGGATGGAACCGTCGGCCGGGGTCAGCAGTCCGGCGGCCTCGGCGACGGACAGGCTGCCCATGAGCATGGCGCCAGCCAGAACCAGGCGCCGGAGAAAATTGTTATTCATTGTTCGGCTGCTCCTTGCGGCTTGAAGGTGCAGCCCTTATGCCGTATCCGCGACTTCGCCCAAAGTTTGGCGATAGAAGTATCGTCTGGCGCTACTTTTGGTCGAGCGATTCGCGCCGCCGCAGTTCCGCGAACATGGAAAACTCCCAGCGCCGTTGCGCCAACAGCAGGCTGCTGCCGTGCCGCTCGTCCAGCGGTAGCACCGCGTCGGCGCGCACCAGTTCGGTGAACTCCTGCGCCAGCAGTTCCAGGCGCCGCTGCAGCACCGCGAGCGAGGCCTTGGACAGCAGGCCGGACACGAACTTCAGGCTCTCGCCGGGCCGATCGAAGCCGCCGTGCAGGAACTCGCTCTTCACCCGCTGCTCGAACAGCCGCCGGATCGGGCCGTCGGGACGCCACTGCAACTGGCGCGACACCCGCAGCTTGACCTTGTTGCCCGGCTGCAGGTGGATCAGCCCGAGCCGGTCCAGCCGCGCCAGCAGGCGCACGCCCTCGAGTTCGTCGACCTGGTAGTCGCGCATGATCTCGGCCAGCGAGTAGTCGTTGAGCAGCAGGTAGAACACCAGGAACAGCTTGGGATGAGCGACCAGGTACTCCTCCTGCTCCTCGCTGAGCTCGCGCGCCTGCGCCGCGCGCTCCTCCACCATGCGCGCCAGGTCCACCAGTTCGATCCCGGCCAAGGCGCAGATCCGGTCGAGCCGCTCCAGCGACAGCGCTTCCTCGGCGAACAGCCGCTTGACGCTGGCCTCGGACAGCTCCAGCGCCTTGGCCACGTCGGCGTAAGTGAGTCCGCGCTGCTTGAGGCAGCGCTTGAGCGCATCGATGAACAGGGAGGTCTGGGCCATCAGCGCCGGGCTCCGTTGAAGTGCGCCGCTCTCCACGGCACAAGCTGAGGATACGCGGCTCTTCTGCCTTCACCGTCCAATCCCCCTCGACGCCGCCGAGCATCGCAAGCTAAAGCACCAGACCATGCCGTCTTACCGACAGCGGCGCGACCACACAGATGCCCCAAAGGCACGCCTTCGGCGTTTGCGCGCCCCCATCGGGCGCGGTTATGCCGGGTCCCGCCCCGGCGGGCGGCCTCCTCTATTTGCTCGCCCAAATAAAGGAGGCAAACAAAGGGCGCCCCGCGATGCCGGTCCGGCCTATGGCCGGACTCCCCTGCGCTTCTCGGCGAAAGCGGCGCGCCCGAACTCGGCCCCGAAGACGGGGCCTCAAACAGGCGGGCGCATATCTCCGCTTTCGCCTGCGATGCGCGGCGGCATCGAGGGGGTTCAAGAAACCAAAACCCAGGAGCGCCCATACCTTGACTCGTCGCATTCACGCGGGACACTTGCTAGCGCATCTCCCCCCGCAACGCCCCCACCCGCGCCTGCAAGCCGGCCGCGTTCACCTCGTCCGGCGGCACCGGCAGCCCCACCATCAGGCCGATCCGCGACCACGGCCCGCGCGGCCATTTGGCCATGGCCGGGCCGCCCTTGCGGCTGAAGAAGCTGCCCCACAGCCCTTGCAGCGCGATCGGCACCACCGGCACCGGGTCGCGGGCGACGATGCGCTCGATGCCGGTGCGGAACGGCGCCATCTCGCCGTCGTGGGTGATCTGCCCCTCGGGGAAGATGCACACCACCTCGCCGGCGCGCAGCTCCTCGCTGATGCGGTCGAAGGCGCGCTCCATCATCACCGGGTCTTCCTTGGCGGGGGCGATGGGGATGGCCTTGGCGGTGCGGAACACGAAGCTCAGCAGCGGTATGTTGAAGATCTTGTGATACATCACGAAGCGGACCGGCCGGCGGATGGTGCCGGCCAGCACCAGCGCGTCGACGAAGCTGACGTGGTTGCACACCAGCACCACCGGCCCTTCCTCGGGAATATTCTCCAGCCCTTGCTTGCGCACCCGGTAGACCGTGTGGATCACGATCCAGACGATGAAGCGCATCAGGAACTCGGGCACCAGGGCGTAGATGTAGAGCGCCACCACCGCGTTGAGCAGCGCCATGGCCAGGAACAGCTGCGGAATGGACCAGCCCAGCGGCCCCAGCAGCAGCACGGCGAACGCCGCCGACCCCACCATGAAACCGGCGTTGAGAATGTTGTTGCCGGCGATGATGCGCGAGCGGTGGGTGGGCTCGCTGCGTTGCTGGATCAGCGCGTACAACGGCACGATGTAGAAGCCGGCGAACAGGCCCAGCAGCACGATATCGGCCACCACCCGCCAACGGCTGGGGTCGTTGACGAAGGCCCAGGCGCCGACCGGATCGCCGGAAGCCGGCAGCGGCGCGGCGAAGTAAAGATCGACGCCGAACACGGTGAGCCCGATCGAGCCCAGCGGCACCAAGCCGATCTCCACCTTGTGGCCGGACAGCTTGTCGCACAGCATCGAGCCGACGCCGATGCCGGCCGAGAATAGTGTCAGCAGCAGGGTCACCACCTGTTCGTCGCCGCCGAGAATGCCCTTGGTGTAGGTCGGCATCTGGGTCAGATAGGTGGCGCCGACGAACCAGAACCAGGACACGCCCAGTATCGACAGGAACACGGTGCGGTTGCCGCGCGTGAACTGGTAGTTCCGCCAGGTCTCGGTGAACGGATTCCAATTGATCTTCAGCTCCGGCGCCGCCGCCGCGGCCGGCGGAATGGCGCGGCTGGCGGCATAGCCCAGCAGCGCCAGAACGATCACGGCGGCGCCCACCAGCGCCCCACCCAGCCCCGGCACGGTGATCAGGATGCCGCCGCCGATCGTGCCCAGCAGGATGGCGAGGAAGGTCCCCATCTCGACCAAGCCGTTGCCCGCAACGAGCTCGGTCTCGTGCAGGTGCTGGGGCAGGATGCCGTACTTCACCGGGCCGAAGAACGCCGATTGCGCGCCCATCAGGAACAGCACCGTCATCAGCAGCCAAACGCTGCCGATCGCGAAGCCGACGGCACCGGCGATCATGATGACCACTTCCCACAGCTTCACCAGCCGGATCAGCCGCGACTTCTCGTATTTGTCCGCCAGCTGTCCGGCGGTGGCCGAGAACAGGAAGAACGGCAGAATGAACAAGCCGGCGGCGAGATTGGTCAACAGTTTGTCGTCGCCGCTCTCGCGCGCCACCTGATAAGTGAGGAATAAAGTCAGCGCGAACTTGTAGACATTGTCGTTGAACGCGCCCAGGAACTGGGTGAGAAAAAACGGCAGAAATCGCCGTTGCCGCAGCAGGCCCGTAGTGGATTCGCTGGCCATCCGCTTGTCCTTGTGGTTATCGGCCGGATACCGGTGGCGCTATTGAAGAACACCGGGCGGATCGACGCAACGCGTGCGGCGAATGCGGCCTTGACCTCGTGGCCGTACTCCCCACAATGGGCGGCCTCAACGCGAAAGGATGAACGGCATGCAGATCGACGAGCTGATCGAGACCTTCGAGCTGATCACGGAGTGGGAAGACCGCTACCGCATTCTCATCGATCTGGGCAAGAAGCTGCCGGAGCTGTCCGAAAGCGAGAAGACCGAAGCCAACCGGGTGCAGGGCTGCACCAGCCAGGTATGGCTGATTCCCGAGGTGGAACCGGGGCAGCCGCCACGGCTGCTGTTCCGCGCCGACAGCGACTCGTTCATCGTGAAGGGACTGCTGGCCATCATCCTGCTTACCTATTCGGGCAAGACCCCGGCCGAGATCGTGGCGACCGACATCGGCGAGATCTTCACCCGCCTCGGCCTGCAGCAGAACCTAAGCCCGAACCGGCGCAACGGTTTCTACGCCACGGTCGAGCGCATCAAGCAATTGGCCGCGGCGCACATGGCCGCGTGATAGGCCCACAGCCAAAGACATCGACGGTCGCAGCGCGAATGACTTCGGTGCCGGTCGCCCGAGTGCCGGCGCGATAGCCGGGCCGGTGCGCGCGATCGGCGCTCAGCGCTGACGGTGGTAGGCCGCGAGGGCCGAGCAAGGTTCGGCCGCCGCGGTCATGTTCGACTAGACCCTAGCCTTAGCCTTGACCCGGGCTGCCGGGCTGCTCGGTGCCCGATTCGCCGGTCGTGGTCGGCGGCTGCTCGCTACCGGCCTCACCCGTGGTGGTGCCGGATTCGGAGCCGCCCATCGGCTGGCTCTCGGTGCCGGCCGCGCCGGTGGTGGTGTCGCTTTCGGTACCGCCCGGCGGAATGGCGCCGGA
>Ga0182741_1006313_pt1 | contig 10434 bp, 8 predicted proteins | sample eDN5th37CBELigOP_FD_128874 | JGI IMG/M metagenome (GOLD analysis project Ga0182741, IMG submission 128874) | Enriched Organic Plus compost microbial communities from Emeryville, California, USA - eDNA 5th pass 37_C BE-Lig OP (version 2) (version 2) ...
CCGAATGCCTTGGACAGGTTCTCGGACGTCAGCACGTCGGTGAGCAGGCCGGAGGCCACCACCTTGCCCTCGGACAGGATCAAGCCGTGGCTGAACCCGACCGGGATCTCCTCGACATGGTGCGTCACGAGCACCATGGCCGGTGCATCGGGGTCGGCGGCGAGGTCGGTGAGACGGGCCACGAGGTCCTCGCGGCCGCCGAGGTCGAGCCCGGCCGCGGGCTCGTCGAGCAGCAGGAGTTCCGGGTCGGTCATGAGCGACCGGGCAATCAGGACGCGTTTGCGTTCGCCTTCCGACAGGGTGCCGTACCGGCGTTCGGCGAGGTGCTCGGCGCCGACGCTTTCGAGCATGTTCACGGCCTGCTCGTAGTCGACGTCGTCGTACTGCTCGCGCCACCGCCCGAGCACCGCGTACCCGGCCGACACCACGAGGTCGCGGACGATCTCGTCGTCGGGAATCCGTTGCGACAGAGCCGAGCTGCTCAGGCCGACGCGCGAACGCAGTTCGGCCATGTCGGTGCGGCCCAGCCGCTCCCCCAGTACGTAGGCGGTTCCCGACGACGGGTGTTCGGTGGCCGCGGCGATGCGCAACAGCGAGGTCTTGCCTGCGCCGTTGGGACCGATGACGACCCAGCGCTCGTCGAGTTCGACAGCCCAGGTGATGGGCCCGACGAGGGTGTTGCCCCCGCGCCTCAGGGTGACCCTGGCGAAGTCGATCAGCAGGTCTGGGTTGTCGGCTGCGTCTTCTCCGGTTGTGGGCACCCGCTCATCGTAGTGATGTCCTCGCCGCTCGCCCGGTTACGCCCGGGCGCGCCGAAATCGTGGAACAGGATGCGGCGCGGGGTGAGTCTGAGGAACAACTGCACCAGCGGGCCGATCCCGAAGGCGTACAGGACCGTTCCCACACCGACGGTCCCGCCCATGAGCCATCCGACGGCCAGCACGGTGGCCTCGATGCACGTGCGGACGAGTCGCACCGACAGCCCGGTACGCGCCACGAGGCCGGTCATCAGGCCGTCGCGCGGCCCGGGACCGAGACCGGCGCCGATGTAGAGCACGGTGCTGATCGCGTTGAGCACCACCGCGCCCACCATCATCGCGATACGTACCGGCATCGCCGTCGGTGCGGGCAGCATCGCGAGCACCGCGTCGACGGTCACCGCGATCACGATGACGTTGGCGACGGTGCCGATGCCGGGCCGGTTGCGCAGCGGGATCCAGGCCAGCAGCACCACGACGCCCACCACGGCCGACGCCATACCGATGGTCATCGGGGTGTGGCGGGTGAGTCCCTGGTGGAAGACGTCCCACGGGTCAAGGCCGAGGCCGGCGCGGACCATCATGGCCATCGACGTGCCGTAGCCGACGAGTCCGACGGAAAGCAGCGCACCGCGCGTCAACGCGGTCCTCACGCGTGATCGGGGAATCGCGCGCGGATGGCGTCGAGTTCGCTGTGCACGCGGCGGGCATCCGCGTCACGGGCACTCGTGCGGGGGTGCGGTTGATAGGCGCGGCGATATTTGACCGACAGTCGAGAAAGCCAATTCTTACGCATGTACCCATGATCTTGAGATCTGGCTTGCTCCTCAATAGCCAGTTGGCGGATACTGGCCTCATTATGAGTAGCCCCATGGTCGCCCGGTCGCTGGATGTGGACCTTTTGGCGCGCGAACTCGGCAACTGGCGGACGTCCAGTCAAACTGGACCGGCGTACCTCGGACTGGCCGATGCCATCCGCCTGCTCATCGTCGACGGGCGCCTGCCCGTGGGGTCGCGTCTGCCCAGCGAGCGTGCGTTGGCCGATGCACTGCGGGTGTCGCGCACCACGGTCACCGCAGCCTTCTCGAAGCTGCGCGAGGACGGCTATCTGCACGCCCGCCGGGGCGCGCGGAGCACCACAGCGCTGCCCGCGCGGCCCGAGGTGCGCATCGAGGCCGCCCAGGCGTCGGTGAACCTGGCCGCGGCCGCACTGGCCGCACCGAGCACCGCTGTGCTCGACGCGTTCGCCGAGGCGGCCAAGGATGTCACCGCATACCTGCAGGGCCCGGGCCACGAGCTCATGGGCGCCGCGCCGCTGCGCGAGGCCATTGCCGAAAGATATTGTCAGCGTGGGCTTCCCACCGATCCGTCGCAGATCATGGTGACCAGCGGCGCACAACACGCGATCGGGCTGATCCTCACCACCCACACCCAGCCCGGCGACCGGGTACTCGTCGAGCAACCGACGTATCACGGTGCGCTGTCGGCGATCTCGACCGCGGGCGCGCGCGCCGTACCGGTCGCGCTCACCGATGCGGGGTGGGAACTCGACGCCTTCCACGCCGCCATCCGGCAACTCGCGCCGAGCCTGGCCTACGTGATCCCCGACAACCACAACCCCACGGGTTTCACGATGGCCCCCGACGACCGAAAGCGGTTGGGACAGATCATCTCCGACACCCGGACGCGCACCATCATCGACGAGTCGATCGCCGACATGTGGGTCGACCACGCACCACCCGAGCCGCTCGCCGCATCCGTCGGCCGCCACGATCTGGTGTTGACGATCGGTTCGATGTCCAAGTCGTTCTGGGGCGGTCTGCGGGTGGGCTGGATCCGCGCCGAGCGCAGCACGCTGGCCACGATCGCCGCGATCCGGCCGTCGGTGGATCTGGGCACGCCGGTCCTCGAACAGCTCACCGCCGCGCGGCTGTTGGCGATGCGCGAACAGATCCTGCGCGAGCGCCGGGAACTGCTGCGCACGCGCAGACAGGCCCTGGTGTCGCTGCTCGCCGAACACCTGCCGGACTGGCAGCCAGGGCCCGGCCGCGGCGGGATGTCGCTGTGGGTGCGGTTGCCCGCCCCGATGAGCACGGCGCTGGCAGCCGCGGCATCACGTATGGGCGTCGATCTGCCGGCGGGTCCGCGGTTCGGGGTCGACGGCACACTGGAGCGCTTCGTGCGCGTGCCCTACGCCCTGCCCGAGCCCCAACTCGCCGAGGCCGTCGAACTGCTGGCGCGCGCGTGGCACAGCATCACGGGCACGATCGGGCCACAGAGTCAGGCGCTGGTGGTCTGATCTAGGGCTGGGTCATCGCGAGGCACGTGCCGTAGTGCTCGATGGTGCACGGCACGCCGTTGACGCTCGGCAACTGGCCCGGCAGGTTCTGGATTTTCGCGCCGCCCGCGCTGGGCGCCATCACCGGAGGCGCCACGCTGCCGCCGCCCGAGCCTTTGATGCACACGCCCTCGAACTTCTCCACGGTGCCCGCCGGGCACCGTTTGGCCTCGGCTGGAGCCGCGACCGCCAGTTGTCCGGCGACCGCCGCGACTGCGAACGCGCCGATCACGACCGCATGCTTCACCGTAATCACGAACTCACCCTACGGCACCGCTGCGACGGTCACGGCACGCGCAAGGGCGTTCATCGAACCCGCAAACCACCGAAGCCGCGCCATCAGCGCGCACGCGCACCGTCAGCAAAAGAAAGGCGAATCTCGGCTAATAATCCGGGATCTCGACGCGGCGCACCACACCGTCGAGCGCATCGGCGGCCTCGATCTCGCCGCGCGTGATGCCCAGGATGAACAGCACGGTGTCCAGGTACGGATGGCTCAGTGACGCGTCGGCCACCTCACGCAGCGCGGGTTTGGCGTTGAACGCCACCCCGAGGCCCGCGGCCGACAGCATGTCGATGTCGTTGGCGCCGTCGCCGACGGCGACGGTCTGCTCCATCGGTACGCCGACCTGCTGGGCGAAGTCCCGCAGCGCCTTGGCCTTGCCCGGCCGGTCCACGACGTCGCCGACGACGCGTCCGGTGAGCTTGCCGTCGACGATCTCCAGTTCGTTGGCCGCGACGTAGTCGAGCATGAGTTCGTGCGCGAGCGGTTCGATGACCTGGCGGAAGCCGCCCGAGACCACACCGCAGTAGTAGCCGAGCCTGCGGAGGGTGCGGATCGTGGTCCGCGCCCCCGGTGTGAGCTCCAACTGCTCGGCGACCTCGTCGAGTACCGAGGCAGGCAGCCCGGCGAGCGTCGCGACCCGGCGGTGCAGGGACTCGGCGAAGTCGAGTTCACCCCGCATCGCGGCCTCGGTCACCTCGGCGACGGCTGCCGCGGCACCGGCGTGCTCGGCCAGCATCTCGATCACCTCACCCTGGATGAGGGTCGAGTCGACGTCGAACACGATGAGCCGCTTGGCCCGTCGTGACAGCGTGTAGTCCTCCAGCGCGATGTCGACGCCCTCGTTCGCGGCGACCGTGGCGAGCGCCTGCTGCAACTGCCCGTAGGCCGCGCCCGCCGGGACCGACACGCGCAGCTCCAGCCCCGTCACCGGGTAGTCGGAGACGCCGCGGATGAAATCGATGTTGACGCCCAGATCGGCCACCGCGCGGGCGACCACCCCGAACGCCTCGGCGGTGATCGGACGGCCCAGCACCACGATCGTGTGGGTTGAGGGCTCACGCATCACCGGCAGGTCGTCGCTGCGTTCGATCGCGACGTCGAGACCCACGCCGTGGATGGCGGCCTCGACGTCGCGTCGCAGATCATCGCCGTCGGCCACGTCGGACGGCGCGGCCACCAGAACGCCCAACGTGAGCCGGCCGCGGATCACGACCTGCTCGACGTTGCGCAGCTCGACCTTGTGCCGGGACAGCACCTCGAACAGTGCCGAGGTGACGCCCGGCTGGTCGACGCCGGTGACGGTGATCAGTAGCGATGAGCGCTCGCGTGCCGAGCTCATCTACAGGTCACCTTCTCAGTTGTTCACCCAGTTGGCGCGAAGGCGTCAGCTGGACTTGTCCGCGGTCTCGAGCTCGGGATGGTGGGCGCGACCCACGTGGGCCTCGGCCCGCATCCGCTCGACCATGTGCGGGTAGTGCAGCTCGAACGCCGGACGCTCCGACCGGATACGCGGCAGCTCGGTGAAGTTGTGCCGCGGCGGCGGGCAGCTGGTGGCCCACTCCAGGGAGTTGCCGTAGCCCCACGGATCGTCGACCGTGACGGGCTCGCCGTAACGCCAGCTCTTGAACACGTTCCACACGAACGGCAGCATCGAGACGCCCAGGATGAACGCACCGACCGTGGAGATCACGTTCAGCGTCGTGAAGCCGTCGGTGGGCAGGTAGTCGGCGTAACGACGCGGCATGCCCTCGTCACCCAGCCAGTGCTGCACCAGGAACGTGGTGTGGAAGCCGATGAACGTCAGCCAGAAGTGCAGCTTGCCCAGCCGCTCGTCGAGCAGGCGGCCCGTCATCTTCGGGAACCAGAAGTAGATGCCCGCGTAGGTGGCGAACACGATGGTGCCGAAGAGCACGTAGTGGAAGTGCGCGATGACGAAGTAGCTGTCGGTCACGTGGAAGTCCAGCGGCGGGCTGGCCAGCAGCACGCCGGACAGGCCGCCCAAAAGGAACGTGATGAGGAAGCCGACCGAGAACAGCATCGGCGTCTCGAACGTCAACTGGCCCTTCCACATCGTGCCGATCCAGTTGAAGAACTTGATACCGGTCGGCACCGCGATCAGGAACGTCATGAACGAGAAGAACGGCAGCAGCACCGCGCCCGTGGCGTACATGTGGTGGGCCCACACGGCGACGGACAGGGCCGCGATGGCCAGCGTGGCGTAGATCAGCGTGGTGTAACCGAAGATCGGCTTGCGGCTGAACACCGGGAAGATCTCGGAGACGATGCCGAAGAACGGCAGCGCGATGATGTACACCTCGGGGTGACCGAAGAACCAGAACAGGTGCTGCCACAGGAGCACGCCGCCGTTGGCGGGGTCGTAGATGTGGGCACCCAGGTGGCGGTCGGCGGCCAGGCCGAACAGCGCCGCGGTCAGGATCGGGAAGGCGATCAGCACCAGGATCGACGTCACCAGGATGTTCCAGGTGAAGATCGGCATCCGGAACATCGTCATGCCCGGTGCGCGCATGCACACCACGGTGGTGATCATGTTCACGCCACCGAGGATGGTGCCCAGACCACCGACGGCCAGGCCCATGATCCACAGGTCACCGCCGGCACCCGGCGAGTGGATCGCGTCGGTCAGCGGCGAGTACGCCGTCCAGCCGAAGTCCGCGGCACCGCCCGGGGTGATGAACCCGGCGATCGCGATCAACGCACCGAACAGGAACAGCCAGAACGACAACGCGTTCAGGCGCGGGAACGCCACGTCCGGCGCGCCGATCTGCAGCGGCAGCACCAGGTTGGCGAAACCGAACACGATCGGCGTCGCATAGAACAGCAGCATGACCGTGCCGTGCATGGTGAACAGCTGGTTGAACTGCTCGTTGGACAGGAACTGCAAGCCCGGCATCGCGAGTTCGGTACGCATGAACAGCGCCATGAGGCCGCCGACCAGGAAGAAGGCGAAGCACACGACGCAGTACATGATGCCGATCAGCTTGTGATCGGTGGTCGTGATGAGCTTGTAGATCAAGTTCCCCTTGGGGCCCATACGTTCCGGAAACGGACGACGTGCCTCGAGTTCTCCGATTGGGGGCGCTTCGGCTACCAAGAGGTCCTCCAAAGATCGTCGGGAATACCCGCTAATTCGAATAAATCCTAGCGCTCTCCGCGCCGCGCGTGCCCGTGGGTCCTACAAACCGTCGTATTCGGCGTGCGGCCCCGGCGTGCGGCGTCTCGGGCACTGCGCTGACCTGCAGGAAACGCACAGGCAGCCGGGACGCGACGGCGCGGAAAGTTACTGAATGTTACCGTCGCCCGGTGCTGACCTTCCGACCGCTGGTGGGGACGGCGCTGATCGCCGCGGCCGCGTCACTGATCAGTGGCTGCGGTACCTCCGGCGAACAGCCCGTGACGCAGCCGTCCATGACGACCAGCGTGACCAAGATCGCCGATGCGGGTGTCCTCGGCAACCAGCGCAGGCCCGACGAATCGTGCGCACCCGAGCCCGTGGCGGCCGACCCGGCCCCGCGGCGTGTCCGCAACGCGACGGCCGACGGCGCCGACATCGCCGAGACCACCGAAGTCGCCGGCGACCCCCAGCGCATCGTCGTGTTGTCGGGCGACCAACTCGACGCGCTGTGCGCGCTGGGCCTGCAGTCGCGCATCGTCGCCGCGGCGCTGCCCGACGGTTCGGACGCGCAGCCGTCGTATTTGGGCACCGTCGTGCACGACGTCCCTCCCGCCGGTGACCGCGCAGCACCCGACGTCGCGGCGATCAGGGCCGCGGATCCGGACCTGATCCTCGGTTCGGCCGCGCTGACGCCCGGTGCGTTCGGTGAACTGTCGGACATCGCCCCGACGGTGTTCACCGGGACACCCGGCGCGGCCTGGCGCGACACGCTACGCGCCGTGGGCGCCGCGACCGGGCGCGCGGGCGCGGCCGACGATCTCATCGCCGGGTTCGAGGACGCCGCCCGCAAGACCGGTGAGGACAACGACGCGGCCCACTTCCAGGCGTCGGTGGTGCAGCTGACCGAGAACACCGTGCGGGTGTTCGGCGCCGACAACTTCCCGGGCGACGTGCTCGCGGCCGTGGGCCTGGATCGTCCTGCCGCACAACGGTTCACCGACAAGCCCTATGAGGAGATCCCGGCCGACAGCGACGACTTCTCGATCGCCGACGCCGACATCGTCTACGTGTCGTTCGCCTCACCGGCCGCGCGGGACAAGGCCGACGCGGTCCTCAAGGGTGACGCGTGGCGGAAACTGTCGGCCAACCGCGACAACCGGGTGTTCGTCGTCAACAACGAGGTGTGGCAGACCGGGCAGAACATCGTGGCCGCTCGCGGGATCCTGGACGACCTGCGCTGGGTCAACGCACCGATCAACTAGTCTCACAGGGTGTTCCACGTCCTCACGCTCACGTACCTGAAACCGCTCGACGTCGTCGACCAGACCCGCCCCGCCCACGTGGCGTGGCTGAACGACGAGGTCGCCGCCGGACGCATCCTGCTGGCAGGCCGGCAGGAATCGCAGACCGGCGGTGTGCTGATCACCGGCGACATCAGCGTCGAGGACGCGCAGGCGCTCACCGAAGCCGATCCCTACTCGCAGGCCGGCCTGGTGAGCTACGAGCGCGTCTCGTTCAACGGTTCGATCCGCGCACCCGGTCTCTAGACGGCCGACTCGGAGCGGACTCTCAGGCCCCTGACAGGGAGCACCGTCACAGTCGATATCGGGATTACCGCGCCGTCAATCTCAGTTGCACTCTGTTGTGCCGCGCGACGTGATGCGCGCGGCGGACACCCGTGAACTGGACTAACGTCCCGGGCAGTAATGAAGAATCGACGATAAGAGGTCTGTCATGAGTACCGTTTCCGCGTATGCCGCCACCTCGGCGACCGAACCACTGACCAAGACCACCATCACCCGTCGCGCCGTGGGTCCGCACGATGTTGCGTTCGACATCCACTTCGCAGGCATCTGTCACTCCGACATCCACACCGTCAAGGCCGAGTGGGGCGTCCCGAACTACCCCGTGGTCCCCGGTCACGAGATCGCCGGCGTGGTCACCGAGGTGGGCTCGGAGGTCACCAAGTACAAGGTCGGCGACCGCGTCGGCGTCGGCTGCTTCGTCGACTCCTGCCGTGAGTGCGACAACTGCAAGGCCGGCCTGGAGCAGTACTGCACCGGCACCGGCATGGTCGGCACCTACAACGCGATCGACCGCGACGGCACCCCGACCCACGGCGGTTACAGTGGCGCCATCGTGGTCGACGAGAACTACGTGCTGCGCATCCCCGACAGCCTTCCGCTCGACGCGGCGGCACCGCTGCTGTGTGCGGGCATCACCACCTATTCCCCGCTGCGGCACTGGAATGCCGGCCCCGGCAAGAAGGTCGCCGTCATCGGGCTCGGCGGCCTCGGCCACGTGGCCGTCAAGCTCGCCAAGGCGATGGGCGCCGATGTCACGGTGCTCAGCCAGTCGCTGAAGAAGATGGAAGACGGCCTGCGCCTGGGCGCCTCGGCCTACTACGCGACGTCCGATCCGGAGACGTTCGACAAGCTCGCCGGGTCGTTCGACCTGATCCTCAACACCGTGTCGGCGAACCTGGACCTCGGTGCCTACCTGGGCCTGCTCAAGCTCGACGGCGCGCTCGTCGAACTCGGCCTGCCCGAGCACCCCATGGAGGTCCCGGCGTTCCCGCTGCTCGCTCAGCGACGCAACCTCACCGGCTCGATGATCGGCGGCATCCCCGAGACCCAGGAGATGCTCGACTTCTGCGCCGAACACGACGTCCGGCCGGAGATCGAGATCATCACCCCCGACTACATCAACGAGGCCTACGAGCGCGTCCTGGCCAGCGATGTGCGCTACCGCTTCGTGATCGACACCGCGTCGCTGCGTAGCTGACGTCATCCACAAAAGGCAGCCGGCCCCCGGGCCGGCTGCCTTTTGCCGTCACGGGTAACAATCGCGATGAGCGCAACCGGTGACGTGGCGCACCCGCATTGGCAGTCTCGTGCGGTGACCCGTGTGATTCGCTTCAACGCCTTCGACATGAACTGTGTCGCCCATCAATCCCCCGGCCTGTGGCGGCATCCCGAGGACCAGTCCTGGCGGTACAAGGACCTCACCTACTGGACAGAACTCGCAAAGCTGTTGGAGCGCGGGCGATTCGACGGCCTGTTCATCGCCGACGTGCTCGGTACCTACGACGTGTACGGTGGCAGCGACGAGGCCGCGATCCGTCACGCCGCGCAGGTCCCGGTGAACGACCCGATGCTGCTGGTGTCCGGGATGGCGCTGGTCACCGAGCATCTCGGGTTCGGCATCACCACCGGAACCGGTTTCGAGCATCCCTATCCGTTCGCGCGACGGATGTCCACGCTCGACCATCTGACGGGCGGCCGCATCGGCTGGAACGTCGTCACCGGTTACCTGCCCGCCGCGGCCCGCAACATGGGCCAGACCGACCAGCCGGCCCACGACGCGCGCTACGACCACGCCGACGAGTACCTCGAGGTGCTCTACAAGCTGTGGGAGGGCTCATGGGAGGACGACGCGGTGGTGCGCGACCGTGCCCGCGGCGTGTTCACCGACCCGGGCAAGGTGCATCACATCGGCCATGAGGGAACGCATTTCAGCGTTCCCGGCATCCACCTGTCCGAGCCGTCACCGCAGCGCACGCCCGTCATCTACCAGGCCGGCTCGTCGCCGCGCGGTGTCCGCTTCGCCGCGGAGAACGCCGAAGCGATCTTCACCGCGGCTCCCACCAAAGACCTACTGCGTGAGACGGTCACGACGATCCGCCGTGAGCTCGAGATCGCCGGCCGCGACCCGTACGGCGTGAAGATCTTCAACCTCTCGACGATCATCACAGGCGCCACCGACGAGGAGGCCGCAGCCAAGCTGGCCGAGTACTTGTCCTACGGCGACCCCGAGGGCGCACTGGTGTTCATGTCGGGCTGGATGGGTGTGGACCTGGCCCGCTACGGCCTCGACGAGCCTGTCGGCAATGTCGACTCCAACGCGATCCTGTCCGCGG
>Ga0182741_1006314_pt1 | contig 10433 bp, 8 predicted proteins | sample eDN5th37CBELigOP_FD_128874 | JGI IMG/M metagenome (GOLD analysis project Ga0182741, IMG submission 128874) | Enriched Organic Plus compost microbial communities from Emeryville, California, USA - eDNA 5th pass 37_C BE-Lig OP (version 2) (version 2) ...
CATCATGGCCACGCTGGAAAAGGACAAGATCTCCTACAAGCTGCTGGAAGACCTCACGCCGGTCTCGACCATCGCCGCCGTGCCGCTGGTCTTTGTGGTCAACCCCAAGCTGCCCATCAACGATCTGAAGGAACTGATCGCCTACGCCAAGGCGCACCCGGGCGAGCTGACCTACGCCTCGTCGGGCGCGGGCGCGCCGCAGCGCATGGCCGCCGAGCTCTTCAAGCGCCAGGCCGGCGTGGACATGCTGCACGTGCCCTACCGCGGCAGCGGCCCGGCCATGACCGACCTGGTCGGCGGCCAGGTGCTGACCATGGTGGAGACGGTGCCGGCCTCGCTGGGCTTCATCAAGAGCGGCAAGCTGCGCGCGTTGGCGGTGACCACTTCCGAGCGGATTTCCATGCTGCCGGACATGCCCACCGCGGCCGAGGCCGGCCTGCCGGACTTCGAGGTGGCGTCCATGTTCGGCCTGCTGGTGCCGTCGGGCACGCCGGCGCCTGTCGTCGAGCGCCTGAACGCGGCCGCCGGCGCCATCCTGCAGAAGGCCGACGTCAAGGAAAAGCTGCTGCAGCAGGGTGCCTATGCCGTCGAGCCGCACACGGCCCAGCAGGCCCAGGCGCGCCTGCGCGCCGAGGTCGACAAGTGGGCACAGGTCATCCAGGATGCGAAGATAACGGCCGACTAGACTTTGCCATTACGTTTGCCATTACGCGTTTACGCCGACGGCCGCCGCGGCGCCCGCCCGGCGGCCCCGTCCATCATCCAGCAGGCACATCCATGTCATCGAAACCCAAGCAAGCACCCGGCGCAGCAGCCGGGGACTCCGGCGCAGCGCCCTCCGGCATGCGCAAAGGCCTGACCAGCTACGGCGACGCCGGCTTTTCGCTGTTCCTGCGCAAGGCCTTCATCAAGGGCGCCGGCCTGACCGACGACGCGCTGGACCGCCCCATCGTCGGCATCGCCAACACCGGCAGCGGCTACAACCCCTGCCACGGCAATATGCCTCAGCTCGTGGAGGCGGTCCGGCGCGGGGTCATGCTGGCCGGCGGCCTGCCGGTGGAGTTCCCGACCATCTCGGTGCACGAGAGCTTCGCCTCGCCCACCAGCATGTACCTGCGCAACCTGATGTCCATGGATACGGAGGAGATGATCCGCGCCCAGCCCATGGATTCGGTGGTGCTGATAGGCGGTTGCGACAAGACCGTGCCGGCGCAGCTGATGGCCGCGGCCAGCGCCGGCGTGCCGGCCATCCAGCTGGTCACGGGCTCGATGCTGACCGGCGCGCACCGCGGCGAGCGGGTCGGCGCCTGCACCGATTGCCGGCGCTACTGGGGGCGCTACCGCGCCGAGGAAATCGACGGCGAGGAAATCGCCGAGGTCAACGACAAGCTGGTGGCCAGCGTCGGCACCTGTTCGGTCATGGGCACGGCCAGCACCATGGCCTGCATCGCCGAGGCGCTGGGCATGACGGTGCCCGGCGCGGCCACGCCGCCGGCGGTGACCGCCGACCGCATGCGCGTGGCCGAGCAGACCGGCACGGCCGCGGTGCGCATGATAGGGCTCGAGCTCGCGCCGGGCCGCATCCTGACGCCGCAGGCCTTCGAGAACGCGCTGCGCGTGCTGCTGGCCATCGGCGGCTCGACCAACGGCATCGTCCATCTGGCCGCGGTGGCCGGCCGCCTGGGCATCACGGTCGACCTGGAGGCCTTCGACCGCATCGGCCGCGAAACGCCGGTGCTGGTGGACCTCAAGCCGTCCGGCCAGCACTACATGGAAGACTTCCACAAGGCGGGCGGCCTGCGCACGCTGCTGCGCGAGCTGCGTCCGCTGCTGCACCTGGACGCGCTGACCGTGACCGGCCGCACGCTGGGCGAGGAGCTGGACGCCGCCGGCCCGCCCTTCCCGCAGGACGTGGTGCGGCCGCTGGACCGGCCCATCTACGCCCAGGGCGGCATCGCCCTGCTGCGCGGCAACCTGGCTCCGGGCGGGGCCATCATCAAGCAGTCGGCCGCCACGGCCGCGCTGATGGAGCACGAGGGCAGGGCGGTGGTGTTCGAGGACCTGGAAGACCTGGCCGCCCGGGTGGACGACCCGGACCTGGACATCGCCGCGGAGGACGTGATGGTGCTCAAGCACATCGGCCCGGTGGGCGCGCCCGGCATGCCCGAGGCCGGCTACATGCCCATCCCGCGCAAGCTGGCGCGCGCCGGCGTCAAGGACATGGTGCGCATCTCGGACGGCCGCATGAGCGGCACCGCCTCGGGCACCATCGTCCTGCACGTCACGCCGGAGTCGGCCGCGGGCGGGCCGCTGGCCCTGGTGCGCACGGGCGACCGCATCCGCCTGAGCGTGTCGGCCCGCCAGCTGGAGCTGCTGGTCGACGAGGCCGAACTGGCGCGCCGCCGCGAGGCCTGGCAGCCGCCGCCCGCGCGGCCCGGCGACGACCGCGGCTACCGCAAGCTGTTCCTGTCCAGCGTGACGCAGGCCGACCGCGGCTGCGATTTCGATTTCCTGCGCAGCACGCAGGAGCGGGGCAGCACGCCGGTGGGCAAGGACAAGCCGAAGGCTTAGCCTGTAGCATCAAAGTAGGTTTTATTGAAAAAATACTACTTTAGTAGGCCAAAATCTTTACCTGAATGCGCTGTTACGGTCGAGCCCCTGGAGGCCGCGCTGTCGCTGTCCGGCGTGCGGCCCAAGGTGGGGGTGCTGCTCGAAGGCGGACGCTACGTGGGCCGCACCCGGCTCAAGGACGCCCACATCATCGCCAAGCTGCCGGTGGTCGGCCAGCCCCTGCTGCCGGAATTGGAAGACTTGTCGCTGCGCCTGGCGCAGGCCGCCGGCGTGCCGGTGGTCCAGGCGCGGCTGGAGCCCCTGGAAAAGCTCATGGTCGAGCACGGCTACGACCTGGGCGAGGCGGCTGTGCACGACTTGCTGCGCCGGCTGGCCGTCAACGAGATGCTGGGCAACCCGGACATGCATCTGAAGAACATCGGCGTGATCTACCCTGTCGTCAGGACGCCGGTCCTGCCGCCGGCCTACGACATCGTGGGCTATGCCGCCTACAACAGGCGGATCGGCCATGCCCTGCATATCCTGCCGCCGGGCCGGGATATTGCGCGCAAACCCAGGCTGTCCGTGGCGCACGCGCAGGCCGGCCGGGCCGCGACGCCCGGGCTCGGCCCGGCCGTGGTGCGCGAGTTCTGCGCGCTGCTGGGCATACCGGAAAAGCCGGCCGCCGCGGCGGTGCGGCAGGCGGTCGCGGCAGCGGCGGCGACGTGGCCCGGCATGATCCGGGAGTCCGCACTGACCGGCAGCCAGAAGGAAAGGTTGCTGGCGCACTTCGAGGGGCATCCGCTGGTGGCCTCGCTGCGCAAGAGGCGGGCCCGGTAGTCAGGGCGCGAACACCGCCTGCGCATCCTGCAGGAAGGTGCGCGCCAGCAGGGCGCGCGGCCCGCCGGTCTGCCAGACCAGGCCGATGCGCCGCACCGGCGCGCGGCCCGGCAGCGGGATGCGCGCCACCCGGTAATTGGCCGCCCACATCGACGACCAGTCCGGCAGCAGCGCCACGCCCAGGCCCTGGTCCACCAGCGCCGCCACGGTCATCAGGCTGTCGATCTCCAGGCGCTGCTGCGGCACGATGCGGTGGTCGCGCAGGTAGCGGTCGGCCAGCTGGCCGCCCAGCACCGAGCGGTCGTAGCGGATGAAGGGCTGGCTGCGCAGCAGCTCGTGCGGGTCGCGCCCCTGCATCGCCATCGGCGCCACCACCACCAGCGGCTCTTCCATGATGGCCTGCCAGGTACAGGTCTTGGCGATGGAGAACTGCGGCTCGACGACGATGGCCGCGTCCAGCTCGCCCGCGGCGACCCGCCGGCACAGGTCGACCGAGGCGCCCGGCAGGACGAAGACCGACAGGTTGGCGTAGCGGCCGTAGAAGCGTTTGAGCACCGGTGGCAGCACGCTGGTCATGGCCGAGACGAACACGCCCAGGCGCAATTCGCCGTAGGGCTCGTCGTCGCGCGCCAGCGCGGCCAGGTCGCGGGCGTCGCGCAGCAGCGCGCGGGCGCGTTCCAGGATGCGCGTGCCGGCCTCGGTGGGGCGCACCGAACGGCCGGCGCGCTTGACCAGCTCCAGGCCCAGGGTCTGCTCCAGCGCCTTGACGCGCGCGGCCACGGCCGTGGGCGTCAGGTCGAGCTGGCGCGCCGCCTGGGCGAACGAGCCGCTTTCGGCGACGGTGACGAAACTCTGCAGGTAACGGACGTCCATGTCGGCCCCCTCCGGCGCAACGCGGGAAGCTTCTCGCGCGCCGGGGCAGGCGATGCGGGCGCGGCCGCCCCGGCGGACAGGGCGACACTATGCCGCAAAACGGCGGGCCGCGCCTACCAGCGCGGCTCGCGCTTCTCGAAGAAGGCCTGGCAGCCTTCGCGGGCCGCGGGCAACTGGTAGGCCTGCACGAATTCCTCCAGCTCGGCCTGCAGGTGCTCGGCGAAGGCCGCCAGGTCCTGGCGGTCGAGCAGCATGGAGATCGCGGCCACCGAGCTGGCCGGCATGGCGGCGAACTCGCCGGCCAGCGCCAGGGCCCGCTCTTCCAGTTGCGCGGCGGGCGCCACTTCGTCGACCAGGCCGATCTCCAGCGCCTGTTCGCTCGTCAGCGTGGCGCCGGTCAGCAGCAGGCGGCGCGCCCGCGCCGCGCCGACCAGGCGCTTGAGCAGGAAGATGCCGCCCGTGCCGGGCCAGACGCCGCGGCGTATCTCGGGCAGCGCCAGTCGCGCGCCCGCCGCGGCCACGCGCAGGCCGCAGGCCATGGCCAGCTCCAGCCCGCCGCCCATGCAGACCCCGTCCACCATGGCGACGACCGGCTTGCGCAGCGAGGCAAGCGCCAGCGTCATGCGGTGGCCGTTCTCGCCGTGTCGGCGCGCCACGGCGGGGTCGAAGCGCAGCGGGAATTCCTTCAGGTCGGCGCCCGCGCAGAAGGGCCGCCCGGCCGAGCCGAACACCACGGCCCGCACCCGCTCGTCCGCGCCCAGGGCGGCGAAGCGCTCGCCCAGCTCGCGGCGGATGTCCTGGGTCAGCAGGTTGAGCGGCGGGTGGGCGATCTCCAGGCGGGCGACGCCGTTCTCGCGCAGTTCCTGGCGCAGCTGGGACATGGCGGCCGGCCTCACTGCGCGGGCTTGTCGCCCAGGATGCGGTTCCACTTGTCGTATTCGTCGCGGTTCATCGCGGCGAAGTCCTCCGGCGTGGTCCACTTCGGCTCGGCGCCGAGCGTGGTGAAGGACTCGCTCACCTTGGGGCTGGCCAGCACTTGCTTGAGCGCGGCGCTCAGCTTGGCGACCACCTCGGGCGGCATGTTGGCCGGCCCCCACAGGCCGAACCAGGTCTTGTGGTCCAGGTCCGGGTAGCCCATTTCCGCGGTGCTGGGCACGTCGGGCAGGCTGGGGCTGCGCTCCTTCTGCATGACGACCAGGCCGCGCAGCTTGCCCGCCTTGATCAGGGGCGAGGACTGCGCCACCGTGCCCGCGGTCAGCTGCACCTCGTTGGCCGCCGCGGCCATGTTGGCCGGGCCGCCGCCCTTGTAGGGGATGTGGGTGAGCTGCGTGCCGGTGATCTTCTGCAGCAGCAGGCCGCCCAGGTGGTCCGAGCCGCCGGTGCCCGACGATCCGAAATTGATCACGCCGGGCTTGCTCTTGGCCAGGGCGACGAATTCCTTGAAGTCCTTGGCCGGCAGCCCGGCGTTGACGGCCACCACGTTGGTGGCCGTGCACAGCAGGGTGATGGGGGTGAAGTCCTTGAGCGGGTCGTAGGGGATCTTCTGCTGGTGCTGCACCGTCACCATGGCGATGTGGTAGGCCAGCAGGGTGTAGCCGTCCGGCGCGGCCTTGGACACCGACGCCGCGCCGATGGCGCCGGCCGCGCCCGGCTTGTTCTCGACCACCACGCTGACGCCGAGCTGGGTGGCGAGTTCCTGCGCCACCACGCGGGCCATGACGTCCGTGCCGCCGCCCGGCGAGAAGGGCACGACCATGGTGATGGCGCGGCTGGGGTAGTCGTTCGCGCCGGCCGCCTGCGCCTGCGGCGCGGCCCATCCGGCGCCCAGCGCCAGGGCCGCGGCGGCCGTGTGCAGCGTGGCCAGGCCGCGCCGGAGCCGGCTGCGGGGTCCCTTGGGGGCTATTTTGTCATACAGTATTTGTGCGCTGCAGCGGGAAAAGATCGAGGAAAAACGGCGCTGCCGCACCCGGGAGCGGGGGGTATGTCCAAACATGCTGTCTCCTGAGATGCATGGCGCAGCCCACTGAATTCGTGGGTTTGCCATGGATCGCCTTGTTGTTTTGAGGTTGCCGGCGGTAGTCGCCGCGGCCGGCAAAGTTAATCACAAGGTCTTGTGCTCGTCAACAGACAATCATATAATTTAGCTTGTCCGGATTGCTGTTTCGGCGTGTTTTTAGCCGATTTTAGAGGAAATCGGCTTCATTGGCCAGAATCCAGGCAATTTAAGGGACAATATTGTCATACAAAAGCCCGGCGGGAAGGCCCGCGACAAGGGCAAAGAGCGGATTCACGGAGGAGACACAGATGAACTGGAGACTCAAGACCGCCGCGGCCATGCTGGCCTGGGCGGCCACGGCCGCGCCGTTCGTGGCGCAGGGGGCGTCCCTGGGCAGCGGCAAGCCCTACACCCTGATCGTGCCCTTCGGCGTGGGCGGCAGCACCGACATCACGGCCCGGCTGCTGGCCGACAAGCTGGGCAAGGTGCTCGGCCAGACGGTGGTGGTGGAAAACCGCGGCGGCGCGGGCGGCAACATCGGCGCGTCCGCCGTGGCGCGCGCCGAGCCGGACGGGCATACCCTGCTGATGGCCACCAGCACCCACGTCGCCAACCCCAGCCTGTACAAGGACCTGAACTACGACGTGATGAAGGACCTGGCGCCGGTGTCCCAGGTGGCCTTCATCCCCAACATGCTGGTGGTCAACAAGGACCTGCCCGTCAAGACGCTGGACGATTTCGTCCAGTACGTCCGCGCCGGCAAGGGGCCGGCCTACTACGGCTCGTCCGGCAACGGCACCTCGCAGCACCTGGCCGGCGTGCTGTTCGCCAGCATGTCGCAGGGCAAGATGACGCACGTGCCCTACAAGGGCGGCGGCGCGGCCTCGGTGGCCGTGCTGGGCGGCGAGATCCAGGCCTACTTCGCGCCGCTGGCCGAGGTCGTCGGCCACATCGAGGCCGGCAGCGTCAAGGCCCTGGGCGTCACCACCCGGGAGCGCTCCAGGCGCTTCCCGGACGTGCAGGCGATCAACGAAGTCCTGCCCGGCTACGAAGTGGTGCTGTGGAACGGCATCCTGACCACCGCCGGCTCGCCGCCCGACGAGATCGAGCGCCTGCACGCGGCCATCGCCAAGGTGCTGGCCGACCCGGACATGCGCGCCAAGCTGGCCGAGCAGGGCTCCACCCCGGCGCCCAGCACGCCCGCCGAGTTCCGCGCCTTCATGGAGAAGGAACTGCAGACCTGGGGGCGGCTGGTCAAGATGTCCGGGGCGACGGCTGGCTAGGGCCTGGGGCGGGCCGCGCGGGGGCCGGGACGCCGCCTCGCCGCCGTGGCGGGCCGGCGCGCCGCGGCCCTTCCGGGCCGTGGACGACTGCCCGGGCGATGCTCCGGCCAGGCAATCCGATTGACATTTTGTATGATTGACATATAGTGCTGACCGACATGACACAAGGCAACATCCTGCTCGGCCGGGGCGATCTGGCGCCCTACCTGTCCGACGAACTGTTCGAGTTCCGCGAGTCCGCCCACCGGCTGCTGCAGAAGCACGCCAGCCCGGCCTATCTGCGCGAATGCGACGAGCACAAGCGCTTCCCGCGCGAAGTCATCGACGAAATGGGCAGGCAGGGCTGGTTCGCCATCACCCTGCCCGAGCAGTACGGCGGGCTGGGCGGCTACCTGGAAATGGCCGCGCTGCTGGAAGTCCTGGGCTACCACAGCGCCTCGCTGGGCCGCTACTGGAACATCAACGTCAACATGGTGGGCGGGGCCCTGGCCATGCTGGCCGGCGACGGCATCCGCGACCGCCTGCTGCCGGCCCTGGCCCGGGGCGAGACCTCCTTCGCCTTCGCCCTGAGCGAGAACGGCTCGGGCTCGGACGCCGCGGCGCTGCGCACCGCCGCGCAGGCCGACGGCGACGGCTTCGTGCTCAACGGCACCAAGATGTGGATCAGCGGCGCCAGCACGGCCGAGCACTTGCTGGTGGCCTGCCGCACCGAGAAGGGCGAGGGCAAGCACGACGGCATCAGCCTGCTGCTGGTGCCGCGCGAGTCGCCCGGCGTCACGGTCAATCCCATCGATCTGCTGGGCGGCCACATGATAAGGACCTGCGAGGTCAACCTGGTGGACGTCCGGGTGCCGCGGGCCAACCTGGTGGGGGAACTGCACCGCGGCTGGAGCCGGCTGCTGGGCGTGCTGTCCAAGGAACGGGTGGCGCTGGCGGCGATCTGCACCGGCGCGGCCCAGGCCGCGGTGGACCAGGCTGCCGAATATGCCGCCGGGCGCAGCCAGTTCGGCCGGCCGCTCACGGCTTTCCAGGCGATCGCGCACAAGCTGGCCAATATGCAGACCCTGGTGGACGCCAGCCGGCTGCTGACCTTCCGCGCGGCGTGGCTGCTGGCCGACGGGGTGGAATGCGTGCGTGAGTCGTCCCAGGCCAAGTTCTTCGCCGGCGACGCCTACATGCAGATCGCCACCGAAGGCGTGCAGGTCATGGGCGCCAACGGCTACGCCATGGAATACGCCATGCAGCGCCATTTCCGCGAGGCCAAGATGTTCCAGATATTCGGGGGCACCAACGAGATCCAGAGGAATATCGTCGCCAAAAGCCTGTTCAGCTAGCCCCGGATAATCGCCTGGAAAATATCCGGCGCCCATGCCGGGCGCCGGATGATAATGCACGCCAATAATGTCGTGGCATTTATCGAGATAATCTCCGGCGCGCGAACAAAAAAGCGCCCGAGGGCGCTCCTTGCCGTTTCCGATACTGTTCCGGCCGTGCCGGGATAATGCCGCACGAACACGGCTGCCAGCGGCAGGCCGGGCCGTCGCGCGCTATTTCCGCCGCGCGGCGTCGCGCTCCTTCTGCTCGCGCAGCACCCGCAGCGCGGCCCGCCCGGCGTTGTCCACGTGGTGGTAGCAGGCCAGCCAGGCGCGCGCCGAATCGTGGTCGCGCACCGCCTCGACGATCCGGTCCAGTTCCTCCACCGCGCGCGCCAGGCGGCCCGGCTCGGACAGCGACGCCGCGCGCAGCTGGGTGTTGTAGTTCAGTATCTGCCCCAGCATTTTCTCTATCATGCGGTTGTGCGCGGCGCGCAGCAGCACGTCATAGAAGCGGGTCTTGATGCCCAGCAGGTCCACCCCGGCGGGGGCGTCCACGCTGGCGCGCAACTGCTCGCACACGGCTTCCAGCTCGGCGATGTCGGTTTCGCTGGCGTTCAGGGCGCATTTCTGGCCGGCCAGGGCTTCCAGCACCTTGCGCACGTCGTAGATCTGCTGGGCCTCGTCGTAGCTGATGCGCCGCACGAACACCCCGCGGTGCGGGATGATCTCCACCAGGCCTTCGGCCTCCAGGCTGCGCTGGGCCTCGCGCACGACCGTGCGGCTGACGTCGAACATATCGCACAGCTCGCGGTCGACCAGGTGGGCGCCGGGGGCGAAATCCCCGCGCGTGATCGCCTCGCGCAGGCCTTTTTCGACCACTTTGCGCACCGGCGCCGCGGCGCGTTCGACTTTTATCCTGGATATTTCCATATTCCACGCCCATAACGGCAGACGTGAAATTCTAGCTGATATTACCCCTGGTTGAATGCAGGCTGAATATTATTTACGGCGCGGCGCCGCGATTATCTTTCGCTACCCAGAAAATGCCCGGCATGGCGCTGCGCCAGCGCGCCGCGCTGCACCTTGCCCAATTCGGTGAGCGGAAACGCGTCCACCACGAACAGGGCCTTGGGCACCTTGTAGCCGGCCAGGCGGGCCTTGAGCTCGCCGGCGATGGATTGCGCGTCGCCCGCGCCGCCGGGCCGCAGCACCACCGCCGCGGCCACCGCCTCGCCGTAGTCGGGGTGGGGCAGGCCGAATACGGCGGCCTTTTCCACGCCGTCCACCTGCTCCAGCGCCTGCTCGACTTCGCGCGGGTAGACGTTGTAGCCGCCGGTGATGATGACGTCGCTGGTGCGCCCGGCCACGTGCAGGTAGCCGTCGTCGTCGAACCAGCCCAGGTCGCCGGTGACCTGCAGGCCGCGCACGTAGCGCGGCTGGTCTTCGGCGGGGCGGCGCCAGTAGCCCAGGAAGTGCATGGGCAGGCGCAGCGCCAGCACGCCGGTCTCGTTGCGGCCCAGCTCCCGGTCGTCCGGGCCGAGCACGCGGATGTCTATGCCGGGCAGCGGCAGGCCG
>Ga0182741_1006315_pt1 | contig 10432 bp, 3 predicted proteins | sample eDN5th37CBELigOP_FD_128874 | JGI IMG/M metagenome (GOLD analysis project Ga0182741, IMG submission 128874) | Enriched Organic Plus compost microbial communities from Emeryville, California, USA - eDNA 5th pass 37_C BE-Lig OP (version 2) (version 2) ...
CTCGTAGAAGGCATGGGTCATGTGCCGGTCGCGGCCCGAGGTCAGCTCGATCAGGGTGCAGCCCTGCCCTTGCGCCAAGGCCTCCGCCTCCCGCAGCAGCAGGCCGCCGATGCCCCTGCTCCGCGCCCCCTCCTCCACCACCAGGGTGCCAATGCGCGCGACGGGTCCCGCGAGGTGCAGCATTTCACCCCAGTGCAGCGCGAGGACACCGAGCAGCGTCCCCGTCTCCTCGGCCACCAGCACGGCGTCGCGGTCCGAGCGCAGCAGTGCTGCAAGCCGAGCGGCCAGGGTCTCCGTCGAGACGGGATAGCCTAGCTGGGCAAGCAGCGGCCGCAGCCCCTCCGCATCCTCCATACTGGCGTCGCGGACGGTCGGCCTCACGGCGTCCCGCCCGGCCGCGACGGCGTGGCGGGCGCTGCCGGCGGCTGCGTCGGCGCCGGGTCATCCGGGCCGAGTACCGTGATCCGGCCGGTATTCTGCCGGGCGAAGACCTGCGGCCGGTACATATCTTCCACCAGTGCTCCTGGAAGCTCGAAGCGCCCGGCCGTAACCGCCCGCAGTCGCACCGCGATGCGGAATTCCGGCCGTTCCGGGGTCAGGTCGAGCGCAGCGGCGACACGGTCGTCAAGCGCTGGCGTGGCCACCGTCTCCGTCAGCGTTCCGAGCCAGGGCGTGCCGGGCACCTCGCCCGCATCGAAACGGCCGACGATCTCCCACCCGGCCGGCAGCCCCTGCTGGACGATGGCGCGATGCGCCTCCTGCGTCTCGGCACGGCCTTCGAGTTGCAGCACGAAGACCGTGTTCTGGCGGAGCAGATCCAGGTTCAGCGGCTGGCCCGACAGATCGAAGAACCGGCGGCGGATCTGCATCCCCGCCCGCCCCGCCGGCAGTGGCTGGGTGGGAATGCCGGTGACGGAGATGCTGGACCACAGCGGCGCATCCGAGAGGTTCCGCGCGCTGCCCGGCCCGGCGAGCGCCAACGCGAGCTGCGTGGCCGGTGGCTGCGGCTGGCCGTTCACCGCGACGCGCACCGGGCGTCCGTCCCGGCCCAGCGCATGGGCAGCGGCCACCGCCCATGCCTGCTCCTGGGTGTTCGTGCCCTGCGGCGTGAATTCCGGCCCGGGCAGCCGGGCCTCAAGCGCCGTGAGGCGATCCGGGAGCAGACCGCTCTCCTTCAGCAGCATCGCCACGGCCAGCGCGTCGCGCGCCGCATTGCCGTAGTCGTAAGACCAAGGCTGGCGAGCGGGCGCCGCGAGGGCGGCAGCGAAGGCAGCCTCGGCACGCGGGCGGTCCCCGGCCCGGGCGAAGGCGGAGCCGAGTTGCGCCTTGGCCAGGGGCGTCGGCAGTTCCTCGACCTCTTCCAGCAGCCGGCGCGCGGCACCGAGGCGCGGACGACCGGCCAGGGAGAGCACATGCAGCCGATAGGCCTGGGCGGCGCGCTCCTCCGGCGTGTCGGGGGTGTCGCCCTCCACCTGCTCGATGATGGCCTTCAGCGCCTCCTCCAACGCGGCATCGGGAATGGCAGCGCCGGCGGTGCGGGCGCGCAGCAGCGCCTCCACGGCATAGGCACCGGTCCATTGCTGCGGTTCGCCACCCGCGGACCACAGGCCGAAGGTGCCGTCGAAGCGCTGCTTGTTGAGCACCCGCTCCACCGCCTGCTGCAATTGGGCGGAGCGCGCATCGCCGGCGGCGCCATCGGAGGGAAGCGCGGTGAAGGCGAGCAGCTGGCTCGCAGACTGCTCGAGACAGGCGAAGCCATAGATCTCCAGCATGCGCAGCATGCCGGCGGCATCGTAGCGCGTCGGGCCACCGAAGCTCACGGAGGCACGCCAGGTGCCGGGCAGCCAGCGCTCGGTAGCGAGCATCAGGGGCCGCTCCTGCCCGGGCGGGATCTGCTGCGCGCTCACCTCGGAGGTGACGGGACGGGAGGAACGGACGGTGATCCGTGCTTCCCGGGTCGCGGTGAAGCCGCCAGGACCCCTGACCGCAAGCCGCAGCACCCCCTCCCCGCTATCCTCGGCGCGGATGACGCTGGCAGGCAGCATCCGGGCACCGGGAGCAAGGGTGGCGGTGAGGCGATCCGGCCCGGCCAGCGCAATGGCACCCTCGGCCGAGAGCGTCGCCACCACCTCGCCCGTGGGCAAATCGACGTTGTGCAGCAACACCGGCAGCCGCGCCTCGTCGCCCGGAGCAAGGAAGCGGGGCAAAAGCGCCTCAGCCACCAACGGATCCCGCACGGTGAGCGCGCGACTGCCGGCACCGACGCGATCGCCCTGCCAGGCAACCGCCATCAGCCGCAACTCGCCGGCGAAGTCGGGAATATCGAGGGTGACGGTGGCGGTACCGTCCGGCGCGACCCGCACCGGGCCCGAGAACAGCGCGACGGTGCGCTGCGGGATGTCGACGACACTCGCGGCGAATTCGTCGCCGCCCTGGCGCAGAGCGGCGAGTTCGCCCTCGGGCGGCGGGATCAGCCGGCCGTAGTCGTCGCGGATATCCACGCCGAGGCGACGCTTGCCCATGAAATGCCCGACCGGATCGGGGGAGGCGAAGCCCGTGAGGCGCAGGATACCCTCGTCCACGGCCGCGAGGGTGAGCATCGCCCCTTCTCCCGCATGCGAGAGGCGGATGGGCAGCTCGACGCGCTGGCGTGGCATGATCCGCTCCGGCCCGCCGATGGAGACCTCGATGCGGCGCGAGGCGGGATCGATCTGCAGCCAGACGAGACCGAGCGCGCGGGCGGGCTGGCCGTCCCGCAGCTCGCCGGGACGGAAGGCCGTGACGGCCACATAGGCGCCCGGCCCCCAGGCGGCGTCCACCGGGACCTCGATCTCAGTGCCCGCTTCCGTCAACTGCACCTCGCGGAGGGAGAGCAGCCGATCCGTCAGCACGGCGACCGAGGCCGGCCCGGCGAAAGGTGGCGTGATGCGCAGCCGGGCCGTCTCGCCCGGCGCATAGGCGCGGCGGTCGGCGGCGACATCGACCTTGTCCGGCACTTCGGCGGTCTCGCTGCCGGCCCACCCGCTGCGGAAACGGATGGAGGTAATGGCCAGGCCGCCCGGCTCGCTCACCTCCAACCGGTAGCGGCCGAAGGGCAGGCGGCGGGCGAAGCGGGCGGGGGCATCGGGCGTCACGGCGATATCGACGGAATCCACCGCCTCGTCGCGCCACACCGTCTCATAGCGCGCCAGGCTGCCGCGGGTGACGATGCGCCAATCCGGCCGCTCCCGCACCAGGCGGGCATGGAGGCGAGCGGCGACGGGTTTCGCCTCGGCATCGAGGGCGACGATGTCGAAGCCCGCCTCGGCGTTCGCATCCACCGCCAGGTCCTGGAACAGCGGCTTCACGCCGATCAGGCGATCGGCGGCACGCACCGGCAAGGTCAGCACGGTGCGGGAGGCGCGGCCGCCCGGCTCGTCCACCGAAATGGTGAGATCGCCACGCAGCGGCCGGGTGGTATCCGGCACCTGCGGCAGGGAGAGGGTGACGCTGCCCTTCCCCTGGTCATCCAGCGGCTCGACCTCGAAGCGGAGCAGGTCGGGGGCGAATTGCTCGTCCACCAGGCCGAAGAGATAGTCGTGCCATTGCTCGAAGGGGCTGCGGAGCGCCTCCAGGCGAAGCTCGGCGCTGCCGGTCAGGCCCGCACCGGGGGCGCCATAGAGAAAGCGGGCAGCGACGGGGATCTCCAGCGGCTGGCCGGGCACCAGCGGGCCGGGCGCGGGACCGGCGGTCACTTCGAGCCGTTCGGGGACGAAGGCGTCCACCCGGAACTCCGCCTTGCCGATCGGCGGATCGGCGGGGTCGGCCAGCACCTCGAGTGTCCAGACGCCAGCGGGCGCGGCGGTCGGCAGGGGAATTGGCCAGAGGATGGCTGCCCCCGACTCGCGCGCGGGCACGGCCTCGGCGAAGACACTGCCGTTGGGACGGCGGACGCGGAAGCGTGCGGGCAGGTCCACCGGCGCGCCGCTGTTATCGCGCAGCAGAGCCGCGGCCTGAACGGTCTCTCCCGGACGGTAAATGCCGCGGTCGAGCCAGAGGAAGGCATCGAGCGGCCCGGGCTGCGGCGCACCGGCGGCGCCGCGGTCCGAGAGGTCGAAGGCGGCCGCCTCCAGATCCAGCGCCACCATGTCCTCGCCCGGACCAAAGGCATGCAGCGCCCTGGGTGCCATCGGCCCTCGGCCGCGCAGCAGCGGGCCGGCGAAGCGCACCAGCCCGCCGGGACCGGTTTCCGCCTCGGCCAGGATGTCGTTGCTCGTGGCGAGCAGCCGGACCCGCACGCCGGCCAGCGGCCGCCCGGCCGACAATCCGCGGGCCTGCACGGCCAATCCCTGCGGGCTGCGCCAAGCCGTCAGCCCGATATCGGTCACCATCACCGGCAGTGCCGCGGGGCGCGCCCGTGCCCCATCGGCGGGCTTCGCGACCAGCACATAGAGCCCGGGGCCGGCGGTTCGCAGCGCCTCGGGAAGGGGGATCGCCGTGCGGGTCACCTGGTTCGGCTGGAAGCGCGACAGTTCGGCGCGGCCTTCCCAGATGGTGCGGCCCCAGGTTTCCGGGATGGCCTCGGCAGTCCAGGACTCGATGTCCTCGCCCGGCGACCAGTCGCGGCCGAAGGGCACCAGGTTGCGCTCGGTCAAGCGGACCACGCGCAGCTCGAGGCTGGAAAGATTGATCGTCGCGACGCCGACCCGCGCCACCTGGCCACGCGGCAGCAGGAAATTGCGCACATCGAAGATGATGCGCGGGGCGCGGTCCGGCATGGCGACGCGCAGCACGGTGTCACGGTTGAGCCGGAGCCCGTCCTCGCCGGGCAGACCGGCGCGAAGCAACAGGCGGGTCGTGGCACCGTGTGGCAGGCCGACGGCACAGATGGCATCTCCCTCCCGCACCACGGCAAGGCCGGGAATGGGCGGGTCGGCACGCACCCAGTCCTGCGGCTGCCAGTCCGTCCGCCGCGCTGGGGGCACGGTGAAGGTCACGCAGGCGCGGGCGGGCTCGGCCTCCGGCTCGGTATTGATGCGGGCGACGAGCAGGCCGGCGGCGCGGCGGGCCTCGGCCAGCATCCGGCGGTAGCGCGGGTCGGCCGGCGCACGCTCGACAACGGCGCCGAGGGCCTGGATCTGCTGTGCGGGGCGGTCCAGGCGCTGCAGCGCCTCCGCCATGAGCAGGAGCGAAGGGATCTCCGGTGCGCCGGCAGGGACCATCTGGAAGGCCTGCCAGGCAGCCTGCAGGGCGCGGGCGGGGTCGGGCGGGGCTCGCTGCAGCTGGGCGCGGGCCAGGGCCTGCCACTGGTCGGCGCTCGCCTCGCCCCCGGCGACCCGTTCCTCCCAGGCTTGGGCGGCGGCTGCCCAGTCGTTGCGGCGCTCAGCCTGCTGGGCACGCTGTTCCGCGGCGGCACGCTGCTGCGGCGTGGCGCCGGCAGGGAAGCGGCGCGTCAGGTCGCGGGCATAGGCCTCGGCGTCCCGGGCAAGGCCCGGCAGGTCGAAGCCCTGTGCCGGGGCAGGCGGAGCGACGAGCAGAAGGCCGAGCAGGAGCAACAGCAAGCGCATGGCGGGGCCCGAAGCATGTTATGAGTGGAGCATGCCACGGTTCGGTGCCGCTGTCGGCAGCCATGCCGGTCGGCGTGCAGGCCCAAGCCCCTGGCCCGAAGCTTGCTAGAAATGTTTCACTTGTGGCACTGGCTGGACATGCGGCGCGTGCCAATTCTGTGACGAATTGCAACGCGGTCTCGCCGCCCCCCTGCCCTCGGGCCATAGTGGAGCGCTTCGGAATGGGACCCATGATGCGACGCGTGCTGCTGGCCATCGCCGCCTGCGCAAGCTTGATCGCGAGCACGCCACTGCGCTCCGCCCTTGCCCAGATCCCGGGCAGCGTGCCGGTAACCACGGAGCCGGTGCGGGTTGGCCCGGCGCCGATCGAGATCCAGGCCAATGGCATCGTTGCCTCGGAATCGGTGGTGACGGTGCGCACCCGCGTGGACGGGCAGATCACCCAGGTGCATGTGACCGAAGGCCAGATGGTGAAGCGTGGCCAGCCGCTCTTCACCCTGGACAGCCGCCAGGCCCAGGCGCAGCTTGCCGAGCGCGAGGCGCAGATGGCGCGCAACAAGGCCCTGCAGGTACGCGCCCAGGCCGATGCGGTGCGCTATCAGTCGCTGCGCAGCGAGGGCTATGCGGCCCAGCAGCGGGCCGAGCAGGCGCAGGCCGAGGCACTGGCCGCGGCGGCCAGTGTCCGCGCCGATGAGGCGGTGATCCAGCAGATCAAGCTGAACATCGAGTTCGCCACCATCGTTGCCGAAGCGGATGGCCTCCTGGGCTCGCTGCCGCTGCGCGCCGGCAATTTCGTTCGCCAGGCGGAGAATGTGGCGCTGGCCACCATCACCCAGATGGACCCGGTCCTGGTGAATTTCGCCGTGCCGGAGCGCTGGCTGTCCGAGATCAAGGCCGCGATGGCGCGCGAGGCGCCGCGGGTGCGCGCCCGGCCCGACCAGGATCCCGGCCCGCCGGCCGAGGGCAAGCTGGTGTTCGTGGACAGCGCGGTGGACACCGCGACGGGCACCATCCTGCTGAAGGCACGCTTCCCCAACCAGGACCTCCGGCTCTGGCCCGGGCAGTACGTGCAGGTGACGCTCGTGCCGCGGGTGGAGGAGGAGGCGATCTCCATCCCCTCCGCCGCGCTGCAGACCGGCCAGTCCGGGCGTTTCGTCTACGTGCTGCAGGACGGGGCGGCGCGGCGCCGTTCGGTCGAGCTGGTGCGTACCGCCGGCGCCCAGGTGGTGGTGAAGGGCGAGCTCGCCGCCGGCGAGAAGGTGATCGTGGACGGCGCCCAGCGCGTGACCGATGGCAGCCCGGTGGTGGAGCGCAATACGCACCCCGCCTCGGCCCCGCAGCGCGTCTCGAGCGCGCGGTAGCCGCGGACCGGGAAGCGCGGAATGGGCCTCTCCGAAATCTGCATCCGCCGGCCGGTCATGACGCTGCTGCTGACGATCGCAGCAGTGGTCTGCGGTGCTGTCGCCTATCTGCGCATGCCGGTCGCGGCGGTGCCACGGGTGGACTTCCCGGTCATCACCATCTACGCCAATTTCCCCGGCGCGAGCCCGGAGACCATGGCGACGAGCGTCGCGCTGCCCCTGGAGCGCGAGCTCTCGACCATCGCCGGGCTCGAGAGCATGTCCTCGATCAACGGGCAGGACACGACCCGGATCACCCTGCAATTCGTCCTGGGCCGCGACATCGATGCGGCGGCGCAGGACGTGCAGTCGGCGATGACGCGGGCGCAACGGCGCCTGCCGATCGACATGACCACCCCGCCGAACTTCCGGAAGGTCAATCCGGCGGATGCGCCGGTGATCCTGCTGGCGCTCTCGGGCGGCGACGCCCCGCTCTACCAGCTGAACGACATCGCCAGCACCATCGTCGCCCCGGCTTTGTCGCGCGTGCCCGGGGTGGCACAGGTGCAGACCTATGGCGAGCAGCTCTACTCGGTGCGGGTGCGGCTGGATCCCGACCGCGTCGCAGCCATGGGCCTCACCTTCGACGTGGTGCAGAACTCCATCGCTCAGGCGAACTCCAACACCCCGGTCGGCCTGCTGGAGGGCGAACGGCAGCAGTTCACGCTGCGCGCCAACGACCAGCCACAGGATGCCGCCGCCTTCGGCGACCTGGTCGTGGCCGGCCGCGCCCAGGCGCCGGTGCGGCTGAAGGAGATCGCCGAGGTGGTGGACGGCGTGCAGAACATGCGCGTCGCGACCTGGCGGAACGGGGAGCGCGCCCTGGTGCTGGCGGTCCAGCGCCAGCCGGATGCGAACACGGTGGAGGTGGTGGACGGCGTCCGCGCCAGCCTGCCGGCGTTGCAGGCCGCCCTGCCGCCCGGCGCCAAGCTGGATGTGCTGCTCGACCGGTCGCGGTCCATCCGCGACGCGGTGCATGACGTGCAGCACCACCTGGTGATCGCGATCGGCCTGGTGATGCTGGTCTGCTTCCTGTTCCTGCGGCGCCTGTCCGCCACCATGGTGCCGACGATCGCAGTGCCGATCAGCCTCTGCGTCGGCTTCGGGCTGATGTACCTGATGGGCTACGGCATCGACAACGTGACCCTGCTCGGCCTGACCATCGCGGTGGGGCTGGTGGTGGACGACGCCATCGTGGTGATGGAAGCCTGCATCCGGAGGATGGAGCAGGGAATGCCGCCATTGCAGGCGGCCATCACCGGCTCGCGCGAGATCAGCTTCACGGTGTTGTCCATCACTCTCTCGCTGATCGCGGTCTTCCTGCCCATCCTGATGATGGGCGGCGTGGTCGGGCGGGTGTTCAACGCCTTTGCCGCCACGGTCAGCCTGGCCGTCGTGGCTTCCTGCGTCGTCTCCCTGACGCTCACGCCGCTGATGTCGAGCCGACTCAAGGCGCCGAAGCACGGGGCGCACGCGCCGCTCTGGGATCGCGCGCTGGAGCGCGGCTTCCGCGCGGTCGAGAGCGGCTATGCCTGGGCGCTGGACAAGGCGCTGCGCTGGCGCTCCCTGGTATGGCTGGCCTTCCTGGCCTCCTTCGCCGCGGCGGCCTGGATGGCAGTGATCATCCCCAAGGGCTTCTTCCCGACCGAGGATACCGGCCAGATCCGGGTCAGCACGGAGGGTCCCCGCGGCGCCTCCATGGAGGCAATGGCCGAGGTGCAGGGCCAGTTGGCCGAGGTGTTCCGCCGCCACCCGCATGTGCTGAACGTAGTCTCCTCGCTCGGCACGGTGGGCGGCAGCATCTCCATCAACCAGGGTCGCATGTTCGTCGAGCTGAAGCCGCGCGACGTGCGGCCGCCGATCGAGGAGGTGATCCAGGACCTGCGTCGCCAGGCCGCGCGCTTCCCCGGCCTCCGGGTGTTCCTCAGCCCGACCCAGAACATCTCCTTCGGCGCGCAGCAGAGCCGCACCCTCTACCAGTACACCATGCAGGGCCTTCGGCTGGAGGAGCTGTACGACTGGGCGCAGCGGATGGAGCAGCGGCTGCTCGAACTGCCGCAGCTGCAGGACGTGAACACGGACATGCAGCTGGATGCGCCGGTGGTGCAGGTGAATGTGGACCGTGACCGGGCGACGGCACTCGGCGTCTCGGTCGAGCAGGTGCGCCAGGCGCTGTTCTCGGCCTTCGGCTCGCGTCAGATCAGCACCATCTACGGGCAGGCCAACGCCTATCCCGTGATCCTTGAGGCCCTGCCCGAGGACCAGCGGGACGAGACGGGGCTCGCCAAGATCTATCTCCGCTCCACCACCGGGAAGCTGGTGCCGCTCTCGGCGGTCGCCTCCATCGAACGGCGGGCCGGGCCGCTGAACGTCAGCCACCAGGGGCAGTTGCCGGCGGTGGTAATCGGCTTCAACACGCCGCCCGGCGTGGCGCTGGGCGACGCGGTGAACGCGATCGAGGCGGTGGAGCGCGAGATGGGCCTGCCGCCCACCATCGTGACCGGCTTCTCCGGCGCGGCCCAGGTGTTCCAGGAGGCGCTGGCGGGCCAGGGCCTGCTGGTCCTGGCCGCGGTGCTGATCATGTACGTCGTGCTGGGCGTCCTGTACGAAAGCCTGATTCACCCGCTGACCATCCTCTCCGGCCTGCCGGCCGCCGCGCTCGGCGCCTTCCTGACGCTCTGGGCCTCCGGGATGGATCTCTCGGTGATCGCGGTCATCGGCGTGCTGCTGCTGATCGGGCTGGTCAAGAAGAACGCCATCATGATCGTGGATGTGGCGCTCCAGCGGCAGCGCGCGGGTGCGGCCCCCTATGCCGCGGTGCGCGAGGCCTGCCTCCTGCGCTTCCGCCCGATCCTGATGACGACTCTCGCCGCCGGCGCGGGCGCGATCCCGATCGCCGCAGGCTGGGGCGCGGCGGCGGAACTCCGGCAGCCCCTGGGCCTGGCGGTGGTGGGCGGCCTCGCGGTGAGCCAGGTGCTGACGCTCTTCGTGACGCCGGTGCTCTATCTCGGCTTCGACGGGCTGGCGCGGCGCTTCACCAGCAGACGGCGGCAGGCACCGGTGGAGGCGGCGCCGGCGGAGTAGGTCCCGCGCCGCGATCGCCTATGCGGTCCGGCCGAGCCCATGGCCGCTGACCTCCGCGCCGGTATCGGGCGGCAGGCGGGCGAAGATGGGCGCCGCGGCCACGACCACCGCCGCCCCCACCAGAAAGCCGGTGCCGAAATCCGGCACCGCCAGCGCCGACCGGCCGGCCAGCGCCGCGCTCGCCTCCAGTGTCGTCGTCGCCAGCACCACGCCGAGCGCGGGCGAGAGCTGCTGCATGGTGCCGAAGAAGCTGGTGGCGGCGGACAGCCGCTCCCGCGGCACGTCGGCGAAGGCCAGGGCGCTCAGCGCCGTGAACTGCAGGCTGCGGAACAGGCCGCCCAACATCAGCACGGCGAAGATCGCCGGCAGCGGCCAGCCGGTGGTGAAGGCCGCGCAGGCCGC
>Ga0182741_1006322_pt1 | contig 10423 bp, 10 predicted proteins | sample eDN5th37CBELigOP_FD_128874 | JGI IMG/M metagenome (GOLD analysis project Ga0182741, IMG submission 128874) | Enriched Organic Plus compost microbial communities from Emeryville, California, USA - eDNA 5th pass 37_C BE-Lig OP (version 2) (version 2) ...
TATTCGCAGCCGCCGTAGTAGCGGCGGCCGGGGTAGCCCTCGGCGTATTTGTTGGTCAGCACCGAGCCCTGCGCCTCCAGCACGGCGCGGGAGACGATGTTCTCCGAGGCGATCAGCTCGATGCCATCCTGCTGGCGGCCAAGCTCCGCCGTGAGGGCGCCGGCGAGGTCGGGATCGGCCTCCGCCACGGGGGCCGAGAAGAAGCGCGCCGGGGCGGCGAAGGCGGACTGCTCGTTCATGCGGGAGGAATCCAGTCGGGGCTGAGCTTGCCGACGCGCCGGTTGTGCCGCCCGCCCTCATAGGGCGTGGCAAGGAAGGTCTTCAGCGCGTCGAGCGCCACCTCGGGGCCCGTCAGCCGGGCGCCGAAGGCGGCGATATTGGCGTCGTTATGGGCACGAGTGAGGCGCGCCTCGGTGGTATCGTGCAGCACGGCGCAGCGGATACCGTGCTGGCGATTGGCCGCCATGGCCATGCCGATGCCGGTGCCGCAGACCAGCACGCCGAACCGGGCGCGCCCTTCCAGGACCGCAGCACAGACGGCCGCGGCGAAATCCGGGTAGTCCACACTCTCGGAGCCCTGGGTGCCGAGGTCGAGCACCGGATGCCCGGCGGCCTCGAGGGCGGCGCGGAGGGAGGCTTTGAGCCCGACGCCGGCATGGTCGGCGCCGAGGGCGACGGTGGGGGGGGCCGCAGACATGGCCTGTGCGTAGCACGCCGGCCGCCCCGGCGGAACGCCGATGAGACGGACCAGGTTCGGCCGGGCATGGTCCCGGACCCCGCCCGAGGCGCGAGCGGCAGCAGGGGCCCGGACTTGCGACGGGGGCCGCGGATGGCAGGGCCCGGGCGGAGGCCGGCCGAGGCCCCCACGGATGCTTGCCAATCCTCGCCGGCACCCCCTATTCGCATCCGGCATGGTGACGCGTGAAGAGATTCTGGTCCTCGGCCTGACCGCTGGCGTGATCGGCAGCCTGGTGGGCGGGCTGATGCTCGGCGTCGGGCTCGGCCTCGCGGTGCAGGGGGCGCATATCGGCTGGCTGCTGGTGCTGCCGGCCGCACCTGTCGCCGGGGGCCTCGGCTACCTGCTGGCGCGGAGGCTGGCGAAGCGGCTCTGACCCGCGCCGTCCCGTACGGCCAGGCCCTGGAGCGGACTGCCACCGTTTTCACGTGCGTCCAGCCACTGTCTTGTATACAATAATCCCGACCCCATGAGGGTTCGCCCGGCAGCACCAGGGGGAGGTGATGCACGGAGGTTGGTTCATGGCGGGGCGCCTGATCCGGCGCACCATGCTGCTTCTGGTCGGCCTGGGGACCGCCGGCCTGACCGGGACTGCGCTGGCCAGGTCACCGGCACCGCAAGGTGCCGACCGTCCGGCCGTTGCGGCGGTGGTGACGACGAAGCCGGCGTCGCCGGAGCCCGATGCCGCCGAGGTCTCGGGGCTGGCACTGCAGGCCATCGCGCTGCGCGCCACCATCGCCGGCGAGCGGGCGCGGCTCGATTCCTTCCTGGAAGCGAAGGCCCAGCTCACCGGCACCTTGGACAAGCTGCGCGAGGAGATCGCCACGCTGCAGGCCATGCGCGACACCCTGGCCCGTGATGCGTCGGACCCGCGCTGCGCCGCAGCCACCGGGGTCGTGCCGGTGCTTGCCCCCCTTGCCACGCCAGCCCGCATTCCGGCCGACAGGACGGAGACGGCTCCGTCCCCGCACATCTTCCTTCACCACCGTGCCGGCTCCACGGCTGGCCGGCGCGCGGCGGAGCTGATTGCCGCGGAGGCACGCCGCGCCGGACTGAGCGTGACCACCATCGAGGCCGAGGACGCGGTGCCGAAGATCCGGACGATCCGACCGGCGGCGGCGGAGGATGCGGCGCTGGCAGCCGACCTCGCAGCGCGCTTCCACCAGCGCTGGGGGCATCCCTGGCGCGTGGAAGACCCTCCGAAGGTCCCGCAGGCGGGGGAGCGGGACCTGGAGATCTGGCTGCCGCACTGAACGGAAGGGCGCAGGCTATTCCGCGGCCAGTCCCTGCATCCGTGCGGTGGCCTCGGCCTCTTCCTCGATGCACAGCGCATCGTTGAAGCGATTGAAGAAGCCGCAGAGGGTGATGCGCAACGTCAGCTCCACGATCTGCGCCTCGCTGAAATGCGCGCGCAGACGGCGGAACAGCGCTTCCGGGATGCGATTGGAACGCTCCCAGGCGGCGATGCTGTATTCCACCACCAGCTTGTCCACGTCGTCGAACTCGGGATGGTCGGCATAGTCCAGCACGCGGGCGACACCCTCTGGCGAGATGCCTTCCGGCACCAGGAAGGGCGTGTGATGCGCGACGCAGTAGTGGCACTCGTTCAGCTTGGAGACGGTGACGATGGCCAGCTCCAGGTACCGCTTGGGCAGGGTCCCGGCAGCACGCAGCTCCATCAGCATGGGCATCAGGTGCCGAAGAGCGGCAGGGACATGGGCGATGACCGCAACCTGGTTGGCAAAGGGGCCATAGTCGCGCGTGAAGGCGCGATGGATCTCGGCCAGGTCGGGTGGCAGTTCCTCGGGCGGGATGCTGCGGACGCGTGCCATGGCGGATGCTCCGTTCGAACCGTCGCGAGTGTGGCAGCGAATGTCGCGGATGTCAGGCCGGGCATGGGGCATCGGGCAGCCAGCAGGAGCGTGGTCGCCCGGGGCTGGAACAGCCGAAAGCGTGCATCGCGCTCCTTGCCCCGATCCTGGGGCGTGACCGGTTCAGCTTGAATCGGTCGCGCCCTGATCCGCCTCCGGGTCTGGGCGTCCCCGCCGCATCCGGCCGCGCGAGAGCTCCGTCACCACACCGTGCAGCGTGCGCAGCTCCTGCTCCGTCACCTCGCCGCGCTCGAACCAGTGACGCAGGTTGCGCACCATGCCGGCCCGCTTCTTCGCGTGGTCGAGGAAGCCGCTGGCGTCGAGCTCGGCCACCAGCCGGTCGAGGAAGCCGTCCAGCTCGCCCTTGGTCGCCACGCGCGTCTCGTTGGTCATCAGGAAGCGCGAGGGCGTGGCCTCCGCCACGGTCCACCATTCATAGGCCAGGATCATCACCGCCTGGGCGAGGTTGAGCGACATATGCGCGGGGTTCAGCGGGTAGCGGACCAGCGTGTCGGCGCAGGCGATGTCGTCGTTGTCGAGCCCGGCGCGCTCCGGTCCGAACAGCACGGCGGCGCGCAGGCCGCGGGCATTGATCGTGCGCAGATCCTCCGCTGCGCCGCGCGCGGTGCGCACCGGCTTGATGATGTGCCGCGGGCGCGGGCAGGTGGCGAAGACGCGGTGGCAGTCAGCGACGGCCTCGGCCACCGTGGCATGCAGGGTCGCGGCATCGAGGATGCGATCGGCGCCCGAAGCGGTGCGCCAGGCGCGGTCCTGCGGCCAGCCGTCGCGCGGCGCCACCAGGCGCAGGTGGAACAGCCCGCCATTCGCCATGGCGCGTGCGACCGCGCCGACATTGTCGGCAAGCTGCGGCCGTACCAGCACGACGATCGGGCTCTCGCCGGACGGCGGGGCAAGGGCCGCGCGCTCGCGCGAGCCGCGGTCCCACTCGTCCGGCAGCACGCGGCGGACGCCCAGCGCAAAGGCGAATTCCGGACGCAGCGCCCAGCCGTTCTCGCAGGGGCTCGCGAGCAGTGCCAGGGGCTCCTCGGGCGGGGCGAGGCCGAGAGCGTCGGCGAGTTGCGCGGCGAAGGCCCGGTACTCCGCGACGGGCCGGCCCGTGGCGGCCTCCAGCGTGGCGAGGCTGGCGCAGCAGGACGGCGCGGCGAGATGCGCGCGCAGCCAAGCGCGCACCACATCCGTCAGCGCGACGCGCTGCAGCGCGTCCAGCCAGGCCTCCACATCCGGCATCAGGCGCGCCGCCAGCTGGTACCCTGCGGTCCGTCCTCCAGCAGGATGCCCTTGGACTTCAGCTCATCGCGGATGCGGTCGGCCTCGGCCCAGTTCCGCGCCTTGCGGGCAGCGAGGCGGGCGGCGATAGCCTCCTCGATCCAGGCGCTGTCCTCGCCGCCGCGCAGCCAGGCCGTCGGGTCGGTGCCGGCAAGACCGAGCACCGCCGCCGCCTCGCGGAAGGCCGCCGCGGCGAGGCCGGGCAGCACCGGCCAATCCCGGCCCATGCGGTGCAGCACCGCGGTCGCACTGCCGCCGACCGTCGCGGCGTTCTCCAGGGTGCGCAGCTCGCGCAGCCTGGTCAGCGTCAGCGGCGTGTTGAGGTCGTCCCGCAGCGGCTCCAGGGCCCATTCCGCCATGGCGGCACGCTCCGCCTCCCGCTCCGGCGGAGCGGGCGCGCGGGCAAGCATGGCATAGTCGTCGTCGAGCTCCGCCTTCGCCTCCTCGAGCCCGGCGAAGCTGAAATCCAGCGGCTGGCGGTAATGCGTCTTCAGGACGAGGAGCCGGAACGCCTCCCCCGCCCAGGCGCCGCGCGCCAGGATGTCGCGCACCGTGAGGAAGTTGCCGAGCGATTTCGACATCTTCTCCCCCTCGACGCGCAGCATGCCGTTATGCATCCAGACATTCGCCATCACCGGCGTGCCGAAGGCGCAGCGGCTCTGCGCGATCTCGTTCTCGTGGTGCGGGAAGATCAGGTCGTGCCCGCCGCCATGGATGTCGAAGACCTCGCCCAGATGCCGCCAGGACATGGCGGAGCACTCGATATGCCAGCCCGGCCGGCCTCGGCCCCAGGGGCTGTCCCATCCCGGCAGGTCCGGCGGGGAAGGCTTCCAGAGCACGAAATCGCCGGGGTCGCGCTTGTAGGGCGCGACATCCACACGGGCACCGGCGATCAGCTCTTCCGGGCTGCGGCCCGACAGCTTGCCGTAATCGGGGAAGGAGCCGACGGCGAAGAGCACATGCCCTTCCGCGACATAGGCATGGCCACGGGCGATCAGCCGCTCGATCAGCGTGACCATCGCGGCGATGGACTGCGTCGCACGCGGCTCGACATCCGGTGGCAGGGCGCCGAGGGCCGCCATGTCGCGGTGGAAGTCGGCCGTGGTGCGCGCGGTGATCGCCTCGATCGGCTCGCCGCTCTCCAGCGCGCGCGCGTTGATCTTGTCGTCCACGTCGGTGATGTTGCGGACATAGGTGACGCGCGGAAAGAGCCGCCGCAGCAGCCGCACCAGCACGTCGAAGACGATCACCGGCCGCGCATTGCCGAGATGCGCCAGGTCATAGACGGTGGGACCGCAGACATAGAGGCGCGCATGGGCGGGGTCGATCGGCGCGAAACGCTCCTTGCGGCGCGTCAGGCTGTTGTGCAGGTGAAGGTCGGAGGTCGTCATCGCTCGGATCCAGGGCGCGATCGCGGAGGAAACGCAGGGTGTGGCCGTGGGTAGGCCCACGGCGGAAAGCTTCTCAGCGGCGACAGCGGCGCGGGGCGACGACCATGCGGCCACTATGCGCGTGCGGCGACGCCCGGTTCAACCCCCCGCCCCCAACCGCAGCCGCTGCGCCGCCCGCTCCCGCCCGATCAGCGGCAGCAGGCTGCGCAGGTCGGGGCCGTGCTCCTCACCGGTCAGGGCCAGGCGCAGCGGCAGGAACAGGGCCTTGCCCTTGCGGCCGGTGGCACCCTTCAGCGCCTCCGTCCAGGCGGGCCAGGTCGTCTCATCCCAGGGCTCGGGCGGCATCATATCGAGAGCCGTGCGCAGGAAGGCCCCCTCCCCCTCCTGCACCGGCGGGATCACGGTGCCGGCGGTGACCCGCCACCAGTCGCGCGCCTCCCGCAGCAGGTCGAGGTTCCCGCGCACCGCCTCCCAGAAACGGGCATCGGCGCCCTCCGGCAACCGGTCCCGCACCGCCTCGAAGGACGCTGCCTGCAGCCAGCGGCGGTTCAGCGCCAGAAGCTGCCGCGGGTCGAAGCGCGCCGGGGAGCGCGAGACGGCAGCAAGGTCGAAGCCCGTCACCAGGTCGCGCGGCATCCCCGGCACCGGATCGCGGGAGGTGCCGAGCGCGGCGAGGTAGCCCGCCAGCGCCGCCGGCTCCACCCCGTCGCGCCGGAGTTGGCGGAGCGAGAGGCTGCCGAGGCGCTTCGACAGCGGCCCGCCATCCGCATCCGTCAGCAGCGGCAGATGGGCGAAGGACAGCCCCGTCGGATCGCCCCCCAGCGCCGCCCATAGATCCAACTGCACGCCGGTGTTGGTGACGTGATCCTCGCCGCGGAGGATGTGCGTGACTCCGCTCTCCAGGTCGTCCACCACCGAGGTGAAGGTGTAGAGCGGCGTGCCGTCGGCGCGGATCAGCACGGGATCGGAGAGGCTGGGCAGCTTCACGCGGCGCTCGCCCAGCACGCCGTCCTGCCACGACACCGTGCGGCCAGAGAGCAGGAACCGCCAGTAGGGCTCCTTCCCGTTCGCACGCGCGCGCTCGAGCTGCTCGGGAGTCATCCTGAGCGCGGCACGGTCGTAGACCGGCGGCCTGCCCTGGCGCAGCCGCTGCTCGCGCTTGAAGCGAAGCTCCTCCTCCGTCTCCAGGCAGGGGTAGAGGCGGCCCGCCGCCTTCAGCCGCTCCGCCGCCGCCTCATAGCGGGCCATGCGATCGGACTGGCGGAAGCCCTCATCCCAGTCGAGACCCAGCCAGCGCAGGTCCTCCTCCAGCGCCTCGGCATACTCGGCCTTGCTGCGCTCGGCATCGGTGTCGTCCAGGCGCAGCAGCATCGTGCCGCCCTGCTGGCGCGCGAGCAGCCAGTTCATCAGCGCCACCCGGGCATTGCCGACATGCAGCAGCCCGGTGGGGGACGGAGCAAAACGGAGCCTCATGCCCGCCCGCCAGGGTCGAGCGCAGCGTAGTCGGTCTCGGCCTTGCGCGTCGCCGGGTTGGCGATGCAGTGCGCCACCCAGGCCTGGCTGTCGAAGCCCGGCGTGGCGGCGTACTCGCCCCAGTCGAGATACAGGGCGCGCAGGGCCTCGGGCGAGGCGGCCTCCCGCCGCATATCCTCGATCTGCGCACGGATGAAGCGGCGGGCATACTCGGCGGCGGCTTCTGCGGAGGTGAAGCCGGACACCACCCACTCCTCCTCCGGATCCTGCCAATGGGCGAAATCGCCACAGGTGACGCTGTGGCGGCTCACTCCTCCTCCGCCTCCTCGGCATCCTCCTCGTGGCGGCGGGGATCGAGGGCACGCCAGTTCCGCTCCTCGGAATCATAGGGCGGGCGGGCCGCGAAATCGTTCAGTTCGGCGGCGCTGCGCCACGCCGCCTCCCGCGCGCCGACCACCTCCGCATCCTCGCCATAGGAGAACCAGGCGGCGATCACCTCCTCGGGGCGCATGCCGGTGGTCCGGCAGCGCTCCACGGAATCGCGCACATAGCGCCGCGCGAAGGCATTGGCGTGCTCCAGGGTATGGAAGCCCCGGACGGTCTCCACCGGCTCGGCGCCATTGCCGCCGGAAAGATCCATGATCCGCACGGCAAAGCCGCCTTCCTGGCCGAACAGCCCGGTGTCGAAGGCCGAACCGCTCAAGAGACGAGCCCCGTGAAGCCGTTGGTGATGGGGTAGCGCCGGTCGCGCCCGAAGGCGCGGCGGGTGATCTTCACCCCGGGCGGCGCCTGGCGGCGCTTGTACTCGGCACGGTCCAGCATGCGCCACACGCGCAGCACCGTCGCCCGGTCATGGCCCGCGGCGACCAGCGCATCGACGCTCTGCTCGCCCTCGACCAGGCCCTCCAGGATGGCGTCCAGCTCCTCGTAGGGCGGCAGCGTGTCCTGGTCCTTCTGATCGGGCTTCAGTTCGGCGCTGGGCGGCTTGGTGATGATACGCTCCGGCATCACCGGGCCGGCCGGCCCTCTGGCCCCGGGGGGCACATGCGCATTGCGCCAGCGCGCCAGGCCGAAGACCGTGGTCTTGTACACGTCCTTCAGCACGGAATAGCCGCCGCACATGTCGCCGTAGAGCGTGGCGTAGCCCGTGCTCATCTCGCTCTTGTTGCCGGTGGTCAGCAGCATGTCGCCGAACTTGTTGGACAGCGCCATGAGCGTGACGCCGCGGATGCGCGACTGGATGTTCTCCTCGGTGATGTCGGGCGGCCGGTTACCGAAGGCGGGCGCCAGCATGGCCTGGAAGGCCTCCATCGCCGGCCCGATGCCGACGGTTTCGTAGCGGATGCCGAGCATTTCGGCGCATGCCGCCGCATCCTCCAGGCTCTCGCCGCTCGTGTAGGGCGAGGGCATCATCACCGCCCGCACGCGGTCCGGCCCGAGTGCATCCGCAGCCACCGCGGCCGAGAGCGCGCTGTCGATGCCGCCCGAGAGCCCCAGCACCACGCCGGGAAACCGGTTCTTGTCCACATAGTCCCGCAGCCCGAGCATCATGGCGCGATAGATCTGCTCGAGCGGTGACATCGGGGCCGGCAGCGGCAGCGGCGCGCAGACCAGGCGGCCGTCCTGGCGCGTCCACTCGGTCAGCGTCACGCTTTCCTCGAACATCGGCAACAGAACGGCGAGCGAGCGGTCGGGGTTCAGCGCGAAACTCGCGCCCTCGAACACCAGTTCGTCCTGGCCGCCGACCTGCGCGAGGAAGACGAAGCCGAGGCCCGATTCCACCACCCGCTGGACCGCGAGCGGCAGGCGCTGGCGCTCGTGCTTGTCCACCTCGAAGGGCGAGCCGTTGATGGAGATCAGCACCTCCGCCCCGCTTTCCGCCAGGGTCTCGCTGACGGCGGGGAACCACCAGTCCTCGCAGACCATCAGGCCGAGGCGATAGCCGCGGAAGACCACCGGACCGGGACAGGGTCCCGGGTCGAAGACGCGCTTCTCGTCGAAGACGCCGTAATTCGGCAACTCATGCTTGGCGCGGCGGGCGACGACCCGGCCGCCATCCAGCAGGTGCAGCGCATTGTGGCGCTTCCCCCCGTCCATCCAGGGGCCGCCGACGACCAGGCCCGGGCCGCCATCGGCCGTCTCGGCCGCCAGCGCGGCGATGGCCGCCTCGCATTCCGCGACGAAGGCCGGCTTCAGGACCAGGTCCTCGATCGGATAGCCGGCAATGCAGAACTCGGGCAGGATGACGAGGTCGGCGCCCAGCGCTGCGGCCTCGGCCCGGGCGCGGCGGATACGGTCGGCATTGGCGCGCACCGCGCCGACATGCGGATTTATCTGGGCGAGCGCGATGCGCAGGGTGTCGGCCATGGTCCAGGGAAGCTAGGGACCCGGCCCCCGGGGGTCAACGCACCTGCCCGTATGGCCGGTGCCCGAGCGCAACGGCCGCCCCCAGGCCCGGCCGAGAGGGTACCCGCACGCCCAGGGCGGCAGGCATGGCGGGCCGATGAGCGCTCTCCATCCCATGGGGGGAAGGGGAGAGGCAGCGACGATGACGCAACCCCTGGTTCAGCCGCCGCCGTTGCGCTTGCGCTCGCCGTTGCGGCGCAACAGGAACTCGCGCCCCAGCTTCACCCGCGGCTCATCGTCATAGGCGACGATATCGGCGGTGGCATAGGTCTCGGACCAGATCTCCGGGAGGAAGCTGCCGGTGCCCACCACGTCAATCGGCGCCTTCGCCTCCGCCATGACGCGGCATTTCTGCACGTTGAAGCCGGAGGAGGCGACGATGCGCACCTGCGGGAAGCCAGCCTCGTCCAGTGCCTCACGCATCTTCCAGATGGCGGCAGCGGAAACCCCCGTGCCGACCAGGTGCCTCAGCTCCGTCTCGCTGCGGTAGCGGCGGATCGCGCCGGGAGCGTGACGTTCCAGCACCGCGTAGCTCTCGGCCGGATCGAGCCCCTCGATGAAGCGGCCGCCATGCGTGTCGAGCCGCACCGAAAGCCGTCCCGCCGCGGCGAGCTCCGGGAAGCGGCGGCATACCGCCAGAGTATCCGTGATCTCCTGCCCGAAATAGTCGACGAGGACGGTAAGGTCCTCCTGCGGGAAGGTCTCGTGGAACATCTCCGCCGCGCGGAGGGTGGAATTGGCGTAGCCGATCAGCGCATGCGGCATGGTGCCGCGCCCGCCGGCGGCACCGAACCAGTGCGCCGTCTCGTCGGTGGCGTTGCCGACGAAGCCCTTCGCCCCGTCCTTCCGGGCGGCCGCGCTGCCGACCGAGGCGGCATAGGCCATCATCTCCTGCATCTCGATGCCGGCGCAGTGCCGTGCATCCATGGCCAGGAAGGCGGCCTTGGGCAGCTCCAGGCACATCTGGAAGGCGTTGTGCGCCGCGACGCAGGGCGGGCCGAGCTTCTGCAGGTAGATGGTCTCGAGATCCGCGAGCTCGGCGAAGGAGCCGCTGAGGTAGAGAATGGGGTCGCCGGCGCCGACCCAGGTCCCCTCCGGGTGCATCAGCTCGATGTCGAAGGCCGTGCCGCGCGCCTTCGCCACCGCCTGCAGCCACTCCATCATCAGGCGCGGCGCGCTGACCACCGGGCGACGGAGGAACACTGCATAGGTGACACGGCAATCGCCGAAGCGCTGGACGATGGCGCGGGTACGGTTGA
>Ga0182741_1006323_pt1 | contig 10422 bp, 5 predicted proteins | sample eDN5th37CBELigOP_FD_128874 | JGI IMG/M metagenome (GOLD analysis project Ga0182741, IMG submission 128874) | Enriched Organic Plus compost microbial communities from Emeryville, California, USA - eDNA 5th pass 37_C BE-Lig OP (version 2) (version 2) ...
GCGCGCTCTCCGGCAACGCCGTACAGCTTTATGATACAGTTCAAGACTTTGGAAAGGCTTTTGCTGCACGGCTGCTGCAAGCCAAATCGCTACTAGGACTCTCGAAAACCCAAGAGACTGACCGAGACAACTTTGACAAACTGCTCGAATCTATCGCATTTCTCGAAGAATCCCTAGGCAAACTGGATACCATTGCTAATGTCGACCAACAGCAAAGATTAGGATCAAAGGCGTCCATGGCGAGTGCACCATGCCCTGTCCCTGAATGTGAAGCGCTATCGCTGCGCTCCCTCATCACACTTTACCCTCACCGCATTTCGATGCAGGCAGAGCTCGCACGTGCAAAAACTAGGCACGCGTTGTATTTAAGGCAACTCTACTATGGAGGCAGTAACCATAGCTCAATGTCAAACTCCTCAGAAAGCGTACGAGTCCAGTCCCCTGCTGTTTTTGCCTCTGCACTTTGGAACGCAACCTCTTGTTGGGCTCAGTTGGTGATGGACCCTGTTTTTCAAGCGGTAATTCGAACCGAGACCTTCGCGAAGGTGAAAGATTGGGCGCGTCAGAGTTTATCATCGGCGTCTGACCAGTTGCAGGCAATAGATGCACTTAGATCTGCAGTAGAAAGTGCTCACACGCAAGCTAAACAGACGCTAAGGTTCCATGTTGACGTTTTCGACTATCTCGACCTCTACCCGCAACTCATTGCGACGCTCAAGCTCCTCAATGCTCTGCTACCCGCCTCAGGAGAGCCCATGATGTCAAGCTCTGAACATATTGAGCGTGAACTGATTTACTTGCAAATCCAGACGGCGTACTTCCGCCTAGGCCGCCTTCCTGCGTCAGAAAAGTATCTCGCGCTCGCATTGAGCTCAATGACTCAGGCCTTTCCAGATATCGGTGGGCAGGAGCTCGAACGAATTCTCACTCCACAAGCTTCGAAATCCTCATCCAGACGCGGAGAGAAGAAGACTGCTTCTCGAAAGAATGGGTCAACAGACAATGGGGTTTCTTTGCCTCTGCTCGTAGATTACGCTGAGTGCGTCATGAAATCAATCGAACAATCACCTAACGGAGCCTGCTCGGTCTCATCCGAATCTGCATCACCGGTGGAAGCCTTGCCGATGTCACCATCTTCTTCGACCGCGTTGGATTGGGGAAACTTTGCAAGGCACCGATGGCTGTTATCGTTAGCGTCTCATGTGACAGCATGTACTGCAGGGTCGGCCGTGGCAACAAGCGAAATATCTCAGATCGAAGCCAAGGCCGACTCCGAGTGCAGTCCGATCACACTGTGCTTCAGGCGCATGCAGGCCATCTTAGTTCGTTTAAATTCCAGTATGGCCGCATTACCACCGCAACTCAAGCGAACTGCAGCTGCCATCGCATTGACTGGTGATATAGCCCTCGCACGTTCTGAATCGGCCATGTTTGGACCTGGGGCGACGTCATCGTCTCCTTCATCGCCCATTGCCGCTTCGATTCGCCTAGCGAAGCAGAGTCTCTCAGCATGGATGGCCCTACTTCGAAAGGTCTCTGACTCCTCTCATTCGGAGCACCACAAGGCAGAGTCTCCGGAGAGCAAGGAGTCTCAAGGGGCGTCATCGGGCATGGCTTTCCTCGCAAGCCTCCATAGTACTCCCAATGCTGACGCACAGACCAGTCATCAGAGTGTAGGGGATGCATGGCAGCATGCAGCCGCAGACGCGGGATACTCAGAAGGCTTGGCATCACTTTGGCACGCAGCAAGGGGCACTGGACGATCCCTAACGCATCTGGCCACGCTTCTGGAGTCCGCAGGCCAACCCCGATCTGCGGCGTACTTCTTGAACCAATGCACAGAGCTTTCAACTCAAACGCGATTTCCTGCCCTCGCCGCATCGTGTGCGTTGGCAATGAGCCGCCTTGAGCGTGCGCGAGGAAGAGTCGACCGGGCAACTGAGCACCTAAGGAAGGCATGGGCTTCCTTATCATCCTCACCAGACGAGATCACTGCTTCTCAAGAAGCCAGCGGCACCGCCACCAAAGGTCCTCAGGAGAGCTCCGACAACGAAAATGACCATGACGAGCTCTGGACTGATGATTGGAGAGCTGATGGTAGCAATGCGTGTGCACTTTGGCCGAGTGTTAAAGCGGAGGCCTTGGCGATTGATGCGAGGATGAAGCTCTCCGAGATCGCTGCAGACCACGGATCTGCAAGCAACCAAGCCGACGGAGCAGATGAACTGAAAGAACTTGCAGACCAACTCTCTGCCATCAACTTGAGTTCGCCTGAAGGTGCATCCAGCAAGTACCGTCATGATCAACCTGAAACTCAGCAGATTATTGCTAATGTTCAGCATCTTGTAGAGGCAGTTGGTAAGCTCTTGCATCAATGGGTCATTGTTCGCGATATCGAGAAAGAGATCGCTGAAGTGATTAACCAAGGGAAGGAGCTTGATTGCCAAGCTGGTGGATCAGAAAAGCAAGCTGAAATACTACCAACGTCACTGTCTGAAAGCCTTCCTGTTCATGCCGTTTTGTCTGCCTCCCTGCAAAATCAAGTCGATGCAATCTGCCTGAGGAATTACCACGCAGCGAAGCCGTCTGAACTAGGAACCTTCCCATCATGGCTTCAGTCATGGGTCCCACTCGCGACGAAACCTGCGAGCAGACGTGGAAAGCAAGATAGTTTCGCGTTTGACGAAGCAAATGATGATCAAGGGATGGAGGCGGAAGCGCGGGCCGCCCTTCTTGCGCTCACGGACGACATCTTGGTGGAGGACGAAGAAAAGGAAAACCATTCAGTGGATCGAGTCGACGAGCTCATGATGAAGGCCCCGAGCGTGCTCCTTGCTAGCCTGGCAGTGGCTCCAACACCAGCACTACGCTGCGAGTCGTATCTAGTGCGATCCCGATGGACCTTAATTGAAGCATTGAGCCAACTCAACCTTGCGAGCAGAATGGAGGACGGATTGAGCGCAGAAGCCGCTGCTGTTCGTGTCAGTCACGCGTCTCTGGCCTTACTTTTGCTCTCCCGAGCGCGTGCAAGTGCCTTTCATGCATGGAATAGCCTAGCCGCAACTGGAACAGTTGCACCAACTCGCCTCGCATCCAAGGCTGCGCTACTCGCGGTTGAAGCCTCCATATTCTGGCGCCAGGCCTCGGCTGCAAAGTCTCGCAACGAGCACGCTGCTCAGGTTGCTGAGGCCCTCCAGTCAGTCAGTGCAGGCGCCTCTACTCGAACAACTCGTGGAAAGGCAGGTGCAGGAGCTGGCTCGAAACGTAGAGCGCAGTCGAGCAAGTCTACGAATCTTGATGTAATTACTCCTCCTGAGTCGATTGATGAAGAGTACACCAATTGGAAAACCGCTGGAGAAGTCATGTTGCACCATCTGAGCGTCGGGCTCACCTACAGGCACGAAAAGGTCATCGTTTGTGAGAACTTGATCTCAGCTGCGAAACAAACGATTGCGCAGGCCCAAGCGCAGAACGTTTCGAACTTCAATGCCGAGCCATATTCTCGTCAGATCTCCACCGCTCAGTTGCAGATTGAGACACTATCGTTTGCTCCATCGGTTTCGGATGAAATCAAGCGCCTTGTCTCACCTGAATTGGCTCCACAGAACCTCTCCTTGATTCCACTTGCTTCTACGATCGTTGGTATAACCCTATCAAGCTCAAAGTCGCATCTCATAGTGTCGCGTCTCATCCGTGAGCCCCTGCAGTCGGGTGAGAGCGGTATCCGCGCCGCGTTACTAGCTTTCTCCCTAGATGAATTTCCGGCTCACGCCATGCGCAACCGGATTGTTACTATCATGCGAGAAATTGCAGAGTCACATGCTGCAGCCATTACTGTTTCCCAGCAGCAAAGTGATTCTCCGTCTGCCCCTCCCGGCGACGACGGCAAGCGCGCTGGGGGTTCGAGAGCAAAGTCCGCAGGGCAGCTTTCTGAGAGTACTGCGCGTTGGTGGGCCAATCGTTTCCAGCTCGACACAAGGCTGCTTTCGTACCTCATTGAGCTCGAAATGTATATCTTTGGACCTTTCGCCGGAGTATTGCGTAGTGGACTCGTGTCAGATGAGCAGTGTTCTCTATCACAATCTATCTCTGCGCGAATTAGAGCAGAAGCACTTCAGCTAGCTGAGTTAGTCGACCAGCTAACGCACTGCCTGCATCTCGAGAAGAAGGATACGCAAGAGACTGCATTCCTTTTGGAGAGTGTCTTGGTCGGAGCTTTGACTTCGCCTCTCCTGATGAAAACGATTTCGCAGGTTCTGCCGCTCTACACTTCTGGTGATGAAACCAAGCAAGCCCTCAATGAAGCAGACCTAAACTGTGACCTGCCATCGCAATTCGAAAACCTGCTTGAAAAGTCTGAATTCGTTCGAAAACACAAGCCAGTGGAATGCGTTGCTGCATACGTGCTAGGAATTACCGATACACCTGTATGTACCACTGCGAGGCTCGCCCGGTATTTGTTCCCTGAGGCACCAGAAGAGTGGCAGAAGAACCTCAGCCAGCCGGCGCTCTCTCAAGCGCTCCTACAGAAGGCAAAATCACAAGACACAGAAGACGCTGCACATGCCAGCTTAGCCGCCCAGTATGCTGGTGCTATTTGCACACTGACACAGAAGTTCGTTCGTGCCGTCATTGGGCTTGCCTCTGAACGTCGAGCCGAACGTAGCATTGCTTGCCTTCCTCTTGTACTTGCTTTGGGACGAGGCCTCCAAGATATCCCTTGGGAGTCACTACCTGTTTGCAGGCAAGTAGAGATTGTGCATCCTCCGGCCTCGATCACTGCCGCTGCTGGCTTAGGATCCAAGGCTGCGACAACAAAGAGCTCATCTAGCCATGAGTCGGCTGGCCATACGCTCGTACCATGCTTACTTGCCCAGTCAGTTGCTCCACAAAGAGCGACACGTGTCCCTTCGCTTTGGTTCATTTTTACTCTTGCACAACAACAGGAACAGCTTCGAGCGATCCATCCCCATTGCAAGGTGTGTCTCCTAGGTGCTGAAACTTCCAAGCACCTATGCGGGCAAGCTCAGCTGCAAGCCATTCAGAATCCGGATTCGGTTGCACCAAGCTATGGTCTCCCTGCAGTACTAACGGGATATGAGCGCGGTCGAGTGTATTATATTCTGAACCCTAGTAATGACCTACTCCAGACGCAGGCAGCTCTTGAGCCACTGTTTACTCAGGAATTGGCTTCGCAGGGCTGGCGAGGTATCGTGGCTACTCCCCCAACACCAATTGAATTCGCAAAAGAGCTTGGCCGAAATGACCTGCTGATTTACGCTGGTCACAATGGTGGCGAGCAGTATGTCTCCTATGAGGAGGTTAGCAGAATGCGAGGCGGTGCGTGCGTTTGGCTCATGGGTTGTTCCTCTGGTTCACTTCAGTGTGTCTCCCCCAATTCCGAGTATGATCCTACCGGCATCGCGATGGCACATTTGCTGGCTGGAGCCCCGAGCGTTGTGGCGAATCTGTGGGAAGTATCGGATCGCGACGCTGATAAAATCACCTTGGCTATGGTAGAGAGCATAACTCATCGCCCACTCAGTGTAACTGTTCATGGCAAGATCCCTGCGAGCTACAGGGTTGTGGAGAATTATCGCGGTGACATTGATGTGGCTGTCAGCGCTTTCCGCTCGGCTTGTCGATTACCGTATGTCAACGGCGCTCCACTCGTGAACTACGGCCTACCTGTGAGATTGGCTTTTGCGAAGGTAGCCGGAACTACCGAAAGTTCTCCCCCAGAGAGCACAAGTACCGAAGACAAGTCCACTGCCGAAACGACGGAAGCTTTGGGAATAACATCAACGACAACACGACGAACCCGCACGACGACAAATAAGGCGAGCGAAAGCGCTCGAACAACTCGCTCAAGGCAGTGAAGTGAGTCATACTACTTCAAATTTGCAACCTGTCAACTGTATATTAGTCCCAAAAGAATAAACTACGCATCAAACACAACCTTTACATATTGAATCCATGTTGTATTGAACACACTTACAATTGCCAAATCATAACCTGGCCATCGTTTCCACCCGCAATCGCAAAGTCGCCGTTCTTTGTGATCACAAGATCTTGTACGATTGACTCTGCACTGTGAACTTGCATCTCGCCCGCCAGGTCGTATGCGCCATGTCGCTGAGTCTCGACCTCGGGGTTCTCGCGCTGGAAAACGCGAACCTTGCCCGAGTCGATTGCAGCGACAAATGATTTTCCAGTGGGATCGAAGGTGAGGCTATTAACGCCCAGCTCAATGTCAATTCCCGTTGTGCTGCCGAGGGCTGTTGTGCTGCCCTGATCATAGGTCATGACTTCGGCACCCGTGGAAAGGTCCCAAAGCTTGATCATACCACGAGCATCGCCAGAGACAAAAGCATTCGCGGATGGCGAGACATCGAGTGCTCGAACAGCACCAGCATGACCGAAGAACGACTGAACACACAGGCCAGTGCGCGCATCCCAAAGTGAAACTGTCTTGTCGCCGCTTGCAGTGAGGAAAGTAGCAGTGTGAGGAATCCAGCGCACGCGATTAATCGCATCAACATGGCCTCGGAAGACACGTAGCAGCTGGCTCGTGTGGATATCCCACAGTCGAGCGGTGTTGTCACCAGATGCTGTGAGTGCGGTGTGTTGGCCCTCATGGAATTGAATATCCCATACTGGTTGGGTGTGACCAAGAAGCTGTGAGACGCAGCGCTGTTCGGCCAGATTCCAAATCTTCGCCTTGCCGTCTGCACCAGCCGTCGCGAATAGACTGCCAGATGGATGGAAAGCGCCTCCTGCGAACCAGCTGTTGCCACCTTTGCCCGTCATGATGAGTTCGCCACGGGGTAAGCTCCAGAGCTTCCATGTCATGTCGTCACTGGTAGTGGCGAAGATGGGTGAAGTAGGCGAAACTGCGACTCCTGAGATGCCCATTCTATAAAAAAAGATGGAGGGAATAGTGGGAATTTGTAAGCGAGAGTACAAAATACCGTTTCAGAGGATTTTGGAGGCAAGCAAACGGAACATACGAGACCTAAGGGTAAGCAGGCGAGACTATAAACAAATTACATACTTGTGTCCGGCGAAGGAGTGTGCCATCACCGCGCTGGTAAGTGAAATATTCTTCGAGACTTTGGAGGACGACTCATTACGTGTCTCAATGGGAAGCAAGTGTGTATAACTAACAGGAGCTGCATCCTGCGATCGCGAAGGTGATGGGCTTCGCGTACGAGACCTCACACCAGGTGATTGAGTTCTGTCGGCACGAGCGGTCCTGTTGTAACCTCGTAACGAGGCTGCGACAGACGCCAGTGATGACTGGCCCGTTGTGGTCTGCGATTGCTGGGTTTGAGCGGACTCTCCAGTCGCATGCTGATACTGAGCCTGTAGTGCTGCAAGTGCCTGCTGCAGTTTGCTCTTCTCCAGGCGAACGAGGACTAGCTCCTTGGTGGCCTGCTCGTACTTTTTCTGAAGCTCATCCAGGGCTGGTTGGAACTGGCGGACGTGCCGTCGTAGTCGCTTCAAATCTGTCACAAGCGAGTTCTTCTCCTGCACCAATCGACGGTGATGCAGTCGATGTACGTCACGTTCATGACGGAACTTAGCCCATGTGCCTTTGGCCTCTGCCGCGGCGGCTGCCGCTGCAGCCGCTGTGCGTTTCAGAATGTCCATTTCCTGCAGAAGCTCCTGGTACTGCTGATAGATACGCGGCAGCTTGTCCTTGCTAGCCGTCGAGGAGTTTGGCTTGCCCTGATTGAGTTCAAACCATTCGATCTGGAATGCCTCAAGCGTTTTTTCCATCTTGTGTGCGACAAGGAAGTTTCGCACAAAGTCCTCCACACACATATCCTCGGGCGAGGGCTGGAGCGTGTCTTTGGATGACGCAGACGTCGTTGTGGATGCGTTCGACGGTTTGTACCCTGACTCTACGGTTTGAGGTGCTGCAAGTTTAGTCTCTGCGTCCTCTACGCTCAGTCCGCCTTGGAGTGCGGTGAAGAGAGCCTCGAAGTTATCAGGATCATCATCAGCGAACTTGGGCACCTCCTCATAGGTTAGTTTCAGATCGTCCGCGTCGTCGAGCTCCACAGGCTCGAGCACATAGGTCTGCGCTGCTTCGGCCATGGTTCAGGTGTGTCCCGGTACGCGTCGTTGGGTGGAATTCGAGTTGCCTAGGTGGGGAATTCCGTCACACACCGCTAATTACAGGTGGTTTCTTTGGTTATCCAAAACCAGAGACGCGACCTGTGCTACGCCTCGCGAGATGTGTGAGTTCTCTCGTCAATCCTCAGCTCGTTTCTCTTCGAGCGGCTTTTGGCGAGGTTCTGCTGGGGTTTTGGGGGGAATAATCAGTGTCAAGGGTGAGAAACGGGAGCGGAAACGGAACTCGAGCATCCACTCCGAAAGGCACTCTCTGCAAGCCGCGTATTCCGCCCTTTTCAAGCGACCGATTTTCAAATTTTCTCGTCTGAGTAACCGTTCTTGTTCAACCCGGGGTCTCTGCTTGGCCGGGCCCGGGTGGATGGAATCACTGGCTCTGTCGGTCAGAAACACTGGAATACGCCCTGCGTGGATCCGCAGCTACACTTGGACACCATGCATGTGGGGGGCCCAGATGTGATGAACCAGATCTAACCAACTGATTGCAGGTGATGCATGCCCTGACTCCTGTCTACAACCGCCTCCCTCCAGCATACTCTAGTCTTTCTCTCTGTTGCACGCCCTACTATACCGGTGTACTACCAGTTGTGACTCAACAAGTCCTGTAATAGACCCCAGAACAGGTCGTGAGACATCCTCACACCACGACTCCCAACTCCCGCTTCAACTCGCGGGTCGAAGCAGCCTCGCCTAGCCTGACCGGGCCATGAGCCAGCCATTTCTCCAGCTCTCTGCCACAGGATGTGTTGTCTTTGGGCGGCACTCCGCTGCTCTGGCAAGCCAGACCAGACAGCCGGGATCTCAAAGCCGCCTGCCTTGGGACGAAGCAATCGCCGCACTCGCAGCACAAGCCAGGTTCGCACGGGGCGAGGATGTCCTGAGCTACGTCAAGGAGGCCATTTCACAACCCCAAGTACTTGTTTTTGGTGAACTGCTTGACCTGGCAGTGGTACAAGAGGTACGTTGCGATTGTTCGCCCGAAAATGTGGCTTGCTGCTGTCCACTAGCACATCGCTTACTGGCCGCCAGTCAGATGCTTGCAAGCTTCAGATTCAAGCAGACAGTGTGTATCAAAGTTCACGCGTTCGACGTACTACTCTCACTCTCACTCGCCCCAATGTAGCTGAAATCAGATCCTCGGTTCGCCCCATATTTCAGACTGCTGGAAATATTCGCGTTTGGAACATGGCAGGACTATATTAAAGACAAGTCTGCCTTGACTTTACCTGATTTGTCCACACCTGAAGCTAACAAGCTAAAGCAACTGTCTTTGGTAACCATGGCATCGGGGTCTACCAAGACCTTTAGTTACAGCACCCTCTGCGAGGAGCTGCAATTAGGCTCACATAGGGAGCTGGAAGACTTAGTTATCGCAGCGTGTGATGCAGGCATGCTGGCAGCACAGCTAGATCCTGCGTCAGAATTGGTACGCATCACCATGTGTATGGGACGTGATGTTCGAGACAGCGCAGAACTGGAGCAAATCGGAGCTACACTAACGCAGTGGCTGTTGAATATAGAGTCGGCTCAAGCCCAGCTGCACGATGCGGCAGCAACAGAAGCTCAAGTTCTTGCCGCCCAGGGGGATGACCAAGCCACGGGGGCTGCCGAGGAAGCAAGCGTGGATTCTCGGCATTAGTTGCACGAGTCCGTCTGCTCCACACTTCAAGTACCTAGGTGTTACTAGCTGAATTGAGCAACCGCTCCACCATCAATACACAGTAAATGGGAGGCATTCCACTCACCCTACGTTTTTGCCGTCCTGTATCGCAAGGGTCTCGCGCGCCGCTGCGAAGGTGCAGCGAATCCCCAGCTAGGCGTCGTCGGGCTGGGAAAAAATTTGAAAATTCGCTTGGTCAACATAACTGCACAAGCTTGTGAACCGCGGTATTGCGTATATTGCGGTAAGGTAATTTTATTTTAATTCGGTGTATATCAAGTCCAACTATTAATTGATCCCTGATTTGACCCCAATTCAAAGGCTTTCCCACCCGATATGAGCACCGAAGAGGAAACGGGACCCAACCTCGAAGTAACTGCACCCAAGAGCAGTTCATTCGTGAGTGTCGCCGTGAGCGGCAACCAGAAAGTCATCGCATATGCTCACCGCAACTCCTGCATGGTGGGAACTACCACAAGTGTCATCAGCACAACCCGTGACACCCGTGCACCCTTCCATCGCACGGCATCCGCCGAAAAGGACCCCATCGTCGCAGTGGTCTTCGTGCAACGTCCGGAGACCGCGATCGTGACGATTTATGAGAATGGTGTGATCATGTGTCA
>Ga0182741_1006325_pt1 | contig 10419 bp, 8 predicted proteins | sample eDN5th37CBELigOP_FD_128874 | JGI IMG/M metagenome (GOLD analysis project Ga0182741, IMG submission 128874) | Enriched Organic Plus compost microbial communities from Emeryville, California, USA - eDNA 5th pass 37_C BE-Lig OP (version 2) (version 2) ...
CGGGGCCACCTGCTGTTCGTGGGAACGGCGGAGGAGCTTGGCCGTGTGATGCGGGAATGGATCGAGGCTGGCGCTTGCGACGGCTTTAACGTCATGCCGCCACAGCTACCGGTGGACCTCTCCTGTCTCAAGGATCAGTTCGAGGCGCTGCGGAAGTAGCGCCTTACCGGTGGTCCGGGAGTCGCGGCAGCAGGATCGTCAGCAGGCCGAGCAGGGGCAGGAACGCGCAGACGTTGTAGACAAACTCGATGCCCTGCCGGTCGGCGAAATAACCAAGGCCGGCAGCGGCAATGCCGCCGAACCCGAAGGCAAAGCCGAAGAACAGCCCGGCGATCATGCCGACGCGGCCCGGCACCAGCTCCTGCGCAAAGACGACGATCGCCGAGAAGGCCGAGGAGAAAATGAGGCCAATCACCACGACGAGGACGGCTGTCCAGAACAGGTTCGCGTAGGGAAGGATCAGCGCAAAGGGAATGACGCCCAGCACGGAGAACCAGATCACGACGCGCGCGCCGAAACGGTCGCCGATCGGACCGCCCAGGAATACACCGGCGGCCGAAGCGCCGAGGAACAGGAACAGCAGGAGCTGCGCATCCTGAATGCTGACGCCGAACCTCTCGATGGTGTAGAAGGTGAAATAGCTGGAAATGCTCGCGAGATAGGCGTTTTTCGTCGCCGTCAGCAGTACCAGCACGGCAAGAGTCATCAGCACCGTGCTGCGCGGCAATGGCAACGTGCGGTTCACCTGCCGGTGAGCGGCATTGCTGCGCCGGTGGCGGCTGTACCAGATGCCGACCCAGGTCAGCAGGCCGAAGCCCGCGAGCGCAACCATTGAAAACCAGCCGAGGCTTTCCTGCCCTCGCGGTATGACAATGAAGGCTGCGAGCAGCGGACCGATAGCAGATCCGGCGTTCCCGCCGACCTGGAACAGCGACTGGGCAAACCCATGCCGTCCGCCCGATGCAACACGGGCAACGCGGGAGGCTTCCGGATGGAAGATCGCGGAACCCACACCGATCAGCCCTGCTCCGAGCAGGAGGACAGGAAAGCTGTGCGCGAAGGCAAGTGTGATCAGCCCGGCGAAGGTCGACAGCATTGCCGCAGGCAGCGAGAAAGGCATCGGCCAGCGGTCCGTGACGGTTCCGACCACCGGTTGCAGAAGCGACGCGGTCACCTGGAAGGCGAAGGTCAGAAGGCCGATCTGGACGAAATCCAGCGCATAGCTTTCCTTGAGCAACGGATAGAGCGAGGTCAGCAGCGACTGCATGATGTCGTTCAGCATGTGGCAGACGCTTGTCGCCGCAATGACTGATACCACGGTCTGTTGAGGTCTGCTTACGCTCTCGCTGATGGTGGCCATGGGTGCCTGCAGGTAGGAATTCTAGAGCCTACCCCTTACACCGTTCTTTTCAGGCCTGCATCATGGATTTGCAGAATAGCGCGCCGATCCTGTCGTGGATATTGGGTGAATGCCCTATTGCCCGCGCTCGGCAATCGCCGTGCCTGCGGCCCATCCGGACGACCAGGCCCACTGGAAGTTGTAGCCGCCCAGCCATCCGGTCACATCCACAACCTCGCCAATGAAATAGAGGCCCTTCACGGCTTTCGATTCCATGGTGCGGGAGTCGAGGCCTGCGGAATCGACACCCCCAAGTGTCACCTCAGCCGTCCGGTATCCTTCCGAGCCGATCGGATAGACATCCCATCCCTGAATGACGGCAGCGATTTCGGTGAGCTTCCGATCGCTCGTTTCCCCCATGATGCCGGACCACTGGTGAGCCTCCGCGAGATAGGAAGCTAGGCGCTTGGGCAGAAGCTCCCCAATGGCGGTGGCGATGGTCCGTCGCCCATTGGCTCGCTTCGAGGCGCAAAGCGCAGCTGCCACATCCGTGCCGGGAAGGAAAGCGACGCGGATGGGCTGCGTCTCCCGCCAGTACGATGATATCTGCAGAATGGCGGGGCCGGAGAGACCGCGATGGGTGAAGAGCAGCGCTTCCTCAAAGCTCGTCTCGCCGCAGGAAATGCGGGCAGGTGCCGATACGCCCGCGATCTCGCGGAAACCTGCAAGCATGTCTTCGCCAAACGTGAGCGGCACCAGTCCGGGCCTGGTTTCGGTCACCGCAAGGCCAAACTGGCCGGCAATCTGGTAGCCGAGCGACGAAGCTCCCATCTTGGGGATGGACTTGCCACCAGTGGCAACGACGAGGTTGCGGCAATGGATTATCGTTGCCTGGTCGCCGTCCAGCGTAACCAAAAAGCTGTGGCCGTTGTGCTGTACACCGGCAACAGTCGTGCGCAACCGGAGTTCGCAGCGATTGGCTTCCATTTCGCCCAACAGCATCCGGATGATATCCTGCGCCGAATTGTCGCAGAATAGCTGGCCGAGCGTCTTCTCGTGAAAGGGGATGTTGTGCTTCTCAACGAGTGCGACAAAATTACGCGGTGTATAGCGACCAAGTGCTGACTTCGCGAAATGCGGATTATTCGAGATAAAGTTGCGCGCTGTGGCGCCTATATTCGTAAAGTTGCAGCGTCCGCCGCCTGAGATACGGATTTTTTCTCCCGGAGATTTTGCGTGATCCACAACGAGAACGCGTCCGCCCCTCGCTGCAGCGTGGCTCGCGCACATCATGCCGGCTGCACCCGCGCCGAGGATTACAGTGTCGAAGGTTTCATTGCGCATCGAAGATGCCGCTATCCTTTGAGAAACATACAATAACGCAAGAAGATAGCGGGCGCTTTCCCCGTGCTGTTGGCGCTTCTATAGAGGAAGGCAGTCACCCGGACAACGATGCGGGCCGGTTAGGCTTCAGGTTCCGGCTGAAGTGTTGCTTCTGTAATGGGCAGCGTTTTCTGGGCTTCCAGCACAAGCTTCCTGAGAAAATCCGATATCGCGAGAGCCCAGGGCTCGTTCTTGTGTTCGAGGCGTACAGCCACCTCGACCATCCGCGTTGCGGAGTATCCAGCGATCTTCTGGATGACCACTTCACCGTGCAGATATTCGTCCCTTATCGACCCTATTGGAACGATCGATGTTCCCAATCCGCGGCAAAGCAGGCTGCGCCAGACTTCGATGGATTCGACCTGGCGTTCAGACATTATCGGGATGCCGGCCGACTGGGCCGCATCCTGCGCCACGCGCCAGGAAACGCTGTTCTTTCCATAGAATACAAGGGGCGACCTGAGGACCTCTGCCAGGGAAATTGTGGGTGTGCCACTGGAAAGTTCAGGCGCGCAGACATAGTAAAACTGGTCTTCAAGCAATGCCGTGACATGCACTTCAGGATGCCTGGGAAGTTCCCAACCGATCAGGCAATCCAGCTCTCCACGTTCAAGCCGAAGTTCCAGTTCTCGGGTCCAGCCTTCAATCAGACTGAGATGCGGTGTTCCGAGCCACTTCTCCGCCCCTTCGATGACTTCGACACCGATGAGACGTGAGAAGGCGGGGGGCGCTCCAAGACGGATTTCCCGCGCAGTTGTTCCCATGCGCTGGAATGAATTTTCCATCTTCTCAATCATATCAAGAATTTGTGAAGCCTGCGGGAGCAGCTGGGAACCAGCGTCCGTGGCGACGATTCCGCGGGAGTGACGGGTCAATAGCGGAGCGCCGACCAGGTCTTCCAGCAGACGGATCTGCAGGCTGACAGCCGTCGGTGTCACGTGCAAAAGCTCGGCAGCACGCGTGATACTACCGGCTTCAGCGACCGTAACAAAATATTCGAGTTGTCGTAGTGATACTCCCATACGCTAATTAGGGCACAGAATTTCTTTGATGCAAGTTTTTCTTCAGCCTCCCTGTAGAATTTTAAGATGGACAGTAGTCGGTATGCGCCATAGCGTCGCGACCTGAAAGTTCCTCCGCTCAAACATAGAGGTGGAAAACAGGTAACTTTTGCGGGCACCTTGTTGAGTTAAGTAAACAACTAAACTTCAGCTCTTTTTGTACACAGTACTTGCTGTGTGCGTTTGCTTGCGACCATATGGTCGGCAGAGATGCTCTTGAAGTGTACGTCGGCGCGAGCTGGCGGGGGTGGCTGTTGCCTGTTTTATGTAGGAGCGGTGGCTTCCGCTACGGCCCTTGGAGGGGGTCGGATTTTCGCCAAGGAGGAGAGCATGACCAAGAAAGACAAGGACAAGCATCTCGAAGCTGAACGGAAGAAAGCGCTAAACCGCCGCGATTTCTTCAAGGCTGGTGCTGCCGCTAGTGTGAGCGCGGCAGCATTGGGGGGATCAGTGGCGGTTGCGGCAGAGTCCGCGGCTGAGGAAACCTGGGACTACGAGTACGACGTGGTGATCTGCGGTGGCGGCTGTGCTGGCCTGACCGCCGCAATCCGTGCCCGCGATGCGGGTGTATCCGTGCTGGTCGTTGACCAGAACTACGACCTGGGCGGCCGTATGCTGCACTCCGGCTCGTATCTGTCTCTGGGTGGCGGCGACGCTATCCAGAAGCGCGATATGGCGGGTGAATCCGATCCTGAGGGCTTCATCACAGTTCCTCCTGTAGAGGACCCGGCGGAGCTGGATGATAACGTCGAGCTCCTGTTTACCGACGTGACCGACTGGTCGATCGTTGACCCCAAGGCTCAGTCGCCGTACCGTTATAATGAACGTGAAATGATGCGCGCCTGGGCGGAAAACTGCCCGCCGACCCGCGAGTTCCTGATGCAGAACTATGTGCGGTTTACGCGTGTAAGTGGTACGCACGGTGGTGGCGGTCTGAGCCGCGCACGCGCCCCGTATTGCTTCCTGATGCTGGGCGACAAGACCGACATCAAGGCAGGGACGATCACCCCGGAAGATGCCGGTGTTGCCGATCCGGAACGCACCAGCCCGTTCGCACCGGTGCAGATGGAAGATGCCACGCAGTTCGTTGGCCCGAACGCTGTCCGAAACGGTGTGGCGCTGGCCCGTCCTCTGGAGTTCTCGGCCCGCGAGAAGGGCGTGAAGTTCATGCTGCACCGCGCCTTCGTGGATCTTATCCGCGAGGAGCAGTTCGAAGGCCGCGTCATCGGCATCACGGCCGAGTATCGGCCCCGTGTTCATCCGAAGTCAGGTGAGAGGCTGGAGAGCTTCTGGCAGCTTGGCAACATTGACGAGCGCCGTCCGAAGATCCGGATCCGCGCCAGGAAGGCTGTCATTCTTGCATCCGGCGGCCATGCAGGTAACCCACAGGTCCGCAGCATGTTCTATCCCGCGATGCGTGAACCGGCATTCCCCACCTCTGGTAGCGCCCTGCAGGGTCCCGGTGGTCAGGATGCCAGTGCACTGAAGGCCGCGCTCAAGATCGGCGCCAACATGGCGGGCATGCAGCAGAACCTGTCGTATCCGACGACGTATCATATCTCTACGACCCTCGGTACGCGCGACGCCTATACGAACATGATGCCAGGTCACCCGACCTTCGTGTTCCGTGGCTCTGCTGGCGTCAACGTCGGTAACGCCGGGTTCGAGGAGTTCATCGCCGTCAACCAGGTCGGCAAGCGCTTCTTCAACGAAGTCCGTCTGCCGAAGCGTCCGGCCGCCAACCGCTATCCGGGCGATGGCGCAGCTCCGGGGCGTGGTCTCGACCACAAGCCGCTCGACTGGCGCAACTGCTCGGCGGAATGGATCCGCCAGAGCTACAACTACGACCACGGCCTCGATGCAGCCCTCGCCATGAACGAAGGCTCGCGCGCACCGAACTACTATTCCGGTCCGATCTGGGCAATCTTTGACCAGGATGCTGTTGAACGGACGGGCTGGGAGCTTCGTTTCCCCTACGTCAGTGAAGAGAACGGCTACTTCTTCAAGGCGGAGTCGATCGAAGATCTGGCTGCCCAGATCTACGCGCGTCATCCCTTCCAGCGGGTGCCGCTCGGCTATCTGAGCCAGACCGTCGAGACCTGGAACGGCTACGTCGCTGCTGGTGCCGATCCGGAATTCGAGCGCGAGAAGGACGCTCCGATGTACGCGATCGCCAAGCCGCCGTTCTATGCCTTGTCGATCATGGTCATCTGGCATGACAGCTACGGCGGTCTGCGCTGCAACGGGCGCATGCAGGTCATCGACATGGAAGGCAAGCCGATCCCGGGCCTCTATGCGGGCGGTGAAGCTGTCGGTGGCTTCAACAAGCATGGTCTCGGCAAGGGCCATGTGCAGGGCTTCATAGCCGGCACGCACGCAGCTCAGGAAGGCTAACGATCTGACCGGCCGGCAGGGCGCCTGCCGGCCGGTTTCATTCTCTGCGTATAGTGAAGAAGACCATGGAAACTGAAACCCAGGAAGTTGAGGTCGGTCCCCGCCTCGTGGTCACTGCGAGCCCTGAAACGGTGGAACCGCAGAGCGAACTGATCCTCACCGCACGCCTCGAAACTCCCGAGCCCATGGATGTGAAGGGGGAAGTCGTTTTCTATGATGCCAATGGCGAAGAAGCTGGTCGCGCATCGCTGTCAGATCGCCTGGATCCCGAACCTCTAACGGCAAGGCTGGAACGCATGGCTCCGGCAGAACCCGGTTCGCAGACATGGACGGCACGACTCGAGAGCGACGATTGCGAATGCGAGGAGGCAGAATTCACCGTCACCATCGCTCCGCATCCGATCAGCGTGACGGTCTGGGATATCCCGCCAGCCATAGAGCAGGGGATTACCTTTCCGATGACGATCGGGCTCAAGTGTCCCTGTGGCTGTGAGGCCAAGGGCTGGTCATTCCGGCTGCTGGATGGCGAGGAACAGGAAATCAGGGCTGGCAAGGTGGGCGAGGAGCCCTGGCCGGGCACGATCGCGCTCTTCTACACCTGCCTGGACCTTGATGCGCCGGCTGTGGAAGGGCATCATGAGTGGACGATCGTAGCGCTCCCGCCAGAAGAGGCAGAAATCCCCCATGGCGAGCGCAAGCTGAAAGTTCATCTGAACGTCACGCGCGCTCCTGAAGTAACGCTCCGGATCGAGGCGGTTGACGCCGTCACCAATGCTCCGGTGCCAAAAGCGAAGGTTGTAGTGCATCCTTATCGCGGCTGGACAAATGAGCACGGTGTTGCGGAAGTTCGGCTGCCGAAGGGCGCCTACACGGTCTTCGTGTCACGCAGTCCGTACTTCGCGTTCAAAAGCAGTGGCGAAATCACTGAAGACATGACGCTGCAAGCCGTCATGCACGAGGATCGAGAATACTCAGCAGCCGAGATGTGGGCGTAGGCGATGACTGAGCGGAATGGCCCGACTCCGACGGGGAACAACAGAATGAAATCAATGATGAAGGTAATGCTCGCGGCGTTGGGGATGATCTGCCTCTCGCAGGCTCCGACACTCGCACAGACGACCGGGCTCATGGAAGAGGGCCAGAAGCTCTTCAATCACAACTGTGCAATCTGCCATGGAACGGACGGTCGGGCGAAGGCCACCGAGTTCCCCAACCTCGCGGGGTCCGCAAGCCTTGAGGATGTCGAGGCTATCGTCACCAACGTCCATCAGGGGGTGGCCATCATGCCGCCCTTCCCCTGGTTCAGCGATGAGGAAATAGCGGCGCTTGCCAGCTACGTCCGGAACTCGTTCGGCAATTCCTACGGGCAGGTGAGTGTGGAGGACGTGGCGGCCATCCGGGGCAATCTTGAGCCCGCCGGTACTGTCCGCACGATCTGGGATGGTGTCTACACGGAAGCACAGGCAAAGCAGGGACAGGCGCTTCACAGCGGCGCATGTGCGCTCTGCCACGGCCGGCGGCTTGACGGTGTGCCGGAGGATCGCGACATGCTCCCGGGACCACCCCTGGCGCGTGCCAAGTTCCTGCGTAACTGGGATGGCCGTTCAGTCGGTGCGCTTTTCTCCTATACCCGCTGGACCATGCCGAAGAGCAATCCCGGTTTTGCCAGCGAGGAGGATTACGCTGCGATGGTGGCCTACATGCTCCAGCTGAGCGGTGCGCCGGCAGGCGACACGCCGCTATCAACCGATCCGCTTGAAACGGGCCTGATACGCATCACGCCAAAGCAGTGATGGCACCCGTTCAGGAATGAGCGAGATTCCGGTTCGCACGAACCGGGATTCCGGGAGGAGACGGAGGAGGATCGGTCCAGTTCGGGAGGGCTGGGCCGATCAAACTGGTTCGGGCCAACAGGATGGCGAATCGGGTCAAGTGCCCTTCCAGAAAAGGTGATTTCGAAGAGCCTGCCGGAACTGCATAGAGTTGAAGCCTGGATCTGCCAGTGGAGGAGTTGGTATGGCGCTGAGGAACATAGGATCAACCCAACCTGCATCCTCCAGGTGCGTTCTGGCAGGGCTTCTTCTTACTGGCTGGCTTGCTGCAGGCCCTGCACTCGCCCAGCAGCAGCGGGCAGAGCCCGAGAATTCCGATGGAAAGCTGCACTGCATGGTGAACGGCTATGATGTCGTCATCATCAATGACAGCCAGGAGGAGATACCAGCCGGAACGGTCCTCGCATGGTCAGTGCCAAGGGTCCGTGTGGGCGATGAGTATACCCTGACCCGTCCGCTGGCGCCTTCGCAGTCGCAGTTTCTGGTAGCCGTCATGGGGTCCAACTACACAAGCCCACGTGTGCCCTGCGAGGTTGAGGCGCGCAAGCCGTAACCTGCGCCCCCCAACGTTTCCGTCGTTTCCTGACTAGCTCCCGATATGGGAAACGCCCTTCTGTTCCGCCAGCCTGACCTGCTTCTGGCGCTCCCGGTAGCGGGCACGGTCTTCTGGTGTGCGCTCGTCGTAGCAGGCCGCGCAGGACACGCCTTCCTCATAGTACTGATGCAGCTTGTCCTCTGCCTTGATCGGACGGCGGCAGGCGCGGCAGAGTTCGATGTCGCTCTCGGTCAGGCCATGGCCGACGGCAACGCGCTCGTCAAAGACGAAGCATTCACCTTCCCAGAGGCTCTTCTCGCGCGGCATCTCTTCCAGATACTTCAGGATACCGCCCTTGAGGTGGAAGACGTCATCAAGGCCGAGGCCTTTCACATAGGCCGTTGCCTTTTCGCAGCGGATGCCGCCGGTGCAGAACATGGCAATTTTCTTGCCCTCAAGCTTCTCGCGGTTCTCTTCCACCCACTTCGGAAACTCGCGGAAGGTTTTGGTGTTGGGGTTTTCTGCGCGCTTGAAGGTGCCGATAGCCACCTCATAGTCGTTGCGCGTGTCGATGACGATCGTTTCCTCGTCCGAGATCAGCTCGTTCCACTCCGAAGGGGAGAGATAGGTGCCGACGGTCTTCAGAGGGTCAACGTTCTCGACCCCCATGGTCACGATCTCCCGCTTCAGGCGAACCTTCATCCGGTGGAAGGGCATCGCGCTGGCGTAGGAGTACTTGAGCTCAGGGTCGGCCAGTTCGGGGATCGACTGAATATAGGCAACAAGATTGGCGATGCCTGCTGCAGAACCCGCGACGGTGCCATTGATGCCTTCGGCAGCAAGAAGGAGTGTGCCCTTGATGCCATTGGCGTTGCACAGGTCAAACAGAGGCTGCTGCAGTTCCTTGTACTGCGGCAGACGGGCGAAACGGTAGAGAGCCGCGACAGTGAATGGGAGATTGCTGGTCTGCGCCTTGCTTTGCATGTGTGGCCTCGAACGACGAAACCCGTTCCGTCACTCATTGGAACCGGGATGGTTCGCGAGTGGTGCGGGGTGCCTTCCGTCTGGCACCAGGGCTTCTCATAGATATCTGAACGGGGGACTTCTGCCTCACCTGAGCAGGGATAAAGGCTGTGTCCCTTCCTGGGGTGATGCTCTAATCGGCCCAGGCTTCAAGATCAAGCGCGCGGGCCAAGCGCAGTGCCGCAGGAGAAATTTGGCCTGCCGGGGAACATCGGGCATCGAATGGGGTTTCCACCCATAAGTCTTGCCCGGCCTGACTCCTCCCCGGCCCGGTCAAGGAAGCCGCTTCGGTCCCCATGCCGAAGCGGCTTTTTCATGCGTGTGACATCCCATTACCCGCCAGCCGGTTGAAAGTCTTTGCAGGCAAAGGCAATAACCTTTGGTTTATGACTAGCCCATGAGCAGGCTTGCCCGCACCGGGTCTGGTGATTGACGGTGCCTGCAGAAAATGGTCAAAGCCACGAGAATTCTAGTTCGGGAGAGACGCATGACTGAACGCGTTGCGATCAACGGGCTGCAGGTAGCCAAGTCGCTGTATGATTTTGCCAACAACGAGGCTCTGCCCGGCACTGGCGTAGATGCCGAGACGTTCTGGCTGAAGCTTTCGGAGATCGTGCACGCGCTCGCCCCGAAGAACCGCGAGCTGCTCAAGGTTCGCGATGAGCTGCAGGCGAAGATTGACGCGTGGCACAAGGAAAACGGTGCGCCGTCAGATCTCGTTGCCTACGAGACCTTCCTGCGCGAGATCGGCTACCTTCGCGAAGAAGGTCCGGAATTCCAGGTTAGCACGACCGACGTGGATGACGAGATCGCCGTGATCGCCGGTCCGCAGCTCGTCGTACCCGTTATGAA
>Ga0182741_1006326_pt1 | contig 10418 bp, 10 predicted proteins | sample eDN5th37CBELigOP_FD_128874 | JGI IMG/M metagenome (GOLD analysis project Ga0182741, IMG submission 128874) | Enriched Organic Plus compost microbial communities from Emeryville, California, USA - eDNA 5th pass 37_C BE-Lig OP (version 2) (version 2) ...
CGCGCCGATGGCCGACGCCGCCGCCGCGCTGTGGGGGCCGGCGGCGGGCAGGCTGCTGGCGGTGGTGATGGCCGTGTCCTGCGTGGGCGCGCTCAACGGCTGGACCCTGCTCTCGGCGCAGCTGCCGATGGCCGCCGCCCGCGACGGCGTGCTGCCGCGCGCCTTCGCCCGCGAGAACCGCCGCGGCGCACCGGCGTTCGGCGTCATCGTCAGCTGCCTGCTGGCCACGGTGCTGGTGATCAGCAACTACAACCGCTCGCTGGTGGACCTGTTCAAGTTCTCGGTACTGCTGTCCACCGCCGCCACCCTTCTGCCCTACCTCGCCGGCGCCGCCGCCTGGCTGTGGCGCGGCACCGGTCGCGGCTCGCGGCTGGCCGCCGCCGGCGCGCTGGCCTTCAGCCTGTACGCGCTGGGCGGCATCGGCGCCGAGGCGCTGCTATGGGGCGCCGGCCTCATCGTCGCCGGCCTGCCGATCTATTTCTGGCTGCGACGCGGCTGAACCAGACGCGCAGAGCTTCGCTGCGATCCGCTGCAGGTCGCGCAGGTCGTCGGCATCGAGCAGGTCGGCGAAATGCTGGCGGACGGACTCCAGGTGCCGCGGCGTCGCCGCGCGCAGCGCGTCGCGCCCCGTGCGGGTCAGCACCAGCAGGCAGCCGCGGCCATCCGCCGGGTCGGGCGCGCGCTCGATGAGCCCGCGCGCCTCCATGCGCGAGGCGTGCCGCGAGAGCCGGCTGCGCGACCAGCCCATCTTGGCGGCCTGCAGGTACAGGGTGCTGGTCGTGTCCGGGCGCTCGACCAGCGTGCTGAGCACTTCGTAGTCCGCTTCGGACAGCCCCGTGGCGGCAAGCGCCTGCCCGATCCGCGTGCGCACGCCGACCGTCATGCGCCGGAAGGCGCGCCATGCCCCCTCTTCGTCGCCGTCGAGCCAGTCCGAGGTGGCCGTTCTGTTTTTTGTTGACATGTAAACGAATATTCCGCAATCTCATTTACATGTCAACAAAAAAGCCCCGCATCATGGTGCTCGCCTGCAGCACCCGCCCCGGCGCGCTGGCGCCGGCAGTCGCAGACTGGTTCATGCGCGCAGCCGCGCCGCACGCGGAGATACTGGGCGTCGAACTGCTGCCCGTCTCGCTGGCCGACCTGGACCTGCCATTCCTGGACGAGCCCGAGCATCCCGCGTCCGGCGCCTACCGGCAGCCGCATTCACTGGCCTGGAGCGCGCTGGTCGACGGCGTCGATGGCTTCGTCTTCGTCACCCCCGAGTACAACCACGGCATGCCCGCCGTCCTGAAGAACGCGCTCGACTACCTCGGCCGCGAATGGGCGTGGAAGCCGGTCGGCTTCGTCAGCTACGGGCATACCTCCGCCGGTACCCGGTCGGTGCAACACGCCAAACAAAGTGCGTCCGCGCTCAGGCTCGTCCCGACCGGCGCGACGGTGTCCCTGCGCATCGGCGACAGCATCGTGGAGGGACAGGTGCGCCAGGACGCACGACTCGATGCCCTCGCCGCGCGGTTGCTGGCGGAGACCGTCAGGCTGGCCCATGCGCTGCGGCCCATGCGCGAACCACTGCAGGATTCGACCCAGGCCGGGCCGGTCGCCGGCTCCCATGCCCGGCGCCTGACCCCGGCGGACGCGCCCGACGTCATCGTCCTCCAGCGCTGCTGCTGGGTGGACGAGGCCCTTGCCAACCAGACCCTGGACATCCCGGCCCTGCACGAAGACCTCGACGCGGTGCGCGACTGGCTCGGGCAGTGGACCGCGCTCGGCCTGTGGCGCGACGGCAAGCTGCTCGGCATGGTCCGCGCCCGGCGCGATGGCGAGGCATGGAACATCGGCCGCCTGGCCGTGGCGCCGCACATGCGCGGAAGCGGCATCGGGCGCTGGCTGCTGAAGCAGGTGGAAGACAGGGCCGAGCCGGCATGTGCCCTGGCAACGCTGGAGACTGGCGCCCGGAGCGCGCAGAACATCCGCCTGTACCTGAGCGAAGGCTACGCGCCGGTGCCCGGCACGGAAGGCGGCGGTGTCGTCCATCTGGCCAGGCCATTACGGCGGACGGCGCCCACAGCGGGCGTGGCGGCCAGCCACTGAGCCACCGCCAGCACGGGCGGTCGCCCGCCATGGCCGCGCTAGAATCGCCCCGCCCTCCCTCGCGCCCGCACCGATGACGCCCGCACCCTCCGCCATGACGCGCATCGCCCGACGCTGCAGGGCGATGGCGCCCGTGCTGGCCCTGCTCTCCTGCATCTGGCCGGCACTGGCACAGACGCCGGACACCCCGCCCTGGCAGCCGACCACGCCCGCACTGGAAGGCGCGCAACTGGCCCTGCTCGACGCCGCGCTGGCGCGGCTGCCGCCGCAGCGGCCGGGCGTGACCGACCTGTACGTGCTGGGCGTGGCCGGCGATGCCGACGAGGACGTGTTCCGCAACGAGGTCGCCTACCTGCGGCAGTTGTCAGCGCGGCGCTGGGGTGCGGCCGATCGCATGCTGGCGCTGGCCAATCAGCCGGATCAGCTCGCCAGCGAGGGGGCCCTGCCGCTGGCCACCTACGAGAGCATCGGCCATGCACTGGACGGGCTGGGACAGGTGCTGGACCCGCGCGAGGACGTGCTGTTCCTGTACCTGAGCAGCCACGGCCTGGACGACAGCAGTTTCTACCTGCATACCGGCCCGGGCCAGGAGGACTACCTGGCGCCGGAAGACCTGACGCAGCTGCTCGACGAGGCGAAGATCGGCAACGCGGTGATCGTGGTGTCGGCCTGCTATTCGGGCGGCTTCGTGCCGTTGCTGAAGGCGCCCAACCGCATGGTCATCACCGCCGCGCGCAGCGACCGCCCGTCCTTCGGCTGCGGCAATACCGACAGCGCCACCTGGTTCGGCCGCGCCTTCCTGGTCGAGGCGCTGAACGCCACCCACGACTTCGCTGCCGCCTTCGGCATGGCCCGCGATACCGTGCGTCGGCGCGAGAAGGAGGAAGGCGAGCTGCCATCGCAACCGCAGTTCTTCGCCGGCAAGGCGATCGCGCCGGTGCTGGCGCGCTGGCGCGCCGGGCTGCCGGAAAGCCCGGCGGTGCCCTACCCGTTCGTCCACGCGCCCGCGGAGGGCAACAGCAACCGCAAATCCCCGTAGAAGCAGCGCCGGCCGTGGCAGGGTTTCCCCTGCAACCTGCCCTCGCGACTCGCGCCGCTCCTGCCGACGGATATCACGGCTGCGCGTCCTGCAACCGGTAGGTGGTGCGGCTGCGGTATTCCCTGCCGTTGAGCGTGGTGCGCACCTCGACGCTGTGCTCGCCCACCTCCAGCTTCGTCGGCAAGGCGGCGCGCCACAGGTGCGAGGACGGCGTGGCCTCGGGCGAGCGGTCGTAGCCGCGCAGGCTGCCGGCCTGGTCGTCGGCCATGTTCTCGACCAGCAGGCGCGGGTCGGGCTGCTCGACGCGCTTCATCGGCTGCCAGTCGCCGCCATCGACGCGGAACTCCACCGGCAGGCCGTCGTGGCCCATGTACACGTTGGCGTACACGCCCCAGGCCGGATAGGCGCCATGGCGCAGCACCCTGGGCGCATGCAGGGCGATCTGCTCGTCCTCCGGCGCGCGCGCGGCGCGGTACTCCACGCTGTAGCGGCCCTGCGGCTGCACGTTGAGCAGGCCATAGCCGTTGGGCGTGCCATCGGACATGGTGGTGTCGGGAATGCCCTGCGCGTCCTTCACCCCGGACCAGAACGCGCCGCAGGCCGCGCCGACGTTGTATTCGTGCAGCGGCCGCGCGCCGTTCCAGCCCTGCGCCGCGTTCCAGAACACCTGGTTCTGGTTGTGGGTATGGCCACTCAGGACCAGCGGGTGCTCCACCTTCTCCAGCAGCGCGAACAGGCGCGCGCGGTCTTCGGCGCGGAACACGTGGTCGAACAGCGGGATGTGCAGGCCCAGCACCACCAGCCGGTCCTTCGGCAGCGTCGGCAGATAGCGTTCGAGGAAGGCGAACTGGTCCTCGCGCAGGCCACCAACATAGGCCGGCTTCTGCCCCGGCCGGGCGACGACGTCGTCCAGGCCGATGAACACCATCGACGGTTCTTCCCACGCATAGGTGTCCGGGCCGAGCTGGCGGTGGAAGCTGTCCAGCGACGCGGCGTCGCTCTGCGCGCCGAGGTCCATGTCGTGGTTGCCGGGCACGTGCAGCCACGGCACGCCGAGCGAGGTCACCGCCTTGACCAGCAGCGGGTACAGCGCCGGGTCGTCGTTGGTGATGTCGCCCAGGGTCATGCCCAGCCGCGCCTGGTGGCGGCCGCGCAGCGGCGCGACGATGTCGCGCTCGAAGTAGCCTACGTCCAGCGCGCTGGCGGTCTGGCTGTCGGCCATCACCAGCGTCTGGAAGCTCGCAGGCGCATCTGGCTGCGGCGCCAGCGCGAACGGCCGGCACTGCCCGCCTGCGGTTTCGCCCGCGCGCGGGCGCCAGATGTCGGGCAGCCCGTCGGCGCGCGACGCGGCACGGCGGCCGGCGGGCTTGATGACGAACACCGTGGGCTGCGCCGAATCCGGCAGCCGGTAACGGCCGTCGCGGTCGGTGATCGCGATGTGCTCGCCGTCGGAAACGCGGATGCCCGGCAGCGGCTGCTCGCCCGCGTCGCGCACGCCGTTGCCGTCGGCATCGTCGAATACCAGGCCCTCCACGCAGGAAGCGGCCGCGGCGAGCGGTGCGCAGGCCAGCAGCAGGCCGGCGAGCAGGGAATGGCGCATGGAGGCCTCGTCAGGCGAACGGACAGGCCGCCATTATCGCGCCGTCATGCGACACGCGCATGGCGACGGGTTTGCCCTGGGCGGCGGATCGCGGGCCAGTCGAACAGCGTCCGCGCCTCAGCCCGCTGCCTTCTCCGCCGCCTTGGCGTGGCGTTGCTCAAGCACCGCCACCGCGTCGTCCAGCGACAGGCCGCGCGCGCGCAGCAGCACGATCAGGTGGAACAGCAGGTCGGCCGATTCGCCCAGCAGCTCGTCGTCGCGCTGGACCACGCCGGCCAGCGCGGTCTCCACGCCCTCCTCGCCCACCTTCTGCGCGATGTGGCGCGTGCCCTTCTCGAACAGTTTGGTGGTGTAGCTGTTGAGCGGGCGGTCGTGCTCGCGCTGCCGCACCAGCGCATCCAGCGCGCCCAGGAACTGCCCCGGCGCATCGCCGAAACAGCTGGTGCTGCCGGTGTGGCAGGTCGGCCCGTGCGGGCGCGCGCTGACCAGCAGCGTATCGGCGTCGCAGTCGGCGCGGACCGCCACCAGCTGCAGGTGGTTGCCCGAGGTCTCGCCCTTGGTCCACAGGCGCTGCCGGCTGCGGCTGAAGAAGGCGACCTTGCCGCCCTGCAGCGTGCGTTCCAGCGCGGCGCGGTCCATGTAGCCGAGCATCAGCACGCGCAGCGTGGCCGCGTCCTGCACGATGACCGGCATCAGCCCGCCGACCTTGTCCCAGTCCAGCGCGGCCGGGTCGAAGGGGGTTTCAGTAGACATCGCGTACCTCGATCTGTTGTCCGCGCAGGAAGCGCTTGAGTTCCGGAATGGCGATGGCGCCGGAATGGAACACGCTGGCCGCCAGCGCGCCGTCGACGTCGGCCTGCTCGAACACGTCGGCGAAATGCCGCGGCTCGCCGGCGCCGCCGGAGGCGATCAGCGGCACGCTGCACAGGGCGCGGGCCTGGCGCAGCTGGGCGATGTCGTAGCCGCTGCGCACGCCGTCGCTGTCCATGCAGTTGAGCACGATCTCGCCGGCGCCGCGCTGCTGCGCCTCGCGCAGCCAGTCCAGCGTCAGCCGCGCTTCGGCGCGGGTCTTGGCCGGATCGCCGGTGTAGGAGCGCACCCGCCACTGCCCGTCCGGCTCGCGGATGGAGTCGATGCCGACCACCACGCATTGCTGGCCGAACGCCTCGGCCAGTTCGCCGATCAGCGCCGGCCGTTCCAGCGCCGGCGTATTGATCGATATCTTGTCGGCGCCGGCGTTGAGGATGCCGCGCGCGGTCTCCACGTCACGGATGCCGCCGGCCACGCAGAACGGGATGTCGACCAGGCGCGCCACGCGCTCGATCCAGGCGCGGTCCACCGAACGCCCTTCCGGGCTGGCGGAGATGTCGTAGAACACCAGCTCGTCAGCGCCTTCGTCGCGGTAGCGCAGCGCCAGCTCGGCGATGTCGCCCATGTCGACGTGGTCGCGGAAGCGCACGCCCTTGACCACGCGGCCCTCGCGCACGTCCAGGCAGGGAATGAGGCGGCGGCTCAGCATGCCAGCGCCTCCTGCAGTTGCAGCCGGCCTTCGAGCAGGGCCTTGCCCAGCACCGCGCCGGCGCAGCCGGCCGCGCGCGCCGCGGCCACATCGGCTACGTTGCGCACGCCGCCGGAAGCCTGCACCGCCACGCCGGGCAGCAGCCGCGACAGGTGGGCGTACAGATCCAGGTTGGGGCCGGACAGCATGCCGTCGCGGGCGATGTCGGTGCACAGCAGGTGCTTCATGCCGGCCTGCGCATAACGCACGGCGAGCGCGTCCAGGGTGACGTCGGCGGTCTCGGTCCAGCCATGCACCGGCAGGCGCCACACGCCATCTTCGCCCTGCCGCGTGTCCAGCGCGATGGTCAGCCGTTCCGCGCCGAACTCCCGCAGCCAGGCCACTACGCGCTCGGGCTCGCGCACCGCCAGCGAACCGATCACCACGCGGCTGGCGCCGGCGTCGAGGATGCGCGCCACGTCGTCGCGGCCGCGCACGCCGCCGCCGGTCTGCACCTCCAGCGCGGTGGTCGATGCGATCCGCGCCAGCAAGGGCGCCAACGTATAACCACCGGCCCGGGCCGCGTCCAGGTCGACCAGGTGCATCCAGCGTGCGCCGGCCGCGGCGAAGGCCTGCGCGCGCGGCAGCGGGTCGTCGCCATAGGTGGTCTGCTGCGCGTAATCGCCCTGCAGCAGGCGCACCACCTGCCCGTTGCGGATGTCGAGCGCGGGATAGACGGCAAAGCTCATGAAAAGTCGTTCTCGATGAAGTTGCGCAGGATGCGCGCGCCCGGCCCGGCCGAGCGTTCGGGGTGGAACTGCGCGCCGCACAGCCGGCCGCGCTGCACCACCGCGGTGAACAGGCCGCCGTGGTGGCAGGCCGCCACCGTGTCGGAGGTGACCGGCGCGGCGTAGCTGTGCACGAAGTAGGCGCTGGAACCGGCCGGCACGCCGTCCAGCAGCGGCGATTCGCGCAGCGCCAGCAGCTTGTTCCAGCCCATGTGCGGCACGCGCACGCCCACCGCCGGATGCAGGCGGCGCACCACGCCCGGCAGCAGACCCAGGCCGTCCACGCCGCCCTCCTCCGAGCGCTCGAACAGCAGCTGCATGCCCAGGCAGATGCCCATCAGCGGCCGATGCAGTTCGCGCAGCGGCTGCACCAGCCCCTGCGCGTGCAGGCGGCGCATGCCCTCGGCCGCGGCGCCGACGCCCGGCAGGATCACCCGCGACACCGCGTCGAGGTCGGAAGGCCCACGCACCATGCGCACCGCCACGCCCAGCCGTTCCAGCGCATAACGCACCGAACCGAGGTTGGCGCCACCGGCGTCGATCAGGCCGACCGTGGTCACAGCGCCCCCTTGGTCGAAGGCAGCTCGGTGCCTTCGCGGCGGATCGCCTGGCGCAGGGCCCGCGCCAGCGCCTTGAAGCAGGCCTCGACCTTGTGGTGGTCGTTGTCGCCTTCGACCTTGAGGTTGAGGTTCAGCCCTGCCGCATCGCACAGCGAGCGGAAGAAATGCGGCACCAGTTCGGTCGGCATGTCGCCCACCCGCTCGCGCCTGAACGCACCTTCGAACACGAAGTACGGGCGGCCGCTGAAATCCAGCGCGGCGCTGGCCAGGGTCTCGTCCATCGGCAGGGTGAAGCCATAGCGGCCGATGCCAAGCTTGTCGCCCAGCGCCTCGCGCAGGGCCTGGCCCAGGGCAAGCCCGGTGTCCTCGATGGTGTGGTGTTCGTCGATGTGCAGGTCGCCGCGCGCCTGGATTTCCAGCGCGAACCCGCCGTGGCGGCCGATCTGGTCGAGCATGTGGTCGAAGAACGGCAGGCCGGTGTCGATCTTCGACGCGGCAACCCTGTCCAGATCGACCGATACCCGTATCTGCGTTTCCTTCGTATCGCGCTGCACGGTGGCGCGGCGCGGCGCGTCGGCCAGTTCATGGGCGATGCCGTCCCAGTCCCACTCGCCGCCGAACTGCGCGGTGCGCAGCTGGAAGCCGCGGATCTTCATGTTGTCGGCGAACTGGATGTCGGTGGGCCGGTCGCCGACCATCGCCGAGCGTGCCCAGTCGATGGAACGGTCCTGCAGGTACGGCAGCATCATGCCGATGCCCGGCTTGCGGTTGGGGCTGTTGTCGGCCGGCCAGCTCGGGTCGACCAGCACGTCGCGGAACTCGATGCCCTGGCTGGCGAAGATCTGCAGCATCAGGTTGTTGGGGCCGTCGAAACTGGCCTGCGGGTAGCTGTCGCTGCCCAGCCCGTCCTGGTTGGAGACGATGACGAACTGGTAGCCGGCGTCGCGCAGGCGCAGCATCGCCGGGATGACGTTGCGCACGAAGCGGATCTTCTCGTAGGCGTCGATCTGGAAATCGGCCGGCTCCTCGATCAGGGTGCCGTCGCGGTCGACGAACAGGATGGGGGTCATGCGGCAGGCTCCAGGGTGGCAAGCACGCCCAGCACGCGCGCGTTCTGTTCGGGGGTGCCCAGGGTGATGCGCAGCGCATCGTGCAGCAGCGGCGCGGCGCGCTGGTCGCGCACCACCACGCCGGCGACCAGCAGGCGCTGGAACGCGGCCTCGGCATCGACGAAGCGCACCAGCAGGAAGTTGGCGTCGGAGGCGTAGACCCGGCGCACGCCGGGCAGGGCCGCCAGCGCGGCGCGCAGGCGTTCGCGCTCGGCGCGCACCAGGTTGATGCGCTCGCGCGTGCGCGCCAGCGCAGCATCGTCCAGCCCGGCCAGGGCCAGCGCCGAACACGGCGCCGGGACCGGATACGGCGCCTGGCAGCGGCGCAGCACCGCGATCAGGTTGGCGTCGGCGATCACGCAGCCAATGCGCGCGGCCGCCAGCGCATGCGCCTTGGACAGCGTGCGCAGCACGGCGATGTTGTCGTGGCGCGGCAGCAGGCTCACCGCCGAGGCTTCATCGGCGAACTCGGCGTACGCCTCGTCCACCACCACCAGCGCCTGCCCGCGCAGGGCCGTGGCCACCTGTTCGACCTGCGCCAGCGGGATGCTCCGGCCGCCGGGATTGGAGGGCGAACACAGGAACACCAGCCGCGCGTTGCCCTGCCGGGCGGCGGCGATGATGGCCTCGATGTCAGGCACCAGGCCGGCCTCGTCGTCGCGCAGTGGCACTTCCAGCGCCGGCGCGTTCTGCAGCCGCGCGCTCACCGCGTACATGCCGAACACCGGCGGCGTATACAGCACGCCATCGCGGCCGGGAACGCACAGCGCACGCACCAGCAGGTCGATGGCCTCGTCGCTGCCACGTCCGATCAGCAGCTGCTCGGACGTGCAGCCGTAGAGCGTGGCCAACCGTTCGCGCAGCGCCTGCGGCTGCGGCTCGGGGTAGCGCCGGCAGGTGGCCGCCGCGTCGCCCGGGTTCGCCCATGCCGATTCGTTGGCGTTGAGCCAGACCTCGCCTTCGAGTCTGGCGCTGCGCGCCGAGGCATAACCGGCGAAGCCACGCAGGTCCTCGCGCACCAGGTCGAGCACGCCGCTCATGGCGCCGCTCCCAGCCGCAGCGCGACCGCGTTGGCGTGCGCTTCCAGTCCTTCGGCGCGGGCCATGACCAGGGCGCACGGGCCGATGCCGGCGATGCCTTCCGCGCTGGCCGCCTGCACGCTGATCTGGTTCTGGAAACTGGCGACGCTGACGCCGCTGTAGGCGCGCGCGGCGCCGGCGGTGGGCAGCACATGGTTGGTGCCCGAGCAGTAATCGCCCAGCGCTTCGGGCGTGTAGTCGCCCAGGAACACCGAGCCGGCCGCCTCGACGCGGTCCAGCCAGTCGTGCGGCTGGCGCAGCGCCAGGATCAGGTGCTCGGGCGCGTAGCGGTTGGAAATGGCCAACGCCTGTTCGATCGATTCGACCCTGAGCAGCAGCGAGGCCGCCAGCGCCTGGCGGGCGATGGCCTGGCGCGGCAGCCGCGCCACCTGCCGTTCCACCTCGCCCTGCACCGCGGCGATCAGCGCGGCATCGTCGCTGAGCAGCAGCACCTGCGAATCCGGGCCGTGCTCGGCCTGCGACAGCAGGTCGGCGGCGACGAAGGCCGGGTTGGCGCCGGCATCGGCGATCACCAGCACTTCCGACGGTCCGGCCGGCATGTCGATGGCCGCGGCGCCGGCCTGCGCCACCTGCTGCTTGGCCTCGGTCACGTAGCTGTTGCCCGGCCCGAACAGCTTGTCGCAGGAAGGCACG
>Ga0182741_1006327_pt1 | contig 10418 bp, 11 predicted proteins | sample eDN5th37CBELigOP_FD_128874 | JGI IMG/M metagenome (GOLD analysis project Ga0182741, IMG submission 128874) | Enriched Organic Plus compost microbial communities from Emeryville, California, USA - eDNA 5th pass 37_C BE-Lig OP (version 2) (version 2) ...
CAATATCGCCGCCTTCACCGAGGTTTTCTTCAGGCCGCACCAGGCGATCACCTGCCAGCCCGATCTTTCCACCCGCATCCTGGGGGTGGATGTGTCGATGCCGCTCCTGCTTTCGCCCATCGGCTATAGCCGCATGCTGCATCCGCGCGGCGAACTGGCGGCGGCTGCGGGCGCGCGCCGCGCCGGCACGGGCTATGTCCTTTCCACCATCTCCGGTCATCCCCTGGAGAAGGTGCGGGCCGAGAATGACAAGGTCTTCTTCCAGGTCTATCTGATGGGCGGGCAGGCGGCGACGTTGCGCGCGCTGGAGCGCGCCAGGGTGCTGGGCTTCAAGGGGCTGTTCGTCACCATCGACACGGCGGTGGCGGGCAACCGCGAGCGCGATCCGCGCAACGGCATGCGTCCCCTGATGGGCAAGGCGCTGCTGCCCAAGCTGCGCTACCTGCCGGAGATCATGAGCCATCCGCGCTGGCTCTTCCGCTTCCTGATGGATGGCGGCATGCCCGCGCTGCCCAATGTGGTGACCGAGACCGGACCCTTGCAGGCGACCGATGTCGGCCGGGCTCTGGAGAATGCCCATGTCTGCTGGGAGGACCTCACCTGGCTGCGCAAGGCCTGGGATGGCCCCATCGTCATTAAGGGGGTGATGACCGCCGAGGACGCGCAGCGCGCGGTGGAGGAGGGGGCCGACGGCATCGTCGTCTCCAACCATGCCGGGCGCCAGCTCGACGGGGTGGCGGGCAGCTTGCGCGTGCTGCCCGGCATCGTGGAGCGGGTGAAGGGCAAGACCGCCATCATCTTCGACGGCGGCATCCGCCGTGGCGGCGACATCGTCAAGGCGCTGTGCCTGGGCGCCGAGGCGGTGCTGGTCGGGCGCGCCTATGCTTACGGGATGGCGGCGGCGGGCGATGCGGGCGTGGACCGGGCGCTGGAAATCCTGCGCGCCGACCTCATCCGCACCATGAAGCTCTTGGGCGCGACCACGGTGAAGGACCTGTCGCCCGACCTGATCCATCTGCGCCCCGGCTTCCGGGTGGATTGAGAGCGCGTTCTTTTGGCCGCTTGCACAATTGTCATGGCCCGCAACTGCGAGCCACCCAGGCTGACGTCCCGCGCAGGATCGTGACGGTCTGCGCGCATCTGGTTCGCGATTCCTGAGGAAGCACCGTCGGTCTGGGCGGCCCGCAGTTGCGGGCCGTGACGCTTTAAGGCGTCACCAGCCGCGATCCCCGAAATGCGCTGCATAGAGCGGCCCGGCCTGGATGCGGATTTCCCCGCCCAGCCGCGTGCCCAGCGCGATGGCGTCTTCCATCGCGCCCGCACATTCGCCCTCGCGCCGCCAGCGATGCGCGCCGTCGGGCGTCAGCACCTCGCCGATGAAGCGCAGGCGGCCCGACTCGATGCGCGCCAGCGCCGCGATGGGTGTGCGGCACGATCCATCCAGCGCCGCCAGGAAGGCGCGCTCGGCGGCGGTGGCGATGCCGAATTCCTCGACATTGAGCGGCTTGAGCTTCGCCAGCGTCGCCACATCATTGGCCCGCGCGGTGACGGCGAGCGCCCCCTGCGCCGGGGCGGGGGGCATCGCCTCCACATCCACGATGCTGGCGATATGCTGCTCCAGCTTCAGGCGCTTGAGGCCCGCCAGCGCGAGATAGGTGGCGTCGAAGGCGCCGCTCTCGATCCTGGCCAGGCGCGTCTCCACCCGCCCGCGCAGCAATTCCACTTTCAGGTCGGGGCGCAGATGCAGCGTCTGCGCCTGCCGCCTGAGACTCGCCGTGCCCACCGTCGCGCCTTCCGGCAGCGCCGCCAGGGTCTTCGCCGTTCTGGCGATGAAGCCGTCGCGCGGGTCCTCCCGCTCCGGCACCGCCGCCAGCACGATGCCGTCGGGCAGGCGCGTGGGCAGGTCCTTCATCGAATGCACGGCGCAGTCGATGCGCCCGTCCAAGAGCGCCTCGTCCAGTTCCTTGGTGAAAAGGCCCTTGCCGCCCTGCTCCTGCAAGCGGCCCTGCAGCCGGTCGCCGCTGGTCATGAAGCTCTGGATGGAATCCGGCCCCAGCCCCAGCATCGCCGCCACATGCCGCGTCTGGGTCAGCGCCAGGGGCGAACCGCGGGAGCCGATCCTCATGGCCACTCCGCCACCGGCGGCATGGAGGAGAGGATGCTTTCGACATTGCCGCCGGTCTTGAGGCCGAAGGTGGTGCCGCGGTCATAAAGCAGGTTGAACTCGACATAGCGGCCGCGCCACTTGGCCTGCTCGCGCCGCTCGGCGTCGGTCCAGCTTTCCGGCATGCGCCCGCGCACGATCCGGGGATAGACGGCGCGGAAGGCCTCGCCCACGCTCTGGGTGAAGGCAAAGTCCTTCTCCCAGTCGCCGCTGTCATGATGGTCATAGAAGATGCCGCCCACCCCGCGCGGCTCGCCGCGATGGGCCAGCCAGAAATACTCGTCGGCCCATTTCCGGTATTTGGGATACCAGCCCGCGTCATAAGGATCGCAGGCGTCCTTCATCGCCGCATGGAAGGCGACGGCGTCGGGATGGCTTTGCGCGCGCGCCGCATCCAGTGTGGGATTGAGGTCGCCGCCGCCGCCGAACCAGCTTTCGGCGGTGACGATCATGCGCGTATTCATGTGCACGGCGGGCACGCGGGGATTGCGCATATGGGCGATCAGGCTGATGCCGCTGGCCCAGAAGCGCCGGTCTTCGCCCGCGCCCTTGATCTGCTTGGCGAAGTCGGGCGCGAGCAGGCCGTAGACGGTCGAGGTGTGCACCCCCACCTTCTCGAACAGGCGCCCGCGCATCATGCCCATCACGCCGCCGCCCTGGTCCTCGCCATGCTCGCCCTTGGCCCGTTCCCAGGGCGTTTTCACGAATCGCCCCGCTGCGCCCGGATAGAGCGATGCGGGCGCCTCGTCCTCCAGCGCCTCGAAATCGGCCATGATCCGGTCGCGCAGCGACTCGAACCAGGCGCGCGCCCTTGTCTTCCGTTCGTCCATGGCGGCGGACACTGGCCGAAGCCTTCCAATGGGTCAACGCGGCCTTCCGCCGCCCGAAAAGCCCGGAAATCCGCCTTTTCCAGATGAATGGGAGATAAATCCCGCGTCCAGACCCGGTTCAGGCGGCGGGGCGCAATCTCCCTCCCAAGGTGCATATGGGCACCTGTCTGGAGGATGGTCATGAAAAAGATTCTCAGCGCCGCGCTTGCCGGTACGCTTCTGATCACGGCGGCCGCGCCCGCCATGGCCGCGCCGCGCGGCTATCACAACGGCTATAGCCGCCATTACGATCACCGCCGCGACAATACCGGCGCCATGATCGGCCTGGGCATCGGCCTGTTCGCGCTGGGCGCGATCATCGCCAGCCAGGATCGCTATCAGCCGCGCTATGCGCCGCCGCCCCCGCCGCCGCGCTATGGCTACGGCTACAACGGCTATAACGGCTACTATTACGGCCGCTGACCGGTCCCGACGAGACGAGGCGGCCCCGCCGGCGACAGCGGGGCCGCTTCGCGTTCAGGCATGGGTCTTCTGCGGCGCGCGACCCAGCCGCAGCCGCCCGGCGATCACCAGATAGGTCTGGCGCAGCTTCAGCAGTTCCGCCTGCAGCATGGCGTCGGCGGTGAGCTCGGCCAGCCGGACGCATTCCCCGGCCCGCGCGCGATAGGCCTCGCAGCCATAGAGAGGCTGCATGGCCTAGTCCGACCCGTGGTACCAGTTCTCGCCCAGCCGCTTCTGGCGGCGCTTCTCGTCCCAGCTCACAAAGGCCAGCGCCAGCGCCAGCGCGCCGAAGGCGGCGACTATGAACGCCAGATAGGCGATCTCCGTGCCCGTCATGATGTCCCTCCTGTCTTGACGGGGACATGCTGCCGCGCGGACCCATGCCGGGGATATTCGGATGGTTCCTACGTAAAATCCCGTAGGCGCCGGAAAAACAGGGTGAAGAAAGCATAAAGGCGCCATGGCGCCCGCCCCGGAGCCTGTGCCGCAAGCATTCCTTAGCCCTTCCCGCCCAGAATGGGTCTTCACGCCGGGCCTTTCGGCCCGCCCGGAGCCGCCATGTCTCTTGCCGCCACAGCGCGCGACAAAATCCCGTCCAGACTCCGGCATGGCCTCTTGCATTCCGGCCTGCGCGGCGCGGTGGAGAATTACTGCAAGCTGCTGGCGGGGACCTCGGCCCGGCTTGCGCTGCAGGCGCTCTATTTCTTCGTCCTGGCCAACACGCTCAGCCTTGCGGACATGGGCATCTTCGCCTCGGCCTCGGCGGCGGGGCTGATGCTGGCGAGTTTCTCGGGGCTTGGCTTCGGCAGCTATGCCTTCCGCGCGGCGGCGGGGCGGCCGCGGCTCCTGGGCCGGTATCTGGGCCTGTTCTATGGCGGCCTGCTGCTCACCACGCCGCTGGGCCTGCTGGCGGCGCTGCCCTTCTATTACTGGCTCTTCGCCGGTGCGATCCCGCTGTCCGCCTTCCTCGCCATCCTCGTCACCGAGGCGGTGCTCTGGCGCGTGGTCGAGGTGCTGGCCACCGTCCATAACGGGCTTGGCCGCTTCTCCATGGGGGCGCTCAGCATCACCATCGCTTCGGCGATCCGGGCGGGCGGGGCGGTCCTTTTCGCGCTGGCGGGCGGGGGCGATGCCGCGCACTGGACGGTCTTCTATGTCGCGGCCAATCTCCTGGCGCTGCTGGTGGTGCTGACGGCGATGCGCCCGCCCGCCAGCCCGCGCTGGCGCACCCGGCTCTTTCTCTCCCGCCTGCGCGACGGGCTGATGTTCGCGCTCTCCTATTTCGCGCTGAACGCCCAGGGCCAGATCGACAAGCTGATCGTGCTGTCGCTGGCCGATGCCCGCTTCGCCGGCATCTATGCCATCGCCACCCGCATCCTGGATTTCACCGCGCTGCCGCTGCGCTCCTTCTACACTCTCTATACCCGCAAGCTCTTCGGCGAGGGGCGGCGCATCCGCAATGCGCTGCGCCGCACGCTGACGGTGGAAGGCGCGGTCTTGCTGGTTTCGCTGCTGGGCTTCGGCCTGCTGGCGGCGCTGCTCTGGCGCTGGCCCTTGCTCCTGGGCGGCAATGTCGCGGTGGCGGCGCAGCTTTTCCTGCTGATGGCGCTGGTGCCCGCCTTCCGCAATCTGATGGAATTCCATGGCGAGCTTTTCTTCGTCCATGGCCGCATGACCGCCCGCGCCGCCACCGCCATCCTGCTGGTCGCGCTGAATGCGGGCGCGCTGGCGCTGCTCCTGTCGGTCACCGCCGATATCGCCGCCATCGGCCTTTGGCTCAACGCGGTCTATGGCGGGCTCTATCTGCTGTCCGCCGCCGCCCTTTACCGCTTCGTCTCCGGGAGTGCCCGCCCATGAACGCCCTTGTCCGCAAGCAGCCGCCGCCCGAAGACGCCCATCCGCCGCTGGGCCTGCTGGCGCGGCTGCGCCACCGCATGGCGACGCATCTGCGCGTGGCGCCCTTCGACGCGACCTCCGACGCCCCCGCCGTCAGCTTCACCTTCGACGATGTGCCGGTCTCCGCCGCCACCGAGGGGGCGCGGCTGCTGGAGGAAGCGGGCGGGCGCGCCACTTACTATGTCGCGGGCGGGCTTCTGGGGATGCAGGACCATCACTGGCGGGTGATGGACGCCGATGCGGTGGTGGACCTGCATGCGCGCGGCCATGAGATCGGCTGCCACAGCCACAGCCATCGCCGCGCCGACGAGATCGGCGCCGCCGAATTCGCCGCCGACATCGCCCGCAATCATGCGCTCCTGAAGGCGCTGGAGCCGTCGCTGCCGCTGGAGAATTTCGCCTATCCCTACGGCTATGCCAACCTGGCCTGGAAGCGCCGCCTCAAGGCGCGCTTCCGCTCCAGCCGCAGCATCTGGCCGCGCATCAACCACGGCGCCACCGACGCGCATTACCTCCATGCCCTGCCGCTGGTGAATCGCGAGATGGACGAGGGCCGGATCGACCGCGCCTTCGAGGAAGCGGCGAAGCGCAAGGGCTGGCTGATCTTCTATTCCCATGACGTCGCGGCCGTGCCCAGCGATTATGGCTGCAGCCCCGGCCTGCTGCGCCATGCGCTCAAGGCGGCGGAACGCTTCGGCGTGCGGATCGAGACGGTGAAGGCGGCGCTCACCCGCATCGCCTCGCAGGTCAGCACCGTCTGGCTGATGGCGCTGCCGATCATCTGATCGCCGCTAGAACTCTTCCCGGCTGGGCGGCTTGCCCATCAGGCGGCGCACCGCCTCGCGCGCGCGCGGATGACGCCGCAGGGCCGCGCCCGCCCGCGCCCGGAGCAGCGCCGGCACGCCCAGCGGCGTCGCCGCCTGCACGATGTCGTAGAGCGGCGTGCGCGTGGGCCCGAAGCGGCGCTTGTAGGGATAGTTGCCGATGCTGAAATCGAAGCGGCGATAGCCTTCGCCATGAAGCTGCATCAGGGTGCGGTGGATCAGGAGCCGTCCCGGCGAGACGCGCGACCATTCGCCCGGCGCATGCACCAGACGGATCATCAGATAGGTTTCCCCGTCGCGCACGCCCAGGAGCGAGGCCACCATCTCATCGCCCGCCGTCAGCACGGTCAGGCAGGCATAGCCCGACGGCACGCCCGTGCGCAGCAGGCGGCGATAGAAGTCCGCCGTCACCGGTGCGTCCATGCCATAGAATTCGCCCAGGCTGCCGATGCGCACCTTCTGCACCCGCTCGATGGTCTCCAGCATCGCCAGCGCTTCGTCTGCGTCGGTGATGTGGCGAAAGGCTGTGTCCCCGGCGCGGGAAAAGACGCGCCAGGCGCGCTCCAGCTCCTTGCGGTAGCCGCGCTCCAGCCCGCGATGGAAGTCTTCCCAGTCATCGCCCGTCACCAGCAGATTGCCGTTCACCGCGGATGGAAGGCCCGGCGCCGCCAGCAGCAGCGGATTGGGCCGTCCGCCGATCGCGGCGGGCATCTTGGCGAGATTGAGCAGGTCATGCGGCGGCAGCGCCGCTTTCAAGGCGCGGAAGGCGCGGCGCGCCCCTGCCGCGTCGCGCGGCGCGGCGGGGCCCAGCAGCGGGCCGTTGAAATCGGTCATGTTGAGATCGGCGAACGCGATCCGCCGCAGCCGCCCCCGCCGCAGGAGCAGCGGCAGGCGATAGGCCAGCGTCCCGTCCCGGTCCGTCACCTCGGCGATCAGGGGCGCGGCATCCTTCTCATGCGCCGCCACCGCCGCATAGAAGGGCGTCAGCCAGTGATGGCGCTGGAAGACGGTGGCCGCACCGCGCGCGGGCCGCCAGTCCTCTGCGCGGTAATCTATCAGCCGCGCCTGGAAGCCCAGGGCGCCGGCGGCGGGTGCCATGGTTTCGGCGATGCTCATTCCGCTGCGATCCGTTCTTCCGCCGATGGGGTCTGCAGGCGGAAGGCGATGGCGCGGCGGCGGGCGCGTTCCTGCCGCACCCAGCGCCCGTCGCGCAGCAGCTTCTGCAACACCGCCTTGGCGAGAAAGCCCGCGCCCTCGGTGCGGCGGCTGCGGGGCGTGATGCCGAAGCGGTGCCGCAGCAGGCCGTTGGCGAGGTGGAGGATTTCGCGGCGGCGGCTCTCGGCGGTGGAAAAGGAAACGGTGAGGGAGACATTGACGCCCTCCACATTCTCCACCCGGTGCGGCGCGTTCAGCGGCCAGGACAGCATCTGCCCCGGCGCCAGTTCCATCACCCTGGCATGCTCGTCGTACCAGGGGGCATAGGGCATATCCACCTCGACATCGAACAGGGCGATGTCTTCCAACTGCTCCGGCGTGACGAAGGGCGCGCTGTTGGGATAAAGGAAGACGCGCTTCCGTCCGGCGATCTGCCACAGCATCTGGCCGGGCAGGTCGGCATGGTAATAGACCTGCGCGCCGGGGGAGGAGATCAGCATGCCGCTCTGCCAGGTGCGCGGGGCGAAACCCGGCAGCGCCGCCTTCAGTTCGGCGAAGATGGCGTCCAGCAGCGCCCCATGCGCGGGCTCCACGCCCGAGACGTTGCGCAGATTGAGCCACAGCCGCCCGCGCGCGATCGCTTCCAGCACCGCTTCGCCCGAAGCCCCGCCCAGATCGCCCTCGCGCCAGGCCTTGGCATCTTCCGCCCCGCCCATGGCGATCAGGCTGTAATGCGCGCGGGGATAAGTCTCGATCAGCCGCGCCAGCGCCGCCCGCGCGAATAGCGGGCTTTCGTGCAAGCGGTGGTGCAGCGTCAGCGGCTGCTGCCCGAAGAGCAGCCGTGCCCGTTCGTCCAGTCCGGTGAGGGTGCAGGTCATGGGCCCAAGGCTGGCATGGGCCGCCTTAACGCGGAGTTCAGCTTTCCGGCGGCCTCTGCCTCATTGCGGCACAGGCTCTGGCCCTTTTGCGGCCCGGCGGCTATTGTCCCGGTCATGCCCGCCGCCACCGCGCTTGTCCCCACCGCCCAGGGCGGACGCTATCTGCAACAGCTCTGCAAGCATTGGGCGCATCATCTGGCCGTGGATTTCACGCCGGAGCGCGGCCGGGTGGTTTTTCCCCGCGACCTGCGCGGCGCCGCCTGGCCGGGCGAGGCGGTGCTGGAACTGGCGGCCGAACCCGGCGGGCTGGCTTGCCGTCTTTCCGCCAGCCATCCGGACCAGCTTACGGCGCTGAAGGATGTGGTGGCGCGCCATCTCGACCGCTTCGCCTTCGCGAGGCGCCGCTGGCCTTCGACTGGCGCGACGCCGCGGAAGAGGACGGCGGCTTTTCCGCAAAAGTGTAAAAAAGTGCCGGGAAAGCCCGGCTTCACGATAGCTTTCCGATTGTTTGCGTTAATTCCCTTGGCAGCGGCAGGGGTAATCACTAGATCAAGCTGGGGCGGTTCTTTCCGGGGCCTTTGATGGCGGACGTCGCATGGTATCGGCGCGTGTTCCAGCGCGGCTGGTGGAGCAGGACGAAGATCGCCGTGGCGGCGGTGCTGCTGTTGGGCATCGGCGCTGCCATTTTCTGGCCGCGTGGGCCGCAGGTCCAGTATGAAACCGCCAAAGTCGCGCGCGGCAACCTCACCGTCACCGTCAGCGCCACCGGCACGCTGCAGCCCGGCGACAAGGTGGATGTCGGCACCGAAGTCTCGGGCCGGGTGGACGAGATCCATGCCGACAACAATGACCGGGTAAAGAAGGGCCAGCTCCTGGCCGTCATCAACACCGATACGGTCAAGGCGCAACTGGCGCAGTACCGCGCCACGCTCTCCCAGGCGCGCGCCTCGCTCGCCACCGCCCGCGCTACGGCGCTGCAGAACGCGGCCAAGCGCGACCGCTATCGCACGCTGGCGGCCACCGGCGCCGCCTCGACGCAGGATTTGCAGACGGCGGAAGCCGATTATGCCCGCGCCCAGGCCAGCATCGCCGAGGCGGAAGGCAAGATCGAAGCCGCCGAGGCGCAGATCGCCAACAGCCAGACCCAGATCGAGAAGGGGCTGGTGCGCGCGCCCATCGACGGGGTGGTGCTGAACCGCGCCGTCTCGGTGGGCCAGACCGTCGCCGCCTCCTTCTCCACGCCGGTGCTCTTCACCCTGGCCAGCGACCTGTCGGTGATGCAGCTCTCCATCGACATTGACGAGGCCGATATCGGCGCGGTGAAGGAAGGCCAGCGGGCCACCTTCACCGTGGACGCCTTCCCCGGGCGCAGGTTCGATGCCGAGCTGGTGTCGCTCTACAACTCCCCCACCACCGAGAATGGCGTCGTCACCTTCCCCGGCTCGCTCCTGGTGGACAACCGCGCGCTGCTGCTGCGGCCGGGCCTCACCGCCACCGCCGAAATCCTGGTGGCCGAGGTGAAGAACGCGCTCCTGGTGCCCAATGCGGCGCTGCGCTTCACGCCGCCGGTGGCGGCGGTGCCCAACCCGCCGCCCGCGCCCAAGGCGGCCAATGGCCGGATGGCGGGGCGGGTCTGGGTGCTGGTGAACGGCAAGCCCGAACCGCGCGACCTGCTGCTGGGCCGCAGCGACGGGCTTTCCACCGAGGTCGCCTCCGGCAAGCTCGCGGCGGGCGATGTGGTGATCACCGACCTCAAGTCGCAGGTCCGCAGGGCGCCCAATACGTGACGGCGCCGCTGATCCGCTTCGACAAGGTGCGCAAGACCTATGGCAAGGGCGAGGCGGCGGTGCATGCGCTGGCGGGCGTGGACCTCATCATCCGCGCGGGCGAGTTCGTCGCCGTGCTGGGGCCGTCGGGCTCGGGCAAGTCCACCTGCATGAACATATTGGGGGCGCTCGATACGCCCACCTCCGGCCATTATTATTTCGACGGCGTGGATGTGGGCGCCTTGAGCCGCGACGCGCGCGCCATCTTCCGCCGCGACAATATCGGCTTCGTCTTCCAGGGCTTCAACCTGCTCAAGCGCACTACGGCGCTGGAGAATCTGGAGCTGCCCCTGATCTATCGCGGTATCGCGCCCGCCGAGCGCCGCCGCATGGCGCTGGAGACG
>Ga0182741_1006328_pt1 | contig 10417 bp, 2 predicted proteins | sample eDN5th37CBELigOP_FD_128874 | JGI IMG/M metagenome (GOLD analysis project Ga0182741, IMG submission 128874) | Enriched Organic Plus compost microbial communities from Emeryville, California, USA - eDNA 5th pass 37_C BE-Lig OP (version 2) (version 2) ...
AAGTGTGAAGTTGGAAATGCTAATGTCATCGCCGATGTTATCCAAGCATATGAAATGTTATTCGATAGGTATTCCAATCAAAGTCGATACCTAAATCGAGGTTCGAGGTTGCCACCAGTTGAGGATATCTTCGATCTACACAACTGGAGAGAGAAGACATTTGTTGTAGATATAACACGGAGCGACTGTACTAAGCAGGTATCGCTCACAGGGGAGTACTTCGTTCTTCAGCAGAGACCAGCTCATGAAGCCCAACCATTTCAATACTCGCAATATTCTTGTGCAATCCCTACTATCTCAAAATTCCTCGATGCCAAGCCAGCTGGGTCTGGTGTCACGAGACCTCTGGTTATTACGACTTTATCCACAGATGGCGCGGTGCGCAAACACTTACTCAAGGCCGTCGATGATCTCCGACAAGATAGCGTTATCCAGCAGTTCTTTGAGCTTGCCAATACGCTACTCAGCTCGAGCGTTGAGGAGGAGTGCTCGCTTGCGATTGAGGATAACGATCAGCTTGACTTCTCCAATCATACCACCACTCCTGAGAGACGACACTTGCATATGACCACACTCATATCACACCGTATCGCATCAACATTGTCTGCACTTGCTGCCCAAAGAATTCAGGCTCCTGGATTGAGGATGCGATGCTACCACGTTGTTGCGATCAATCCATGCTTGGGGCTGGTGGAGTGGGTTTCGAATACGACCTCACTTGCTGAGATTTTGCTAGATCCACGCCGTGGGGCATATGCCAGGCTTGCTTACAAGGGCCAGGCAAAATCCCCTCAGGACTGGACTGCAGAACTGAGGGAAGCGGCGAATGCAGTTCAACGAGCGCAACTATCTGCGAGGCAATATGGGCCGTCCGATGAACTAAAAGAAGCTCTAGCAGTGCAGCTTGAAATATTCAAGGCAAGTGTTAGAGACTTGCCTCCCGTCTTAGACCGTGTGTTTGCTGAGCGCTGGGCTGACCTAACCGATCTTCTAGCCCGGCGTGCGACCTTTGCTCGATCTCTGGGCGTGTCCTCTCTAGCTGGCTATGTTGTTGGCCTCGGTGATCGGCATCTCCAAAATATTCTTTTCGACAACGATTCGGGTGAAGTGGTTCACATTGACCTGGGTGTTGCATTTAATCTGGGAAGACTCTTGCGATGTCCTGAGATTGTGCCATTCCGCCTCACAAGATGCTTGCTTGATGGTATGGGGCCAATTCTCGCACGGAGTGTATTCCCCTTCGCTTGCCAGTATTCGCTGAACCGCATGCAGGCTGAGAAAGATATCATCCTTACCATCTTTGAGGTGTTCCTTCACGATCCGTTGTTCAAGTGGTCTATGGATACAAAGTCATTAGAGAACTTATCGACCATATCATCAGACGATTTCCGAGGCAAAGGTCTTGCGCCTACAAGATCGGCATCTGTTAGGGCTGAGCTAGCCCTCAAACAGCTTAAACTGAGACTCCTAGGACATACTATCACGGCGTGCTCAATGCCTGCGCCCCAAGAGTTTTTACAAGACTATGCATACTGCCTTGATTTACGTGAGGCAAATGATGATGAGACGAAACCAGACCGAATCAGCAATCAAGTCAAACGGCTTTTGTATGAAGCCAGCAATGCAGATAATCTCTCACGAATGTTTGTAGGCTGGCAGCCTCACATATAGATAGTCATGCAACAATGCATGCAATAAACAAGTTTGCGTAATATAGCACTTAGACCTTGAGGAAGATCTTGTTTCTGAAGAGGTAGTACGATAATACAATCAAGATTATGTCACCCTGTAGGTTCATGTACAGTAGCAACTCGTGTGTAGCTTCGCCGTAAATTTTCCATGACAGCGGGAAGTACGTCTGGAAAAGAATGTGGATGACAAACATCAAAATACTATTCATACCCATGAAGTAGAAGGGTCTGCCAGAGTATATACGGAATACATCAACGAGAACGTACATAATAGTCAGCATGATTAATCCCGTTGTAGCGGTTAGCAGGATGAAACTCAAAGTCCACAAGTTCTTGTTGACTGGATTGACGGGGACGTCGAAGTCAAACCGGAATCCGAGCGATGCCAATGTGGAGAATGCTAGGATGACAATCCAAAGCGACCATCGTGAGATGCGCTCTGCATGTGTCTTATAGTCAACTAGAACTCTACCCATGGCAAGGCCGAGATAAACCATCACAATCGAGGTTAAGACACCTAAAAGGCCTTCAGGGTCGAATGGTCCTGTCAAGTACACTTCCTGTGGCGTTGGAGTTTTGTAAATGTGATTCAGGCCAAATACCACTTGATCGATGTATCCGGCTGCTCCTCCGGTGCACCCGCGTGGGGCGTCCTTGAAACGACCATTCTCGACCAGTGGACCGCCTGGACCAAAGTAGCCCTTGGGGCAGCCAGGCACTGGGAGCCACAGTGACACTGCGAGCCAAATAAACGCTAGCAAAGCGACCAAGAACCACTGGAGCCGGTAGCGAATAAGGTCATTGAGAATAGAGACAAACGCAGTGCACAGAGTTGATCCTAAGTCAACCAGTGACGAGGTGGGGGCCTCCGCCTCCTTCCCTGGATGTACCGCTTCTGAGATCCTGACATAGTTTGTTGCGAACGCGCTTTGGGAGCGAGCGCTTACGGCAAGCTCAGTGGGAGTTCCAGGTCGACTTGAGGTCACATTCGCGGCTGTAGGATGTGTCTGGGGTGTGCCACTGATACCTGATTCAAGATCAGCGACTCCAATAGGCCTGGTCTGCAAGGATAGCGCGCTAGCTCGTACATCGCGATACAGAGCCAACTCTGCTGGGTCTGTTGCCGCCGAAGGAGCAAGATCCTTAGTCGTCGCGACATTTGCGCCACCGCCTCCTTGTTGAGGGCTGCTCGTACTGGATCCTTCTTGTTGGCTTCCACAGCAAGGAGCTGACGAAGGGAGGAGCATGATAAGCGAAACGAAGAAGTATGAGATACCGAATCGCTGAAGGACACCAGGATATCTAAAGGTCTTGTAGCGCGCAAAGTTATTGAGGAATAGACCAATCAATGCCAGTGTCAAGCTGCGCTGCCCAAGTCTCAACAGTTGCTGGGCTGTGGGGAGCTTCCTGGTAGATTTGTACGAGATTGCCATCGACACGCCCATCATGAACAAGAACCAGGGGAAAATGTAGTCAGCAAGGGTCGTGCCATTCCACGGATGATGATCAAAGAACCAGAAGCCACCGCCTCCGAAGTTAACAAAGATCATCAGCGTCAAAGTGAGACCACGGAAGGTGTCAAGAGACACTAACCGCTCCTTGGTGGACACGTTCAGTGCGGCAGTGAGAGACTTTGCGCCAGCGGAGCCCTGGGCGTTGGAGTTGACACCACGGACTGATGGACTGTTAATGCTTTCGCATGGCTTGGCTAGAGTCGACTTGCTCGCGGTACTACCAGTGCGCCTGGTTTTTTCGTCAGCTATGGAGTTTGTACGCGTGACCTTGGGAGTCTGGGGCGTGGTGGGTGCATCAGCGAGCGTGGTAGGAGTGTCATCCAATGGAGTATAATTGCCAGTAGTGGTTGGGGTGGCTAGTCCGAAGTGGGATGGGCTATATGCCGATGTGCTGGGAGCGGGCGAGTTCGCGCCTGATTCGAGCAGCGGCTCACGGATCATGCTAGTGGGGCCAACCACAACGGATCTCGAGGCCTTGATTTTGGTTCTTCCAGACTCGCTGCGCTTGATAAGTGGATCTTCCTCAGGCGAAGGGGTCTCAGTAGTACTGCTCTTGCACACATAGAGCTCAAGCAGCGTGAACGCCACAGCAAGGGCAACGAGAATGAGGACTGCGTAGAGAATTAGGATGTTGGGATCACGACCCGAATCGATGCATGCTACAACAAGCTTGACGGGCGGAGCGGCACCATCTGCAGGGAGCTCGGGGTCACGCACGATAAAGACCGTCGCATAGCTATACTCCTTGCCCCAGTACTTGATCCTTCCGGCACCCCGCTCGGTGTTCAGCTGCTGGGGCCTCGCTACATCGAACACCAGTCCATGCTGAATAGGGAATAGTTCCGTAGTGCTTCCCAGGTACTCCAAGGGTTCGTACAACATGTTGGTCATGGCACATGTCTTGCACGCTGCAGTGATGTTACGCAGCATCACTCGTGACAGGTTCGCAGGATCATGGTTGGAAACCTGGACGAATCTCACTAGTCCCGAGTCCATGGGCAGTTCGTCCAGGACCTGAGTAGGCTCATCAAGGATCACCTTCACAGCACGTCCATTCGCCTGGCTCACGTCGTCCACATACAACACCGTATATCTAGCATCCTTCTCGAAGACGTAGTTCGTCTCCGTCGTGTCCACGAGTACTGCGTATGTATCGGGAGCCACCTCAACGTATCCAGTCGGGTGCGCATAGCTCGCAGGGATGGTGATGTTCTAGAATAACGACCAAGGGTGTCGAATGTGTGTCGCACATGCGAGATATACTAGTAAGTCCGGAGCCGGAAATATCTGCCGAGGGGGAACTAGTGGCTGGAGCGGGATGCACAGGTGGGCTCACATGGTGAAACGTACCGTGCCATTAGCAGACAGCACGAAGGAGACATCTGCTGGGTTCGCGTGGAAGTCCTCGTACGATGCATGCAGGAAACGCACCCGTGAGGCGCTCGCGAGGGTGAACCAAAGTGCGAGAGCCCCGAGGAAAAGTCGCAAACCGGGCCGCATGGTAGGATTGGATGCGGTATATAATACAATATATCGATAAAGATTAATGCAATGTGTCAGTACCGATGCTCGCTGTGGCACAAGCTGACACAGTACACTAGATATGCCGACGTAAAACTCTGGGGGATTCGCTCAGAAATCGAGGCCCTGGGGCTGTTTCAGAGGTTGCCATGGGTTGCCGACCGTCATCCAACTTTATGTGATACGAGGCCATCTGGCAGGTTTCATAACGCAGTAGCTCTACTGGGTAGTCACGACAACCCCTACAAAAGCAGCCCCAAAGCGGGTCCGAGAAAGGCGAAATTTCCTCTTTTTCTACACCATGCACGTGGCACACCGGCTGCGGGCACTCCGGATTCAATCAGGTCGGTCGCTTGCCGTCGCACTTGCGAGTCGTTTCACACGAGTGCCGCGGGACCAAACCTACCTCTCCGTGAGAAATGCTCCCTGTCTCCAGTCGGCCAGCTTGGCTGATTCGCACGTGGGCGCGTTCTCAACGGTCTCGCCGGCTGGTAGGGCTGGACCAAGCGCGCGACCTGGGCGAACCGCAAGAATCATTCGTGCTTCAAGTCTTCCTGATCCGTTTGGGACACAGCCTGCGGGAACCGACCCGAAACAGGGGTCAAACCCGCCCGAGACCCCAAAACCCGAGCAGACTGGAAGAGACAGCGCGTCGAGGCACGCAGGTGGATGGACGCGTCAGCACGAACTCCGCGCGAGGCCGGCTAATATCGAGAATCTCTGCGCTAAGCGGAGGTTCCTGGCAGCACAGAAGCTCATTGCAGACTCTATTTCGGACGGATCAATCACGCTCACGCACTATCACAAGTACTTCCTGGGCTGTGAACGCGCGGCGAAGAGCTACAGCGAATTATCAGCGCGCAACGATGAGACAAAGGCCCCACGCACTACTCACAATGAAATCATGTCTTGCTTCGGCTCGCTCATTGCACAAATTCAACATGTTCAGGACCCTAACAGTCCGATTGTCATGCCCTCGGTTGAGACATATCTCTATCTACTCGACACACTCAAGGAGCAAGTGTCAGTGCACCAGATCGAACACATCCTCTTCCATTATCTGACTACGCGCGAGTCTGTTTTCAAGCGGATACATATGCTCACAGAGGAGGCTGGTATCGACTCTCTACGAAGCCTTTTGAGACATCATCAACTTGAGCATCCACTTCTCGTTCCTGGCTCTCAAGTAAGAGACACACTGAGGAAGCGCCGATCCGACAGCGAGCGAGATGAAGGCGAAGACGGCGACATCGCCATGACGGAACAATACGACGATGCCGAGCCAACCAGCATCGAAGTACCTCTGCAGGATGAGCATCCGATTCCCGAATACCTCCGGAAGGCGTCGAACGAGTCTTTATTCGCTAAGCCATACTCTTCGTGCAACGATGAAGCACCGAGCGAAGACACCTCGTCGAGCGAGAAGTATTATTACTCGACTCGCCAGTTTATGTATCCATATGCAGCTTCCAGATCAGAGAAGTACCTGCGCTCACCTTGCTTCCCCTTCCCTCTCTTGCTGGTCGATTCAATACCCTCAACGAAGAATGCCTCACCAACTTCGACAGCCTCACTGACGCGCATGACGCTTGCAGCACGACGTCGTCGGTACGAGCGTATGCTTGGTCACATTCTCGATAGCTATCTAATCCCCGCTGATCTAAGTCCCCTCAATCAGAGTGTTCTAGGGTTTGTGCTGCCTCGCGGTCTTCGATCGAAGTTTGGTCACATCCACTTTGATCTTGAGGCTGCGATTACCCCAGTCTTTCCCAATGACGTGTCATACCTCCCTTCAGATTTTTATGGCTTCGATCCTCAGCTTCGAGCAAAGTTACTTGCATATGCCTTCCCTCACACGCTACATGGGCTGCAGCGTGTAAACGAAATGCCAAGCCTTGATGAGCACGCGTTGAGCAACCTAACCACGGCGATAGATGTCGATGGATTACGAGCAGCTTTGCTCGACTGCCGCATGGCGCGCATCAAGCTGAAACTAACTCAGCTCGCTGGAATGATGTCTATGGTCTCTAATTCTACGGATCATGTGAGCCAAGATGTCCGCGAATCGATTCGTACGAAGTGGAACGAGGCAAGAAATGCATTCTCAGCTGCATTATCGCACTTTTCTGCGACTTATCAAATGGCCAAGGCAAAGCTCATGGCATCTACAGGACTTGTAGCTGACCAACTCGATGCCTTAATTGGTCTTGATTCTAAGCTGGACACTGAGCCTTTTGACCCCAAGAATTATAAGGCGGGTCTTTCGAGCACCGAGCAGCTGCACTCAGAGGTCAAGGAGCTAACAGCGCAATTGGATCAGATGGACGCTTTAGCGCGGTCCATTCGAGATCGGATGAACCGCGCCACATTGCTCAAACGACAGGCTGAGCTGCTCCAGACTGGAGCGTCTAAAGGCCAATCGAGCGTCACACATCCTCTGATCCTCGCATATATCAGTCTCTTAGCTTCGCTCGGATCCTCGCGCTCCGTCGAGGCATGGCTCCTCGCCAGTGCGCCGAAGAGGACCTCGGGCCCTCCCATACCGATCGAGGCGATGTGCACATGGCTCGCAGCCGTCGCAGCTGAGTCGAAATCTTTGCTTCCAATTTCATTCTCTCTCCTTTCCGACTCAACTCTGACGTCTACGAACTCTGGAGATTCCGAGCTCGTCTCTGACGCGAACGATCGACGCGAACACGACTCTGATGGTGGGATGCGCTCAACCGGTAGGACAAACCAAAGCGCTTCTGATGGACTACATAACTTCGTCCGCCCTTCTTCATTGATACAGACACCGACTCCAGCTCCAGGGTTGTTGGATCCAGTTGCGCGAGTTCCCGCTCGACAGTTGCGGGAACGTTTGTGGGAAAACGCTTCTCACGCGATGACGCTCGTGACCGCCCTATTATCCCAGTCCGTCGCTCGCGACGTCCAGCTCGTCGCCTTGACCAACGCAGCATCGATCATTGCGAGCTGTATTGTTCCACCTTCAACCTGGCTGACATCTCTTGGTCTACGAGATGATGACTTCGAGTCCGAGGCAGCAGCCAAAGAAATCCCTATCGTCAGGCGAATCGAGCTCGAGAATGAAGTTCTGCTTTCTTCTCTGTTGCATATTGTCTCGCAAGCGTCTGAGGTGGTGCATACTACTGCTTCTGTGAAGCAGGCGATGTGCACACGACTGATCAATACGCTGATCGAAGGATTACTGAGGTGTGGTCGTATGGACGATGCAGAGACCGTTTTCACTCTCCTTGCCAAGCGAGATGAAGTCAACGCTACACTAGATTCGACTATCTTAGGCATTTCTCCCCTCAGCAATGAGAGTGAACAACTTTTTGTCGCTAGCCGACAACAGCAGATAGGGCACCTACCAGGTTCTCGAGTGGACTCAATAGGGGTGGACACCATTCAAGTCATCGCGAAGAAGGCACTCGGAGCAAGCTTCCGCACGTATGAGATCATGCTCGGGCATGCTATCCAGACTCAACATGTCCAACATCTCTGCCGGCTGCTCGAGTCTCTGCTCGAGAATAACGGTGCTACACTCGCACGCTGCATTGCGAACGAACTCCCAGAACCAGGCACAGATATCCACTCACACCGAAATCGCGTCAACGTCAGTGCAATTGACCTGCTTTCGAACGCGGCCTTGAGCCTGCTTCGTCCGTACATTAAGGTCACCCTAGATCTATTCTCCAACTACACCAATCTTGCACTGAATGACTACCCCAATCTGTCAGTGTGGGAGTTCATGTCTCCTACGTCGTTCAGTGGTCCAGCACTTCGGCACTACTCGGACTCACCTGAGTCCGTTGTTCCCATTCACAACTGTCCGAGCTATGCCCTTCACCTGTTGTCAGCAACTGCAGCTTTCTTCGGTTCGAGCTTCGCTGTAACACCAGCGTACGCCACCGCTCTACTCATGAGTGTCGCGGTCGTGGGTGATATCCCATCGTTATCCCAGATCATCCGGTATTCCGCGTCGCAGGGATGGGCGCCTTCTCTTGCAACGTGGTTTGCCTCTTCGACTTCACTCGCCTACTTTTATGCCATTACACAGATCAAGGTGGCTAATCGACTGGACTATTTCGAAAGCCTATCTCATGATTCAATCGTTCAAGCATCTCCGAGCGATGTTTCCTCTCGCACCAGGCCTCGACTGTATAGAGCACCACCGCTCATCCCAGTTCCTACAAGCGTCATCGACAAACCAGACGCATCAGGTAGTAACCTCTTGGGCAATTCTTCCCCTGCTCTGTTACTAGGGTCGCTTTCGAGACTTAGGCCACAAATGCGCAGCCTTCTGGATCAGCTCCAACCAGTCTTTGCATCAGCCACCTCGGTAACTTCTTTGTACACGTGGATAGTACCAGGCGATGGATCCTTGCTGAATCCATTCCTCCAAGCGCTAAGTGCAACCGCGACAAATCAAACAGGGACGGAGATAATGGATACATTAGCACCTAATCGAGTTCCAGTAGAAGGTCTGGGTTTACCTCCGGATGTTACTCCTCGGCTATTCAGGTTCAAGAAGGTGGTGCCCCCAAGGCAGAGGCGGATTGAAGCTATACAACAAAACAATCCTCACTCACAGGACGAGATCACAGACTTGGCACAGGACAGCGACAATGTGAATAGGTCTTCTCTATCAGACTTAATTGATGAGACCTCGAGTCTTTTCACCATCAACGAACCAGAACAGCAAAAGCTGTCCCAAGTGAACGTCATCGCACCAGATTATAATTCAAGTGCTGTATCCCAATCGCCAACATCGGTTGTCAACCTCGCTAACTTTTCTTCTGCCTTTGAAGCGCTTGTGGCCGATTCGGCTCGCAAAGGAGTCCTCCCGACGGGAGCCCAATTAATAATCGCGCTGCGAAAGGACATGAAGAAGCTAGCATATGCGTGCCCTGCTACAATGCTTCAGGTACCGTTCATGGGGCAGGTCTCCGCTCCGTCCTCGCTCACTGCGAATAATAAGTTCTTAAGTGAGTCTGCGACGACAATTGCATTTAGAGCAATGGCACTGTGCGAGAGGTTGGGATGGATGCATGAGATAGCGGACTTCATTACAGCAATTCAGGGTGATGTTCGAAGCGTACATGCGATTCAGGTCGCTGCAGGGGCTGAAGATTTAGACACGAGCCAAGAGGCATCACCGTTTATGAAGCTGATTGCTGAAGCAAACGCTATAGCAGAAGACAGGCTTGAGAAAGACGCACTAGACACGCTCACTTTCGAGCGGATACAAGCAAAGTGGGCAGTGCGCCGAGACCACGCGATCCCCGAGCAGTCATTGCGGGTTCTCATCGAACTCTTAGGAGCTTCTGAGTGGTACGCAGATGCTTGTGCTGTATACGTGTTTATCGTTGAGTCCGAGCGGCTTACTTTTAGCAGGACCGTTACATTAAAAACCTTGCTTACCCTGCTCAGGGCACTTGCTGCAATGAATGGTTCTATCCTGGAACGCGTTGAGATCCATCGGTCGAAGTCCATCGCGACTGATGAGATCCCTGCGTTGGAACCTATCTCGACGAAACAGGCTCTGCAGGATCTTTGGATCGATGTTCACAAAATCCTCGACTCCATCGATCCCACCGTGCGTTCTGAGCAGATTGAAAGCATGAGGCTACCTCCTACGGTATCGAATGCCGCCGCTCGTGTTGCCCTAAGTATCAGAAAGGCGCT
>Ga0182741_1006330_pt1 | contig 10415 bp, 7 predicted proteins | sample eDN5th37CBELigOP_FD_128874 | JGI IMG/M metagenome (GOLD analysis project Ga0182741, IMG submission 128874) | Enriched Organic Plus compost microbial communities from Emeryville, California, USA - eDNA 5th pass 37_C BE-Lig OP (version 2) (version 2) ...
ACCCTGCGTGTCAGCCCAGCGTGCCAAGGCCTCGCCAGGACCAAACTCATCAACCTCAAACCCGACGTCAGCACCTGCGAGTAGTGCGTTCCCGCTTTGGCGCCGACGGCTGAGAATAAGAGATCCCAGACCGGAAGTTGTGGCCTGTTCACGGTACTCGGCTAACTGGCGTTTGATATCTTCTGCCCGGGCTTTAACCGCTCGCTGTAAGTCTTGGTGATCCTTGAGCTCGGTATTCAGTGCCATGGCAATACGACTGCTCTGTTCAAGCTTGAAATTCTCAAGTTCTTGGCTCGTAACAGTAACAAAGAGTTGGCCCGTCACGGGATGCCTGAGAGTAAAATCACGATCGAAGACACGCTCCGTCCTCTCATGATCGTGAGCGGCCCATGCCTTGGCAACACGGTGCTTCACTAAATCAATTGTCATGGTAGGTGTGATTCGGATAGGAACGATAAATAGAGGGGGTGCCATGCGGCCTCGTCTCTTACCACTGGGCCGGTTGTCGTATACACGAAGCAGGAGGATACTACGATCCGTCTTGCCCGCTTCGCACTCCTTGATTTGCACCGGCGTCTCAGGCATGATTTGGTTTGGATAGAGACGCCAACCTCGAGGACGATCACTGGGTTCAACTTGACCATACGCCAGCCGCTCTTTCGTGTGCTGAGCAACTTTACGTGACTCAGGATCATCAAATTCAAAATCCGAATCTGCGTCATCATCGCCAAATGCAGCTTCAACCTCGGGATCCGCCTCGGTAGCCTCGGCTTGGTTCTTTGTGAAGGCCTCGTAAGCTTGTACAAGAGATGACGTCAGGCTCTCAACATTCATAAATTTCTGCTCTTGAGCCTCCGCTTGGTGCTTCTGCTCTCGCTCTCGTTGTATGCGAATCGCGTCTAGAATAGTGAACGCAATCGGTACCGCAGGAGCGCTACCGCCCGCATGGTCAAGCTCATACTTGGAGCAGCCAACCGGTTCGTCTGCGAGTTTTCTAGCCTCCTCTGCATCCGCGACTGCATCCTCGGGCATCGCTTTGCTAATTGGAGAGACACTACTCTTGGTGTTCTGGAATGGCTTCTTGCACACGTTACATATTCGAACGATGGTGCCATTTTCAACCGTAGTGCGCCATTTGCTAGCGAGCTGTGCAAGCTGCTGTAGACCTGCTGTATCCGTAGCAGCTGGTCTTGGCAAGTTGTCACTGAAGGTGTGAAGCACAATATCGACCTCACCCTTGAGCGAAAGCTCCTGATCCAGGTCCATGGTGTTGTTAATTGGAGCGAGCGACAGCGCCAGTCTAGGATCAAGCTCGCTGCTTCGTCGTGAGCTGTCAGGGTTAAGCGCCTTGAAGCGCTCAACCAGCGCGGGCCATATCTTCTCTACCCAGAGCGCTTCGTGCTGCTCGTCATCAGCTCCAACGTCCTGGGTGATGGTGAACCAAGGCTTGTTGCGCACCCCAGAGGCATCCACGCGCTTAAATTGTGACTGCACTGAGTCAAACACGTGAATAGTGAGGCGCTTCATCTGGCTTCTCAGGATTCTTGCTCGTGTCTCGAGAACAGTACGAATGGCCTCAGCTCGAAGCACAGCCGATTGTCTTCGATGCTGCGTAGCGAGTTCCATTTGACGTAATCGAGCCCGACTCTCAAGCGCAGCACGTTGCGCAAGCCGTTCGGGAAAAGTTAGACTACGCAATCGCACTGGTTCATCATATTGAACAATGCCCTCGTGTGGTGTAGGAGCGCATCGTCGGTCCCTAATATCGCGAATAACCTCAGGATAGGGAAAGTCGGCTTCAATATTCAGAACCTCGCTTTCCGGTTCTGTCTTGCTCTCGTCTCCATCCTTCGTCTCTTCCTCGTCATCCTCGTCGTAGTCATCATCCTCGTCATCGAGGTCCTCTGGAAGACCTTGTGAATCATCGTTCTCTTCTCGTAGAGAGGTCAAGGTATGTTTCATCTTGCGTCGCATGCGTTTGCGCTCCCGATATCGCTTGTCGGCCTCCAGCCGCTTGTTCTCATCTTCATCATCACTGATCTCGTCTGCCACACCTTCCTTCGCCCATTGTCGCTTCGTCTCCTGTGGTACGACGGGATATGTTGGTACCCCTTGGATGGCATGCTCGACATCAGCCGACAGTGGTTTCCTGGGAGGAAGCGTGAAAGGTGGGGCACCGCAGCAGGGGTGAATTGGCTCAGTATTGGGCTTCAACGAGATGGCCTTCTCAGGATGTTTCGCGCACGCGCGAGAGTTGTTCTGATCCTCGCTGAAATATTTGTTGCAATGTCTGCAAACCCGCAGCAGGCGACCCCGCTCCTGCGGTGGGCAGTGCTCGCTCCACATAACATTCATTGTGTGTGGCGCGAGAACCAAGTCAACGACCTGCACGAGCTTCTTGCCATCTTTGCCCTCGAAGATTTGAGGGAATGCAGCTCGACGAATGGCTCTGCGAATCCGAGATGTGAGCGCACCTGAGGGTGTTTCTGGGTTGTTATCGTTAGAGCTAGTGTCGGTTCGGGGCGATGGGTTAGGCTCGTCACGAAGTGTGGTGGAACCTGCGTTTGGATTAAGTGGTAACGCGAGAGATCGACGAGTTGACCCACTAAGACCAAGTGCAGATACAGCCTCGCTGAGGAGTTGTGCTTCGTTGCGGATAACTTTCTGTGCCATTCTTCGCGTCCGATCTGCTGCCCGTTTGGTCAGCTCACTTACATCTAAACGCTTGGGACAGATCAAAGGCTCGCCTAGTTGATCCCAGCCGTAGCGATGAGGATAACCTCGTAGAGCATGAACCTGCTCGGCAGGAGTGGGCAGGTGCAAGACGAGCTCATCCATCGAGCTCAGCACGACGCCTGTTGTGGGATGTGCGAGGCCAAACAGTTCATTGAGCTGTTTCGCGACCTGTTTTTCAATCTCAGCCGGAGTGGAATACGTTGGTGTTTTAGCAGCACTCGGAGGAGGGGAAGCCATGGCAACACTACCTCGCCTGGCGGGAGTAGCTGTCGGCTGCTTGGGCTTTGGACTAGGCGTCATGGACGAGGACTGCTGGGGTGGGGCAAGTGTTGCGGAAGACGCTGCAGCCGAAGCACCAGAAGAAGTGGGAGATGATGGGTTGGGGATTGCCAGACCCTCCAACCCAATCAAACTCAAGCTTCCTCTCCGATGGAACTTTTGCACAAGCACACTGGAGGCTGCAGCCTTAGCCGTACCCTCGAGCATCTGAGCGGTGGCAGAAGTCACAGGCGTAGCAGGTCCAGACGATCCAGCGACGGATGCTGTGGGTGAACTGATGGGAGTCAGCCCAAAGGTAAACGCGCCGGTTGATTTTGAGCCCTGCGAAGAAGTACTGGCCGGTGTCGGTGCTGGACCTGGAGGAAATTTCGGTTTGTAGGTACTCGATTCACCGAGCACGGCAGTATACGGAACGACCTGATTGGCAACAAGCTTGCTCAAGTGCGTTACAACACGATTCCAGACCTTCTCCTCGAACTCTTTTTCGGGATTCACCTCGTATGAATCAGAATACCTCGGGATGGTAAACGCCATAAGTGGTGGAGCATCGGGATCGTCTCGTCGATATGGTGTCTCATGACCAAACACCTGAATTCGAAGTTCAACATCGCGCTTTAGGATCTTTCGGCGTGGAAGTGCGTCCAGGTTCATGTCGCCTCCCCTGCGCGAGGCGACCAGGTTCCTAACACTCGAGAGACCTGGAGGGAGCTTTCCGCCTTGGGTTGGGGATAGCGTTGCGGCAGCTTCTTCCGAAACTGCACCAAGCAAAGCGTGCACTTCAAGCACAGTGGATGCTGCTTCGACCTGACGTTCACGAGCAGCCTGTACACGGGCCTGGGCCTGAGCTGCTGCTTGAACTGCCTGGGCCGCCTGCTGCTTTTCTCGTGCGAGTCGCTCTTCTGCCGCTACCAGATCCATCTTTACACGTTCGGCTTGTTCACGCGCGCGTCGGGCTTCTTCTTCCTCCCGAATACGAGTCTTTTCGTATTCAGCCAGCATAGCCTCGGTCGTGATACTTCCTCTTCGTCCACGCGCTTGAGCCGCACGCAGCGCTTCTTGGAACGCTGCCTTGGCAGTTTCTGCTTCACGCTCTTCAACTGCTGCTCGTCGCGCTGCAACCTGAGCGAGCGTACGCAACTGCTCGGCTTCGACTTGGGCATCGCGGGCTTCGCGGGCCTCTTGCTCAAGCAATTGCTTCGCCCGTTGTGCTTCCAGCTCAGCTGCGCGGGCTGCTTCTGCAGCAGCAAGCATCTCCTCCTGAACGCGCTGACGCAACTGTGCTAACTCTTCTGCTGTAGGTTCCGGAGTCGACACCTTCAGTTCTGATGTCGACAACTTCGCCTGTTGCTTGTCGACATCTGGTGTAGTAGGCAAGGGACCTGACGTGGATTGGGCACGCGACTTGATATTATCTTCGAAGATGTCATCCAGATTATCGTCTAGAAGGGGCTCCGGCTGAAGTGGCTTCTTATCAACCAAGCTATCAGCGTCTGCTTCTTCTAGTCTGGTCTCGAGAGAGGTATGTCGCATGGTTGACAAAAGGCCTGGCTGTTGAATGTCCAAGGATGGTGTACGCTTGGTCGTAGTTGTGATAAGCTCTTGCAAGCGTGCAATTGGGGTGACTTGGGTGCCAGGCAGAGACAAGGAGCTCTTCTCGGGCGAGTCAGTGCGAGCTTTGGGCGGCTTAGCTACAAGGGCAGGTCGAGTCAGAGGTACTCGCCCGTGGCTCTTGAACCCTGATGAGTCGTGGAATTCCGTATCGCACTCGTCACAGAAGAATTCCTCGCAGTCCACACATTTCTTAGTCGCGAGCTTCTCATAGCACAGATTGCAGATTTCGCTTTGTTGGGAGGTTGCTGGAGGCTGGAGTGTAGGCGATGGTGATGTCGGTGCTTCAGTCTTCGCTTGTGAAGGCAATCCCTGGTCTTCGCCAACCTCCTTGTGTTCGACTGTGATCGTGAACGATGGGGCCTCGTCCGCCGCCAGTTTTGTTTGGGTCGTACTGGATGTTGCCGCGGCTATAATGGTCGGCTCTGCATCCTTCGTCTGGGATACAGCAGCCGCAGCAGCAGCAGCAGCAGCAGGGACGCTGGACGGGCTCGTCGCAGTCGCGGGTGCGGTGGATGATGCCGATACTGCTGATGATGTTGACGGCACTGGGTTGGGCTTCTTCATCTCATCGATTGTTTCCTGAACCTGATTTAAGAATTTGCGACGATCTCCGATACGATCCATGCCCAGTGCTCGCAAGTCTTCCTGAGTAAGGCTCAGGAGCGTGTCCATATCACGCACGGCCTGGGCATTGAAAATGTTAACGTACTCAGCCCACCCATGGGTTTCCAGCCACTTCCTTACCGCGATGCTGTTTGCCAGGGTTTCTGGCGTCTTGAGCCAGGAGGCCCAGGCAAAGCCAAGCATGATTCACACCACGTGGGTTTTCTGTGTTGGAGTTTGCAAGGCAAGTAGAAGTTCGTAGAAGGGACAGGGGATTCTTGCCCAGGTCTTGATCAGTGTGATTCTGGATGCTTGGATTCACTGGTCTGATCGGTTACTTAGTCATGGAAGCCCTTGAGCAGCCGCACACCTGTTCGTTCCTTGAGCCTATGCCGTTATCCTCGTGGAACGCCGGTCTCCAAATAGCAGGCCGAGGCTAGTCGACACTACCGATCGTGTGACGATATGATCCAGCTCTGGCGATGCCCAGGCGATGAAACGAGGGTTTAGGCCTAGACCGCGTGGGAGTCAGGGAGGATAAGCGTGAGGATTAGGCGATTCCTTCAGTGCACATGTGCAGAGCGAGTGCAGCACTCGAGAATACCCAGCAGTGCTGCACCACACTGCATGCTCTCACACTCGGGGGCCCGCCCAGAGCCCGCGTACTCGCACTCGGTGGGGGTTACAGATCGGATCCGTTCAGGAATCTCAAACGTGAGTGCAGCCGGGAGGGTTGTAGCTGGTCAGTGTTCAGGAGATTGGGTTAAAAGACGAGGATACAATGCACTAACACACTGCCGACGCTGGCATCGCTGGCTAACGCTCACAGCGCGAGCAATCGCACGGCGAAAGTCGAACTCCACAACCGTCAGTTACCTGACCGAGCCAGCCGGTGGTGGATTGTTTCATGAGCGGGGGTGATGGAATACTCGAGGTTGGAAAAATTGTCCAGTTAGTTAGACTCTTTAGATCGATATTTGACCACAATGGTAGGTTCGCTCAGTATTAATCTAGTGATGAATGACTGTAGACATGCATTTCAACCCAAATGCACGGATCAGACTCCGCGATATCCCACGGCTTGACCCCAATTTCTCGCAACTACACGCATTTTCAAGTCTAACGTCTATTTCTTGGTTACATGTATCACCTGCATTGGGCACATCTGTAGTCGTCTGAAACCCCACGCGAAGAGCCCCAGAATCCTCAGGATCTCACAGCCTATGTCCAGACGCTGCTCCAGGACATGCAGCTCCGATTCGCCACAATGTCCACCACTATCATCTCACGAAGTACGTAACTCACTCGCTGGTGCGCGCATGGTTGCATATGAATACGGACGGATGCGTCGCTTGGACGAAATCACTAACTGTCTGGGACATCCTTCAGCTCTGGGATACCCTTCTGATGCAATGCTTATGCCTCGAACTCACCCCTCGCGTGGAATCTTTCTAGTTGACGAGATGGGAGCACGCATTGATGCTCTTGAGAACTCCATCGGCGAGCTGATGGCCCAGGCCGGTATTGAGGAGGAGGGCGAGAAGCGTCCCCCTACTGCTCAGGGCACCAGCAACTAAAGACACGACGAGGTAGGGTGTCCTAGCCAACCTAGATCACACTGAAGATGCCTACATTAGCATGTTTGCCAAACCTCACGAGTCCTTCCTGCCTCCCTGCCTGGCCAACGACGGTGAGCTGTGTGGATATGGTCCCAACTGCGGGATGTCGCTCTCGCGAACTGGTCCTTGGAGGGGCTTGTCTTAGAGCTCGTTACGACAGCGCGGGTGTATCCAACTCACTCACTCCCATCAAGCTCGTTGGTCTTCACTTTTCTCATGTACCATAACCTAGATGATGTCCACACACACATCCCCCATGCATCACACTGTCTTTACACAGTTTTTTCATTCGTCCACTAGATTCTATGTATTGGCCGGTTAAGTCCCACAATACAAACCAGTTTTGCATGTGTATGAATCTCGCGTCTGCATCCAAACCAAAACAGAAGGAAGACTTTCGACTTCGAACAACAATTCTAGTACATGCAACGAACAGGTGTGTGGCACTGCGTTTGTCACAAAAGATACAGCTTATTTACAACACGATATGATGGATTATCTAGGTCTTACCACTCGAGCTTCGCCGGCAAGGGGATATTCGGCTTGGTGGACAGATTCGTACCAAAGATCTCAAGCGGTTGGTTGACTCGCCAGCCGATCTCTTGCCCAGTAGTCACGGGATAGGTATACTTGACTCGGGGTGCTGCACCCGGAAGGCGCATTGAACCTCCAGTAGTCTGTACAAGCCTTGCTTGCATCGCAAAAGCGAGACTTGTGTCGAGTTGTGTGGATGGATGTGGCGGATAAAGTGTGTTGGGGCACGGGGTATCCCATTGGTTAGCTGTCTTGATAGTTGGGACTTGGTCCAATGACTCCAGATCAGCACTAAGCTTCGTTTCATCGAGCATCAACGGTTTGCCCCTCCTGCTCGTGGAGCTTGGACGAGGCGGGGGAATACCATACGTGGATTGAGTAACTGACAGCACCCTTTGACTATCTACAGTCACGGGCTGGGGCCGCTTCCAGGGCACAACTTGATATGTTGGAGTAAATTGAGAAGTCTTCCCGCCACGCCGCGAGGACTGCTGAGAAGAAGGAGATGCCTGTGTAGCTGAGAAAGAGATCGTCTTAGGTGGGGGTACGTGCTGATCGATCTCGGTGTTTCCGGCCTGACCGGCTCCGCTGTTGGCAGCGCTCCCGCTCGTTGCAGACGCCGCGCCTGCCGCAGCCAGTAAGGCGGTAGGTCGCGTCGCGGTGTATGCACTCAGGGGCAGCTTCGAGCGGTGCGCGTTACGGTCCTGCTTGAACCGCTCGATGAATTTGTGTGTATAACGGCACTTCGCGGCGATCTCGTTGAGTTCCTGGTACGAGGTAGAAGTCGAGAGCCCGTTGAGAAGAGCATCATATTCGGATGTAATGCGATTAGAGGCCTGTCCCGCGAGGTAGCCCCAGTTGGATGACCACTGCGTCGACGTCTGCTTCTCCAAATCTACACGTTGCCGCCAGTGAGCGTCTTGGTGGACAATGTTTTGTGCCTCTTTCGGGGTCGTGCGGACGGGCCGTGCAGCAGGTTGCTTGCTCATCTGCGTGTGCACGGGGATGCCTATATGGATAGGTGGGAAAATAGCAAACGGCATGAGTGCATGTACCAGAGTGAGTGCAGCGGAGGCCGACGAACTTCCGTTTCTTTCGAGTGGACCGGTTGGGCGTGGTTTGTGAGTGAGTGACGAGGTTTTTGAAAAATAAACCACAACCCCAGGGGCCAAGACACGGGTGTGAGGATAACAACAGGGTTTCCACATGTCAGCACTCTAGACGTCACTCGCTTTGGATAACGTTTCGTTTTGAGTCTTTCGATCTGAAGGTTAATTTTATCCACCGGGTCGCGGATTGCTCGTCCGACGGATCGGATCGGATCGTATCGTATTGCTGCTGCACCGAGCGGGCCTGCAGCACGTGCAGAAGGTGGAGCAATGATAGTGCTGTCAGCAGGGTGTTTTGTACAAGTGGAGCAGTTTTCATCCAGAACGGAGCGGTACGAACGGTCGATGGCGAAGACTTTGTGCATCGAAGCGATCCCTGGAATCGACAACACACAAGTCCCTGCTATCACTCATGCTATGAGCATCCTACTAGCTTCGGGAGTGGAGATGGGCGAATGCACAAAGTCTTGTCACAGAGCCACAGTACCCTTAAGGGCGGCACCTAACCTGCACCAGTACATTCCACGACACAATGATCTGGTCGACCTAATATATGAATATATTCACCACTGGGGTCTTCATGCGTCACTACATGCTCCAAAGCAAACGGCTCACCGGAAACTGTCCTGACCCCAGCCTTCATTAGGAAGATCGAAGGATACCAGCAGCTTTCTTCTTGCTCTGAGAGCTGCAGGGATGCTTGGAGACAAACCTGAGATTAATACCTCTCTTCCAGAAATGATCAGGGTTGGCAAAGACAAGGTCCTCAGACCGTGTCAGGGCGTCAGGGCCGTCACGGTGGACGAAGGTGAGCCTGCGGAAAAACAGACGATTCAACCAGTTCGGAACCGTTGTGATACTTTCGATTTCGCGAAGCAAATCCTGAACATTAGGGTAAGTGTAGCGCTTGGGCTTGGGTCTGTCTCTCCACCTCCTTCTACGCCTGTAGTTGCACCGCACATCTTTTCGACTTCTTTGACCCAATGCCATGGCTTGGTAGTGCTAACACCCCCAACGAAGGCTAACCCGCCCAGTATACGCAAGAGCCCCGAAACACATGACAGGAATAGAACCGGGAACGACAGTGAGGCTGAACGCAGCGGTGTATAGTCTGGCAGAATCGGGCAGAGCATGGTACGAGGCAGTTAGAGCATTCTACACCGAGGAATGCGGACTGAGAGTATCGGAAAGAGACCCGGCACTTTTCTATGAAGGGGAGGGCGAGAACATGATAATGCTCGCAGTATACGTAGACGACATGACGATAGCTGGAGCGAGCCACAAAGTGATGAAGATGAAAGAGCGCCTGGCGAAGAAATGGCAGCTTAAAGACTAACTTTGCTGTTGGGAATGGACATCGAGAGGGACGACGAGTACATATACGTTTCCCAGAAGTGCTACATCACAAGAATGGCGGCAGAGTACCAAAACCTCCTGGCAACATACAAAGGTAACCTCAGGCAGCTAGGGGCGACAGCAAGAAGAGTCATCAAGGCGAGAGCACGCCTACAGATGACGCAGCGCGAAGAAGATCACCAAGACGCAGCCGAGGAGGAGGATGACGAAACGTAGGAGGAGCTGAAAGAACCGACACCGCGAGACTGGAGAGTTCCCAGATCTAGCGAGATCGAAATGGACGAAGGCAGTTCCTACTCCGGAAAGAGGTTCGAATGGGACTCTGGAAGGTCGAGAGAAAATAGCAGCAGCAGCAGAAGACATTCACCAAGGCACTACTACCTACCTACCTACCTACCTACCTAACAAAGAAAGAGAAATGGGGGGGTTGGAGAAAGTGGGTGGAGGATGGAAGAGTAGAGTATGGTGGAGGATGGAAGAGTATGGTGGAGGATGGAAGAGTATGGTGGAGGATGGAAGAGTATGGTGGAGGATGGAAGAGTATGGTGGAGGATGGAAGAGTATGGTG
>Ga0182741_1006333_pt1 | contig 10413 bp, 1 predicted proteins | sample eDN5th37CBELigOP_FD_128874 | JGI IMG/M metagenome (GOLD analysis project Ga0182741, IMG submission 128874) | Enriched Organic Plus compost microbial communities from Emeryville, California, USA - eDNA 5th pass 37_C BE-Lig OP (version 2) (version 2) ...
ATGACTCGCCGGCGTTCCGACGAGCTCGGCTCTATCTCGAGGCGGTGATCCGCAAGACCCCGGTGCCCGCGACCGAGACGCGGCTCGCGGTCGCCCATCGTCAGCTGCTCACCGACCTGGAGTACCAGCGGCGTGCGGTCCGCAAGGCTCTGACCTCGCTGCGCCCTCGGCTACTGATCGCGGATGCCGTCGGCCTCGGCAAGACGCTCGAAGTCGGCATGATCCTCTCGGAGCTGATCCGGCGCGGGCGTGGTGAACGCATCCTCGTCGTGACCCCCCGCCACATCCTCGAGCAGTTCCAGCACGAGCTGTGGACCCGCTTCGCGATCCCACTGGTCCGCCTCGACTCCGAGGGCATCCAGCGGGTGCGCCGCCACATCCCTGCCAACCGCAATCCGTTCACCTACTACAAGCGGGCCATCATCTCGATCGACACGCTGAAGAACGCAGGTCGGTACCGCCATCACCTCGAGGGCATCCGCTGGGACGCCGTGGTCATCGACGAGTGCCACAACCTCGTCAACAAGGGCACGCTGAACAACCAGCTGGCCCGGGTGCTCGCCCCCCGCACCGAGGCGCTGCTCCTCACGAGTGCCACGCCGCACAACGGCGATCCGGAGAGCTTCGCCGAGCTCATCCGCCTGCTCGACCCGACGGCGGTGGTCGATGCCGAGCACCTCACGAGCTCGGACATCGAGCACCTCTATGTGCGCCGGCACAAGCAGTCGAGCGACGTGGCGGCCGAGGTCGGCACGCGATGGGCCGATCGCTTGCCGCCGCGCCCGATCCTCGTCGAGGCGAGCCCGGCTGAGAACGCCCTGTTCCAAGAGCTCGCCGACACGTGGACCCATCCGGTCGGAGGTGCCGCACCCACCTCCGGCAAGGGCGCACGCCTTTTCCCGTGGACTCTGTTCAAGGCGGCCCTCTCGTCGCACCACGCGCTCGCCCAGACGATCGAGAACCGCCGCAAGACCCTCGCGGCGAGTGCCGACACCACCACCGGCCTCAGCCCGGCGCAGCAGGCGGAGGACGCGGCTCTCGAGGCGCTCGCCGAGCGTTGCGCGGCCATCGATGATGCTTCGTCCTCGAAGCTGCAGGCGCTCGTCGACCAGCTGAAGGAGATCGGTATCGGTCCCGGCTCTCCCACGAGGGTGGTGGTGTTCTCCGAGCGCATCGCCACGCTCGATTGGCTGTCCGCCACGGTCCCGGGGCGCCTCGGTCTCGACAAGAAGGCAGTCCGCGTGCTCCACGGCGGCATGGCCGACGTGAAGCAGATGGACGTCGTCGAGGAGTTCGGCCTGGCCGACTCGCCGGTGCGCCTCCTCTTCACCGGCGACATGGCGTCCGAAGGTGTGAACCTCCACCGCGAGTGTCACCACCTCATCCACTTCGACCTGCCGTGGTCGCTCATCACGATCGAACAGCGCAACGGCCGCATCGACCGCTACGGCCAGGAGCACCCGCCCGACATCCGTGCCCTCGTCCTCACGCCTGACCATCCCCGCCTCACCGGTGACGCCCGCATCCTCGTGCGGCTCCTCGAACGGGAGCACCACGCCCACAAGGCGTTCGGCGAGAGCGGTTCACTTCTCGGGTTGCACAACGTCGTCGCCGAGGAGGAGCGCGTCATCGAGATGATGCGCAAGGACGAGGATCCCGATGAGGCGATCCCGACCACTCCGCAACGGGGGTTCGACCTCATGACGCTGCTCGCGGGGGCGTCGGGTGACGAGCCCGTTCCGACCGTCGAGGTCCCCTCCCTCTTCGAATCCGAAACCGCCTTCGTCGACGAGGCGCTGACCCAGGCCTTCGCAGACCCCCACACCGAGCTGGACCTCCGTCGGGAGGAGGCCGATCCCAAGTTCCTCTCGCTCGTCCCGCCCGCTGATCTCGCGCGGCGGTTGGCGGCGCTCCCACAGTCGTACCTGGCGGAGCAGCAGATCACGTCCCGTCTCGGGCTCACCGCCGACCCGTTCGTTGCCGAGCGGCATCTGGAGGCCGCCCGGCGGTCCACCGACTCGCAGTGGCCCCGAGTGGGGCACCTCTCCCCGTTGCACCCGTTCGTCGACTGGCTCGTCGACAAGGTCCTCGTCGCCATCGGGCGGAACGAGGCGCCGGTGATCGTCGCCGATGTCGACCAGCCGACGTTCTGCATCCAGGGCATGTACTCGAACGGCCGCGGTCAGCCGCAGCTCGTCGAGTGGATGGCGGTGACCAAGGCCCTGGGCTCGACCGTCGTCGTCGACCTCTTCGACGCCCTCGGCCGAGCCGGGGTGCACCCCCGCATGCCGAACCCTGGTCGAGTGCTCGACCTCAGCGGGCTCCGATCACAGCTTCCCGATGCGGTGGCGGCGGCACGAGCAGAGCTCGAGCGCCGGCGCGCCGCGCACGATGCACTCGTCGAGGAACGCCTGGCCGAGCCCCTGGAGCGGCTGCAGCGCTGGACCACCGCCAGCCACCAGCTCGCATTCGATCTCGACGAGAGGCGACGTCGCGAGGAGGAGCGAAAGACCCGGACGATCCGGGACGACACCCAGGTGCTCATCGATTCGCTGCGCACGGCAGGCCAACCGATGATCCGGGTGCTCGCCGTGCTCGTGGGAGGTGACTCGTGAGTTTCGACAGCATCACCAACCGCGCCGAGTTCTTCTCCGACCACTACCTCGACTCGGTGATGGCTGCCGATCTCGGTGGCCTGCGCTCGTGGTGGGAGGAGACCGAGGCCGACGGCCGCGACACCGCGAGGAGCCGTCTGCGCGGCGCGGCGAGAGAGTTCTTCGCCGCCCGTGCGGCTGTGAGCGAAGCATCTCGTTCCGCGCGTGCCGACGCGGTTCGACGCCTGAACGATGTCGTCCTCGGGGCGCTCGGCTTCAGCCCCTCCCGCACCGTGCTCGACCTGAAGTACAACACCACTGAGTTGGTGTCGGTGCCGGTGGCGGCTCACGTGGACACCTCGAGCGCTCTGCTGCTCGTCGCGCTCGACGCCGGCCTGGCCGATGACGTCGATGACCTGTTCGACGACGCGGACGGCTCGCCGGGTCGATTGCTCGAGCCGCTCTGGCGCCACGGCGAGAACAAGGCCCGCCGTGGGGTGGCCGAGGCCGTAGGCGACATCTTCGCCTGCGACGAGCCGCCCCGGTACGTGCTCGTCTGCGGGGGCCGGGTGGTGCTGCTCGCCGAGCGGGCGAAGTGGGCGGAGGGGCGGTTCCTCGCGGTCGACCTCGATGTGGCCCTCGAGCGGATGGACACCAAGAAGGCGGGGGAGATCGAGACGATCGCCGCCCTGTTCAGCGCCGACGCGTTGGTGCCCTGCGAGGGCCAGTCCACTTTCGACGAGCTGACCGAGAGCTCGCACAAGCACGCGGTCGGCGTGTCGAAGGAGCTACGGGAGCGAATCCGGGAGAGCATCGAGATCCTCGCCAACGAGGTGATTCAGCAGCGGCTGGCGTCCAGACAGGCCGTCTACGAGGGTCCCAACCGGGTCGACCCCCGCGAACTGACGATGCAGTGCCTGAGGTACCTCTACCGGCTGCTCGTGCTGCTCTACGCGGAAAGCCGGCCCGAGCTCGGCATCCTGCCGGTCAACGACGAGGCGTATCTCGAGGGCTACAGCCTCGACCGGCTCCGGGAGCTGTGCCTGGTGGAGCTGGACACCGACCGGGCCCGCAACGGCACGCACATCGACGAGTCGCTTCGTCTGCTGTTCCGCCTCGTGAACGACGGCTATCACGCCGAGCACGCCGAACAGCAGATGTGGTTCGACAGCGGCCTGCATGATGGGTCGCGGGAGTTGTTCGTGCAGTTTCCCGGTCTCGACGCTGCGCTGTTCGAGCCGGCGAAGGTGCAGTTGCTCGACAGCGTCAGCCTGCGGAACGAGGCGCTCCAGCGCGTCCTGCGCCTGCTGATGCTGAGCCCGGAGAACAAGAAGCAGGAGCGGGGATTCATCTCCTACGCCCAGCTCGGCATCAACCAGCTGGGCGCGGTGTACGAGGGCCTGATGTCCTACACCGGCTTCTTCGCCGACCGGGATCTGTGCGAGGTCGCGAAGGGTGGCGACCCGAAGGACGGCACGTGGGTGCTGCCGGTCGAGGACGCCGAGGGCTATCCCGACGAGGTCTTCGTGACCCGCCCGGACCCGCTCACCGGTCGCTCCGAGCGTGTGCGTCATCCGAAGGGCAGCTTCGTGTTCCGCCTGTCGGGACGCGAGCGCCAGCGCTCTGCGAGCTACTACACACCCGAGGTCCTCACCCGGTGCGTGGTGAAGCACGCCCTCGCCGAGCTCCTCGGAACCGACGACCACGCCCCTCCGGGTGGATCGCTCGGTCTCACCGAAGCTCGCCAGATCCTCGACATCACCATCTGTGAGCCCGCGCTCGGCTCCGGGGCGTTCCTCAACGAGGCGATCAACCAGCTCTCTGCCGAGTACCTGAGACGGCGACAGGCCGAGCTGGGGGAACAGCTCGATCCCGAGCGCTACAACTTCGAGCTCCAGAAGGTGAAGGCTCATTTCGCGCTCCACCAGAGCTACGGCGTCGACCTCAACAGCACCGCTGTCGAGCTGGCCGAGGTCAGTCTCTGGCTGAACGCGATGTACCCCGGGCTCAAGGCCCCGTGGTTCGGACTGCAGCTCCGGCGCGGCAACAGCCTCGTCGGGTGCCGGCGTGCCACCTGGAAGGTGAAGCAGCTGGGGGATCGGCCGTGGGCACAGACGAAGTCGGGCACCGTGATGCCGCCGGTCGATCGTCCCCTCACTGAGCGCCTGCAGTTCGAGGGCGACGAGGCGGAGATCCACCACTTCCTCCTCCCGGGCCACGGCTGGGCAGCGGTGGCGGACCGCAAGGAGGCGAAGGAGCTGCGACCCGACGAGGTCGACGCCCTCAAGGCGTGGCGGAAGAACATCCTGAAGGCCCCGTCCCGGCAGGATGCTGCTCGCCTGGTTGCGCTCGCCCAGGGCGTCGAGGACATGTGGGAACGCGCCGCGGCGAGGATCGCGCTCACCCAGATGTCGCTCCGGCGGCCGATCGATCTCTACGGCGCAACGGTCACCGACCGGCAGCGGCGCACCCGTGAGGGTGCGATGGAGGTGTTGAACAATCCCGACTCGCCGCTCGGCAGGCTTCGGGTACTGATGGACGCGTGGATCGGCCTGTGGTTCTGGCCGCTCGACTCGGGTGTTCGGCCGCCGTCGTGGAACGAGTGGCTGCAGTTCGCCGAGGAGTTGGTGCGTCCCGACGAAGCCGTGGGGCTCACCGGTCAGCTCGATCTGTTCGACGATCTGGAGCAGCTCCTGAACGCCGAGGAGCAGCGGCGCCAGCGATTGGTGCCGGTCGCGGAGTTGGAGGAGCGGTTCAACTGGCTCCGAGTCGCGAGGGAGCAGGCGCGGCGCGAGGGTGCCTGGCACTGGGAGCTCGAGTTCGCGCCCGTCTTCCAGCGCGGCGGCTTCGAGCTTCAGGTGGGGAATCCGCCGTGGGTGCGTCCTCGCTGGCAGGAAGACCTCGTCCTGGCCGAACACGACCCGTGGTGGGCGGTGGCCGAGAAGCAGCCCGTGGCTGTTCAGCGGCAACGGCGTGCGGCCAGCCTGGCCGAGCCGTCCAAGGAGAGGTTCTACCTCGGTGAGGTGGCGTCCTCCGCCGGGTTGGTCGAGTACCTGGGCTCACCGCAGATCTGGTCCGTGCTCGTCGGTGTCCAGACGAACCTGTACATGTCGTTCATGGACACGGTCTGGCGCCACAGCTGTGACGAGGGAGTCGGTGCTCTCCTCCACCCGGAAGGGCACTTCACCGATCCGAATGGGGGCGCGCTGCGGGCAGCGGCGTACCAGCGGCTTCGACGCCACTTTATGTTCTACAACGAGGCGATCCTCTTCGAGGATGTCCATCACCACACCGAGTTCTCGATCAACGTCTACGGAGCACCTCGGTCCATCAGGTTCCTTCAAGCGAGCACGTTGCTCCTTCCCGACACCATTGATCGCTCACTGGAACACGATGGTGCAGGCGAGCTGCCCGGCATCCAGCGGGCACAAGGCGGCTGGGACACGCGACCACATGGGGCGAGGGTGCTCACCGTCACCGAGGACGTGCTCGCCGACTGGGCGAAGCTGTTCGACGAGCCGGGGACGCCAGCTTCGCAAGCGCGCCTCCTGAGGCCGGTGACCACGGCGGACCTGGAGGCGTTGAGCGTCCTGGCCGACCAACCGGTCCGCCTCGCCGATCACGACTACTGGTGGTCGTCCGGGTGGCACGAGAAGGGGGCGAAGACGGACGGCACCATCGAGTGGCGGACCGAGGTCCCGGCCTCGTTGGACGAGGTGATCCTCCAAGGCCCGCATCTCACGGTTGCCACGCCGTATGCCAAGCAGCCGAACGAGAACTGCCAGCACAACCAGGACTACAGCGACTGGGACCTCGAGTCGCTGCCCGAGCGGGTGATCCCGCGCACCAACTATCAGCGGGCCTGCGACCCCGACACCTACGCCGCCCGCCTTGACACCTGGAACGGCCGCCCCTCCACCAGCTACTGGCGCGTGGCGTGGCGCGCTATGACCCAACCAGGCCTTGAAAGGTCGCTTCACGCCGCTTTGATCCAACCGGGCCCTCACCACGTAGGCGGAGTGTTCAGCCTCGGCTCGCCCGACTCCGAATGGGTTGTGGGATCGCTTGCGTTCTGGAACTCGCTTCCACTCGACTACCTCGTGAAGGTCTCAGGAGTTGCCAACGTCAAGGAATTTCTGGTCAGGAGATTCCCGGGTCCGTCGCTTGATCATCCAGCAATCGGATCTCTGATGCTTCGCGCGCTTCGACTTAACTGCCTCACCGTCGACTACGCCCCACTCTGGGAGGAACTGTTCGACCCCTCGTTGAAGGCCGACCGCTGGACCACCGACGGGCTGGAGCGGGTGTCGCTGGGTGAGGTCGATCGCACCTGGTCGATGACCACCCCGCTGCGGCGGGACCAGGAGCGGCGGCAGGCGCTGGTTGAGATCGACGCCCTTGCTGCCCTCATGCTGGGGCTCACCGCCGAGCAGCTGTGCGCCATGTACCGCACCCAGTTCGCGGTGTTGCGCAAGTACGAGCACAAGATGGTGTTCGACTCCGAGGGTCGCAAGATCTGCGGCTACCACCAGTCGGCCGGCTACCGCCAGGCTCAGCTCCAGGAGCAGGCGAAGGCGGGCGATCTGCCGAAGGAGTGGACCAACCTCTGGGCGCTCTACGAGCGGTGGGAGGATGACCCAGACAGCGTCGACTGGATGGGTCACTTCACCCCACCCTTCTATCGGGCCGATCGAGAGACCGAGATGACCCGGGCCTACGAGGAGTTCCAGCGCCGCCTCGAAGCGGGCGAATACGAGTCGCCATGATCCCCTCGCTCGTCGTCACCGAGATCCGCGACGCGCTCGTCGAGTACCTCGCGAGCACGTTCGCGCTCTCAGACGACGACGTGCGCGAGGCGCTGACCGAGTTCCTCACCCACAACGCGGACGGCATCTTCCGCGGCCCGTATCTCCGGGTCAGGACGCCGTTCCGAACGGCGCCGCCGGGCTGGATCTCGCCGCTGGCCTGGCTCCCTCCCGGCTTCCATCCCTACGCCCACCAGGCCGCTGCCTTCAATCGACTCAGCACCTCCGGTGGCCGTGACCCGAAACCCACCCTGGTCACCACCGGGACCGGATCGGGCAAGACCGAGTGCTTCCTCTTCCCGATCCTCGATCATTGCGCTCGAGAGCGGGCTTACGGGAACGACGGCATCAAGGCCCTCATCCTCTACCCGATGAACGCCCTCGCCTCGGACCAGGCCGGGCGCATCGCGGAGCTCATCCACACTCACAGCGCGCTCGCGGATGTCCGGGCCGGCCTCTACATCGGTGGTGAGGGGCGACACGCCGAGATGGGGGCCGACCACCTCATCGATCGCCGAGAGGCGCTGCGGGCCAACCCGCCTGACATCCTCCTCACGAACTACAAGATGCTCGACTACCTCCTGCTCCGACGGGAGGACCACGATCTCTGGGCCACCAACGGACCCACCACGCTCCGCTACGTGGTGCTCGACGAGCTCCACACCTACGACGGCGCCCAGGGCACCGATGTCGCCATGCTCCTCCGTCGCCTCGGCCGCACGCTCGGCATGGCGACCGCCGAGCGACCGCTCGGAGTCGCCACTCCGGTCGCGACGTCCGCGACCCTCGGCGCCGGACCCACCGCCTCGGCCGACCTCCGGGAGTTCGCCCGCAAGGTGTTCGGCATCGAGTTCGACGAGGAGTCGATCATCGGGGAGTCGCGGCTCAGCCCCGAGGAGTCCGTCGACGACACGGACTTCTTCCTGCCGATCCCCGAGATCGAGGCGGTCGATGAGGCAGGCGACGACCTCGAGGCCATCGTGGCGACGTTCTGCCGACGAGAGGATGCCGACGCGCTCCACACGATCCCCGACCCCACCGATCCGGTGGCGCTCGGACAGGTCCTGCTCCAGCACCCGCTGACCAGGGCTGTGCTCGCCGCGGTCGGTGAGCGGCCGAGGACCTGGGAGGACGCACTCGCCGAGATCGTGACCCGGGCTCCCAACTGGGGGCGCGCCGCCCGCCTCGACCCCGAGGGGGTCCACCGTGCGCTCGGACGGTTCCTCTGGCTCCTGTCGCTCGCCCGACGTTCAGAGGGCGACCGCCTCCGCCCCCTGTTCTCCATCGAGGTCCACCTCTGGGTCCGAGAGGTGTCCCGGTTGCTCCGCTCGGTCGAGCACGCCCCACTGTTCCGGTGGCGTGACTCCGCCGAGGTGGAGCGAGACGACCGACATCGCGCCGGCCACGAGCTCCCCGCCGTCTACTGCCGGCGGTGCGGGATGTCGGGCTGGATGGCGTTGCAGTCCGAGGTCGCCGACACGCTGAACACCAACCCCACCACCATCTACGCAGCGGCCATCGAGCGTCGCCCCACGGTTCGGGTCCTCCTGCGGTGCCATCCCGACGACCCCAACTCGCGCGCCTACGACCCCGACCGACGACGCTTCGCCCCCGGCCACGACGAACAGACCGTCGCCGTGCTCGTCACCCCCGACGAGAACGCGGCGCGTGCCAACAAGTGCCCAGGATGCGACGAACGAGACGCCATTCGCTTCGTCGGCCTCCAGGTGGCGAGCCTCGCCTCGGTGTCGATCAACACGCTCTTCGCCTCGCCTCATGTCGAAGAGGAAGAGCGCAAGCTGCTCGCGTTCACCGACTCGGTCCAGGACGCCTCCCACCGGGCCTCGTTCTTCGCCGGCCGTACCCACCGCATCAACCTGCGCACGGTGATGTCGCGGATCGTGCAGGCACACGGCGCCATCAGCCTGGCCGACCTCGGCGACGCGCTCTTCGAGGAGCCCGAGAACCCCCGCGATCGGTTCGGGCTCGTCCCTCCCGATCTGGCTCGGCATCGTCTGGTCCGGACGACCTGGACCGACGACCCCGATCCCCGGGGCCTCGACATCCTCCGCTCCCGGCTCGGCTTCGAGGCTGACATCGAGTTCGGCCTCCGATCCCGAGTCGGCCGGACCCTCGAGCTCTCGTTCGCCGCCGCCGCCACGGTCGACATCCCCGACCTCGACGCGATCGTCGCGCTCCTGACCGAGGACCTGCGCCACGTCTTCGGCTCGGTTCCTGACGGCGTCATCGAGCACCTCGACGTCTACCTCAGGGGCCTGGTCGAGCGGTTGAGGCTCCAAGGGGGGCTCGTCCATCCGCTCCTCGAGCCGTACCTCCTGGAGGACGGCTCCCAGTGGCGCATCTGGGGAGGCCGTCCAGACGGACTCCCGCCGTTCACGCCCGGCCAGGGACGCCCGACCTTCTACACGACCTCCACCTCAGGGGACTTCTCGTCGCTCACTCAGCAGACCGCCACGCCCACCTGGCTCGTCGACTGGGCGATGCGCTCGCTCGGACTCGACCCGTCCGGGGCGCGCACGATCAACAGTCGGGCACTGCCATTGCTCGCCTCCGAGAGCGAGGTCGTGGTCCAGCGAGACACCCAACGAGGGCACCGGGTGTTCGGACTCAACCGCGGACACGTCGTGGTGCACGATCTACCGGACGAGAGCCGGTCGGGCGGGGTGCGATGCGTCCACTGCGGCGCGCGCCACCCGACACCACACGACGCCGTCGACACCTGGGTCGGAACCCCCTGCCTCCGCTACCGATGCACGGGCACCTACGAACCTGACCCCGTCCCGGCTGCCCGCTACTACCGGAACCTGTACCGCCGAGGCATCACCCGCCGCGTCGTGACCGACGAGCACACGGGCCTCCTCACCCGCGAACGCCGCGAGCGGCTCGAAGCCGCCTTCAAGGACGGGATCGAGCCCGACGCGCCGAACGTGCTCACCGCCACGCCGACCTTGGAGATGGGCATCGACATCGGCGACCTCTCCGCCGTGCTGCTC